>Ga0114951_10004205_pt1 | contig 14238 bp, 11 predicted proteins | sample AM7aDNAmetaG_FD_88677 | JGI IMG/M metagenome (GOLD analysis project Ga0114951, IMG submission 88677) | Freshwater microbial communities from Finland to study Microbial Dark Matter (Phase II) - AM7a DNA metaG | ecosystem: Environmental > Aquatic > Freshwater > Lake | place: Finland: Lake Alinen...
AGGAGCGCCGTTGCGCTGAGAGCGTGGTTGCGCTAAATACGGTGATTTAGTACACTCTGTCAGGTAATCAATAGCCAGGAGGCGATAATGGCGATAAGTTCCGGCTCGATGACGCGGTCTGCTGTCCCAGTGGGAAGCGCTCCGCGCAAATCATTCTGGTCCAGGTTAAAACTATTTCTCGATAAGAACGGCACGTTTATGCTAATGGCGCTGCCAGGCGCGGCGTTGGTCTTCATCTTCGCCTACGCCCCAATGCCGGGTATCGTCATTGCCTTCAAAGACCTCAAGTTCAACTTGGGCGTCTGGGGCAGCCCATGGGTCGGCCTAAATAACTTTGGCTATCTGATTGCGACGCCATTGACCGGGCGCGTGTTGTTTAACACGCTGTTTATGAACACGCTGTTTATCGTCACTGGCACTGCCGGCGCGATCGGCGTCGCCCTGTTGATGAACGAAGTGCATGGCAAATTCCGTGGGCGCGTTTACCAGTCGGCCATGTTCTTCCCCAACTTCATCTCCATTGTTGTGGTGAGTTATTTCGTCTTCGCTTTTCTGAGCACCGACCAGGGACTGGTGAACAACGTTCTAAAATCCTTCGGCGTCGAACCGCTGCAGTGGTACTCGTCGCCAGAATACTGGCCTGTGATTCTGGTCATTGTCAATATATGGAAAGGCGTGGGCGTAGGCAGCATCATTTACCTGGCGACGATCGTCAGTATCAATCCTGAATTCTACGAAGCAGCCAAGATCGACGGCGCCAATAAACTTGACCAGATCCGGTACATTACCCTGCCGTTGCTGATTCCAGTGATTACGATCTTGACATTGCTTGCTATTGGGCGCATCTTTTATGCAGACTTCGGCCTGTTCTTTATCGTTACGCGGGATACACCGGCGCTGTATCCGACGACGGATGTGATTGACACCTTTGTGTTCCGGGGGCTTCGCCAACTGGGTGATATTGGAATGACTGCGGCTGCAGGTCTCACCCAGTCAGTCATCGGGTTTATCCTTGTCATCATCGCAAACCTTGTTGTCCGCAAAGTCGACCCCGAGAAGTCCCTTTTCTAAGGAGTGAACGGAAATGGCGCAACAAACAGTGACTATAAAACAACGTAGTGCGAGCAGTTATCGAGCCGGGGCTTTCATGGGGCGTTTCACGGTTAACGCGGTATTAGTCGTGTTCAGCCTGATCTGCCTTGTGCCAGTGCTCCTGGTGCTTTCGGCATCGCTTTCCACTGAAACGGCCATATCACAATTTGGCTACACACTGCTGCCGGTGCAGTTCTCAACCGCGGCCTATGAGTACATACTGGCGCAGCCGCAGCGTATCATGAATGCCTATGTGGTTACGAGCATCGTCACAGTAACTGGCACGGTATGCGGTCTCACAGTGATGTCGCTACTGGCGTACTCGATTTCACGCCAACGCTTCGCTCTGCGAAAACCGTTATCCTTCTATATCTTCTTTACGCTGCTTTTTAATGGTGGGCTGATACCGTTCTATCTCTTCGTCAGCCAGACGCTGAAGTTGAAGGATAACCCGCTTATCCTCATCCTGCCGTACTTGGTGTCGGTTTGGAACGTGCTGCTGTTGCGCACTTCATTCCAGTCGCTGCCTGAAGAACTGCTCGATGCAGCCCGCATCGACGGCGCAAACGAGTGGCGCATCTTCTTTCAAATTGCCATTCCCATGTCCACTCCGGTTCTGGCGACGGTGGCATTATTCACCATGCTCAGCTATTGGAACGACTGGTGGATGTCCTTGTTGTTCATCAACAATAAAAGCCTTTACAGCATCCAGTTTTTGCTCTACAACATCATGCAAGGTCTGGAGGCGATGAATGCCACGCCTGAGATTGCCGCCAGGTATGGAGGTAATCTGCCTACCTTGACGGTGCGCATGGCCATGGCTTTCTTTGCCATCGGGCCTGTGGCTTTTGCCTATCTGTTCCTGCAGAAGTACTTCATCCGCGGTATCACCATTGGGTCACTGAAGTAATGAGGCTATAACCATGTTGGTCATAGACCAATTCCGCAAAGGAGGAAAAACGCGTCAAGCGGCGCCTGCCCAGTAACCAAATACGAATTCACAATAGTCGATCCATAATAGATTTGTTTATCAGTATGTTCTCCAGGAGGAGTTTCCGATGTCTAAGAAGAATTTTTCTCGACGTGAGTTTCTCGTTATGGCCGGTCTCACAACTGCCGCCGGCGTGCTCGCAGCCTGTGGCGCTGCCGCCACTGCTGCCCCGACCGCTGCGCCCGCGGCGAAGGTGGATGCAACCAAGGCTCCTGAGCCGACGACTGCTCCCGCCGCTGCAGCGCAGGTTACCTTGAACTATGTGTATCCGCAGTTCACCGTCCAGTCACCCGATCAAGGGGTGGTTGAAGAGGCGTTGAACAAGATTACCAAAGAGAAAATCAACGCAGCCATCAAGTTAACAGTGCTGGACTTTGGCACTTGGAGTGACAAGATCACATTGATGAACGCCGGCGGCGAACAGTATGACCTTGTCTATACCGCGAACTGGACTAACGACTACTACAAGAACGTGTCAAACGGACAGTTTCTCCCACTCGACGACCTGCTGCCTGCCACCTCGCCCGGCTACTGGAAGAGCATGCCGGTATCGACCTGGAACGCTGCCAAGGTGCAGGGCAAGTTGTATGGCGCCATCAACCAGCAGATGTTCCCCAAGACATGGGGATTCCTGGCGCGCAAAGATCTGGTCGAAAAGTACAAGCTTGATCTAAACGCTGTCAATCGCTGGCCTGATGTCGAGCCGTGGTTGGACGCCGTGAAGAAGGGTGAGAACATCATCCCATGGGGCATTCAGCCAGCCCTGTACATCCAGGAAATCTTCAGTGCTGCGCCTATTGACGATGGTATTGGCTGGACTCAAGTTGGCAAAGATGACAAGAGCGCCAAGGCTGTCAACTACTGGACGACGCCTGAATTTGCATCAACCTGGGACCTCGGCAAGAAGTGGTACGATGCCGGTTACATGCCCAAGGAAGCGGTTAAGAGCGGCGACGATCGCCCGGTATGGGCTGCCGGCAAGGCTGCCATCAGCACGAACCCCGTGACAAAGCCGCACGGCGAGTTTGAGGCGCAGGCGATCCTGAAGCAGGAAGTAGTGCTTAAGTCGATCTCCCCAGCCATCCTGACCACCGCCGGCATTACGGCCACCCTGACCGGCCTGAGCCGCACGACGGTGAGCAAGGAAGCCGCCGCCAAGTGGCTGGAACTCATCAACACCGACAAGCCCACCTACAACTTGCTGTGCATTGGCATCGAGGGCAAGCACTGGACCTGGGTGGACAAGGCTACTGAAGTCATCGCGCAGGTGAAGGACTCTGCCTACAATCCCTCGACCGACTGGATGTTTGCGAACCAGTTCAATGCCTACTACCGTGACCCGCGCCAGGTTGGCTCGTGGGATGAGACCAAGAAGATCAACGACTCAGCCACGCCTTCGCCGACGCTGGGCTTCGTGATGGATCGCACACCGGTGAAGAACGAAATCGCCGCCGTTGCCGCCGTTATCGCCGAATACACCATGTATGGCCCCAAGGCCAAGGCCGCTTCAGAACTGCCCAAGATGATTGACGCAATGAACGCTGCCGGCGCCACAAAAGTTCTGGCCGAGATGCAGAAGCAGATCGATGCGTGGAAGAAATAACGATCTCAACGCCAGTGATCTGTCAACTGAGTCCATTACAGTCACACTAAAGACCAAGCAGTGAAACCGACGCCCTCATTGCGTTTTACGCAACGAGGGCGTCATTGCGAATGATTACGCGACCTATTGCCAGCCTGATTTCCATCTTCATTATTGCCGTCCGCCGGCTGTGGTCGGCGCGCTGGCTGGCGCTCGCAAGCGCCGTGGGTCTGGTGGCAGTGGTGGCGCTGGCCCTCAGTGTCCCGTTGTATACCGACGCCGTCTATCACCGCGTCCTGCTCACCAATATCGCTGATGCGCAGATCGATCAACAGGGCGTCCGGCGCCCTCCGTTCACGTTCATGTTCCGTTACGCGGGCAAGTTTGATGGCGCGGTGGATTGGGGCAACATCACCGCGGTAGATCGCTACTTGACCGATGCCGCGCCGGGCGAGCTGGGCCTGCCCCGCAAGTTACTGGTGCGTTATTTCGAGACGCAACTAGGGCAACTCTTCCCGATCACAGACACGGCCTATTCGGGTCAGCGCGAACCGTTGATCTGGACATCTATCGCCACGATTGGCGAACTGCCCGCGCATATTCAGCTCGTTGATGGTGCGATGTCAACATCGTCGGCGCCGGGCGACGCGGAGGTCGAGGTCATGGTCAGCAAAGCCATGGCCGACAAACTCGGCCTGCAGGTGGGTGAGCGGTTCGTCTACTTCATCAAGCCTGTCGGCAGCGCCGACCCTGTGCAGTTGCGCGTGCGCGTGTCGGCCATCTGGGTTCCCACCGATCCCGCCGACTCATACTGGTTCAGCCACCCGCAATCACTCGACGAGACGCTGATGATGACCGAGGAAGCCTACGCCGGTTCGCTGTCATCGCGGTTCCGCGGCGAGGTGTTCCTGGCCGTGTGGTACATGGTGTTTGACGGCGCGACAGTGCGCACCGAGCAAGTGCCCGACCTGCTCGAACGCATCCGTTTGTTAACTATGAGGGCATCGACGCTGTTGTCCCGCCTCAAGCTCGAAATCTCGCCGGTTGAGGCGCTGGCGACTTATCAGGCCACCAGCCGCCTGCTCTCAGTGCAGTTGCTCGCTTTTAATGTGCCCAGCCTGTTGTTGATCTTTGCCTACACGCTATTGGTTTCGAGCCTGACCGTGGCAGGGCGCACCAACGAGATCGCCGTGCTGCGCAGTCGCGGCGCGACCGTCTTACAGATTCTCGGGGTGGCGTTGCTCGAATCGGTCGTGATTGGCGTGATTGCCGTGGTCATCGGGTCGTTTGCGGCGCAGGGGTTGGCGAATCTGGTCGGCCAGACGCGCAGCTTCCTCAACTTTACCGCTGGCGCGGCGACCGCCATGCCGCTGCAGGTGGTGCTCACGCGCACCAGCCTTGAGATCGGCCTGGACATTATTGTGGCTGCGGTGTTGATGACGCTCCTGCCCACCTGGTCAGCAGCGGAAAACACGGTCGTCACGTACAAGCAGGAGCGCGCGCGCGCACTCAAGCCGCCGTGGTGGCAGCGGGTATGGCTGGATGTGCTGCTGCTGATCCCGGCGGCTTACGGCACGTATCAGTTGCAGAAGCAGGGTGTGCTGGTGTTGCCGTCAGCGATTGGGCTCGGCGCCGCTGCGCCGGGCGACCCGTTCGAAAACCCGTTGCTGTTTATCGTGCCGGTGTTGGGAATCCTGGCGATGACGCTCGTGCTCATTCGCCTGCTGCCCTATGTGTTGCGGGTGATCGCGTGGCTGTTGGGTTTGTTCCGCGGCGTTGCCCTGGTGATGGCTGCGCGCCAACTGTCGCGCTCGCCCAACCTGTATGCAGCGCCGCTGCTCCTGCTGGTGCTCACCCTCGGTCTGGGAACGTTCACCGCGTCACTGGCTGCAACACTCGACCAGCATCTAGTGAACGAAGTCCATTATGCTGTTGGCAGCGATATGCGCTTGGATGAGCTAGGCGAGAGCACGCGCAACACCGGCGTTGCCAATGTGCTGGTCGCAGGGCCAAACGCGACGGGCAGCAGCGCTTCGGGCAGCGGTAGCAGCGCGCAACCCGCAGGCCCGTTGTATATGTTCCTGCCCATTGAGGATCATCTCAAGGTGGACGGCGTGGCGGGGGCTGCGCGAATCGGCAGTTACCCCGCACAGGTTCAGTATAGCAACCGGAATGCATCGGCGCGGTTCATGGGGATCGACCGCCTCGACTTCGCCAACGTGGCATACTGGCGCAGCGACTTTGCCGCACAACCCCTGGGAACCCTGATGAACCTGCTGGCGGTTCGCTATGACGGAGTGCTTGTGCCCGAGGGTGTATTGCAGGAGAACGCGCTCAATGTCGGTGACCGCATCCGGCTTGTGGTCAACCTGACCGATGGCAGCGTGCCGCTTGACGTCGTCATCGCGGGAACTTTCCGGCTGTGGCCGAGTTGGAACCCGAAGCAAGCCGACGTCGGTCCGCTGTTTATCGGCAACCTGGATTATTTCTTTGACCAGGCTGGCGGGCAGGTTCCGTATGACGTGTGGTTGAAGGTCAAACCAGACAGCAAGTCTGATGCGATTGTAGCCGGGGTTCAGAAGCTGGGTGTGATCGTGATGAGCTATGCCCATGTGCAGAACCGGGTCGATCTGGAACAGACGCGCCCGCAGCGGCAAGGATTGTTCGGCATGTTGTCCGTAGGGTTTGGCGCGGCTGGATTGTTCACGGTGCTGGGCTTTTTCCTGTACTCTGTATTTACGCTGCGCCGTCGCACGATTGAGCTGGGCGTGCTGCGCGCGATCGGGTTTGGCGCCGGGCAGATGGCGGTCTATCTGGGTTGCGAACTGGCCCTGCTATTGGGCGTCGGCATGGCCGCCGGCACATTGCTCGGTGTGATCGCCAGCCGGCTGTACATCCCGTTCTTCCAGATCAGCGCGACTGACGAGGGACGCGCGCTGCCATTTGCAGTCATCGTCGCATGGCCGGAGATTTATCGCATCTACGCGATCTTTGGCGGTCTTTTCGTTGTCGCGTTAATCGCGTTATTATTGCTGTTACGCCGCATGCGGATATTCGAAGCGGTGAAACTGGGAGAATCTGTATAAACCATGACACAACGCAACCCTTCACACACCGACTGGTTCCGCGACGCCCGCTGGGGTGTGTTCACCCACTACCTCTGCGCAAATGACCTCAGCGCTGACAACTGGAACCGCCAGGTCGATCAATTCGACGTTGACGCCCTTGCCGCGCAACTGGTCGCGACCGGAACGAGTTATTACTTCATCACGATCGGTCAGAACTCCGGCCACTTTTGCGCGCCGAACGCGGCCTACGACGACATCGTGGGCATCCATCCGAGCAAGTGCTCGCGGCGTGATCTGATCTCCGACCTGTATGACGCGCTGACCCCGCGCGGGATCAAGCTTCTGGTGTATCTGCCCGCCGGCGCGCCCGCAGCCGATCCGATCGCGGTGGATCGGCTGGAGTGGGAATGGGGCTTCGAAGGCCGCTGGCCGGACTCGTGGAACACGGCGCGCACTGGCAAACGCCTCGCCAGTTTCCAGACGAAGTGGGAAGCCATCGTGAGCGAGTGGTCGCTGCGCTGGGGCGAGAAGATCCATGGCTGGTGGATCGATGGCTGCTACTTCGCTGATGAAATGTATCGCCACGCTGACGGGGACGCACCCAATTTCGCGTCATTCACCGCCGCGCTTAAGGCCGGCAACCGCGCCAGCCTGGTTGCCTACAACCCAGGCGTGCTCGTCCCGGTGATCTCGCACAGCGAGAGCGAAGACTTCACCGCCGGCGAGATATCCAACGCCTTCCCGGTCTGCCCGGGGCGCTGGGTGAATGGCGCCCAATATCACATCCTGAGCTACCTTGGCGAATGGTGGGGCGGCGGCGCTCCGCGTTTTACCGACGGCTTCGTTCGCGGCTACACCGAGTATGTCAACAGCAAGGGCGGCGTCGTGACCTGGGACGTGCCGATCGGTAAAACCGGCGTCATCCCGCAGACGTATATTGAGCAACTAAAGCAGCTTACGTAGCTGTCATTCCCCGCCAAGGCGGGGAATGACGCGTGTAGGTCACTCACGTTTGTACTGTGCAATCAACTCATCGATATAGGCGCTGTACTGGTCGGCGATGGCGGCGTTGTGAATCACCAGTGCGTTCTCGGCGTTCATCGTCGCGCTGTGCGACAGGTTGAAGCTGCCCATAAATACGCTGTCATCGCACACCACGACCTTACTGTGCATGAAGTTGTGCTTGCCGCCCGGCGAATACGGGATGCTGACCTTCGCTGCGAATCCAGCAACCACCTCGTGAAAGACATCCACCAGCGGCGCGTTGTGCGGGATGTTGCGCCAGTTGTGGATGGTCTGCTGCATTTGTGTCAAATCGTAAATGCCGTTAATCTCCGGCGCCTGCTGGTGCTGGATCGCGTCGCGCAGCGCGTACAGGATGTGCCGTGACGATATCAACATCGACGCGACCTTGATGCGTCGTCGCGCCGTCGCAATCAGTTGCGCAGCTTCCTGGTCGATGGTATTGCCCTCACCGGGCGAGAAGGCGACATCGATGCGCGTCCCGTCCTCCAGCGTCACCGTGCCGCGGTCGTTTGCGCCGGTCGAGTCGATGTTGCCGGTGTCGAACAGCTCCTGAAAGTCAGTTTCATAATAGCGCGCCAGTTCAGGTGACGACACGCGCAGCAGGTTATTCTCCTGAAACGTCCACGTGTCGTCTGTCCAGTTGGCCGAACCGGTCCAGACGGCGGCTGACTCAGACGCCCCGTCGCGGATGATGTACTTATTGTGCATCAGGCGCGGGTCGCCGTGTTCGGGGTGCATGTCGGTCACGGCTTTGACCTGGACAGGCGTCCCGGCGAAAACGCGTCTCAGCTCATCCCCTGTGCCTTCAGGCGCCGGGTCGCCGCCGGCTGCGGCTGCGCCGGGTTTGCCCATGTCGAAAGCGATCTTCACGTCCACGCCTGCCTGCGCGCGCTCCTTGATCGCGCCCATCACGATGAGGAACAATGCCCCGCTCTCGCGCAACCGAAAGTCGTAAATCGCCATGTGCAGGCTGGTCTGCGCAGCACTCACGAACGCAGCGAGTTGTTGCGCCACCTGCAGCGGTTGATCCGCTGCGCCGCCATTTTCTGTATCGCGCAGAAACGTCACATCGACACTCATGATCACACTCCTGTTACCTGGATTGTCACACAACCACTATCCGGCTCTGGTCGTTTCATGTTACAACATGCGAAGCACACACAAATGAATGGCGAACACAAAGCGAGGCTACCATGACGCTGCCTGGTATCTGGTTGAACGAGGATAACAGTCATTTCTTTTTCACGCGCGCCGGCCAACGGCTCGACGAGACAACGGTCAATGCGTTAGTCGATCAATATGCCGGCACGCAGGTGACGCACCTGCTGCTATGCCCCAATTGCATGCGCGCGAGTTACGCGAGCGACGTGTGGGATCCGATCTGGCGCGACTACGACCCGACCGGCCCGGACGATCAACCGCTGCTGGCGAGTCTGTCGCCTGAGGCGCGAACAGGCGCGCGCGGCTGGATTCACACGGCGTGGGCGCTCCATCAGGCCGGCATCGACCCATATACGCGCTGGATCGAACGCGCCCGCCATCACGACATCAGCCCGTGGCTGTCGATGCGCATGAACGACGTGCACAACGTCGACGACGAACGTTGCTACATCCACAGTGAATTCTGGCGTGGCAATCCGCAGTTGCGCCGTGTGACGCATGGCAAGTTCAGCGCGTGGGTCGACCGCGCCTTTGATTATGGTCAGGCCGAGGTGCGCGAGCATCACCTGCGGTTAATTCACGAACTGGCTGAGCGCTACGACTTCGATGGGTTGGAGCTGGACTGGATGCGTTTCGGTTTTCACTTCCGCCCAGGTTATGAGAGTGCCGGGGCTGGGGTGTTGACCGAATTCACTGCCGAGGTGCGTCGTCTGCTTGATGATTGGGAGCAACGGCGCGGGCATCGCATCCAGCTCAGCGCGCGCGTCCCGTCGCGCCCGGCGACATCCGCAGGCATGGGCATGGATGCAGTGACATGGGCGCGCCGCAGTCTGGTGGATGCGCTGGTGATTACCCCATTCTGGGCCAGCGCAGAAACCGACATGCCTATTGAGTTGTGGAAGCAGTTGCTCGACGGCACAGGCGTCACACTGCACGCGGGGCTGGAAGTATTGCTGCGCCCCTCACCCGACTGGCCGCTGTACCAGACCAACTCGCTGGAGACTGCGCGCGGCGCAGCAGCCTCGTTCCTCGATCGTGGCTCAGATGGTCTGTACCTGTTCAACTACATGGACTCGCAAACCTGCATCGACGACCTTGAGAATTACCCGGCGCTGTTGCGCGAGTGCGGCGATCTCGCCACACTGGCTGGCAAAGCGCGGCGGCACGTCATGACCTTCGCCGATACGTGGGCGCCTGGCGAGCCGCGCGCCCAGCAGCTACCGGCAGTGGTCGCCGCAGATGGCTGGCAGGCCTTCCGCCTCCACATCGGGCCGCAGCCAACCGCGCAGGCGTTCGTCCGATTAGGCGCAGACCGTCCGCCATACGAGGTGCGCGTCAATGGCGAATTGTGCATACCCACGGGCGAAAGCACATTCAAGCCCGGCCCTGAGGCGCCGCTGTCTCTGTATGCCATCCCATCCACTGCAATACATGCCGCGCACAACGTCATCGAAGTGCATGCAGGCGAAGCGATGACGGTAGTCTGGATCGAAGTCGCCGTCGCCGCATCAACGTAGTACTGACGGCACTCAGCCAATCGACCGAATACCTGATGGCTTCCCTCCCAACGAGCAGCGGTTATCCCTATTTCCGGCAGGTATTAACTGCCTGCGTGGGAATGAGATATGACTTGTAGATATAAGTCGTCCAATCCCGGAAAATATATGTCAGGCGAAACTCTAATGCGATCGTTACCGCGTGTCTCGACTAGAAGCTGCGTATCAAGATATTCCTTCACGAGTGGGTTGGACTTTGTGGCAAGGTCGAACTCACCATACTCAAAGATAGAGTCCGGCACGCAACTCCCAAGATGCACATACTCATTGAACCACTCCCCTTTACCCTTAGGACCTCCCTGTCCCTCAGGACAACAGTCCCTGCTATGTACTCCATCCGGAACAGAACACCACACGGTGATGCCTATTACAGCAATCCCCATGCGCTCCAGTTCACAAACCAATCGTATTGCGTCATGAGGATACATGATGTACTCATGACTACTGTTTTCAAGGATGCGATAGGTCAAGAGCAAGTCGAATAGATGTTCTTTATAGTGCAAATCAGGATTTGTGATGCGAGTCCAGTAAGGTGTACTTTGTTTCTGCTTTATATACTTGGCCCATTGATCATTTGCTGTTGACATGTCGTAACCCCTTTTGAAGGCATTCTGCTCATAGAATTGTATCTGCGCATATCGTGGTTGCAGTGTATAAACAGCATTGTCACACGCGTTAGAGTTCGTATATGCCAAACTATATCTGCGTCGCCTGTGGTGCTCAGCTTGCCGAATCAGATGAGCCGCCATCTCGCTATATCCAGGCTATAAAATGATAAATCCAAATCTCCAGGACAAAGTCGTGCTGATCACTGGCGCCAATAACCCGTCAGGGATAGGCGCCGCCGCCGCGCGCGCATTCGCTGTGCAGGGCGCATCGCTTTTTCTACACACCTTTCATCAACCGTACGAATCGGACGAAGTTCCAACAGTCCCTGGCGAGGCGCTGTACAACAGTCTTCAGAACTCGCCTGTCAATATCGCGCGCGAGTTGCGTGCAACTGGCGCGCGCGTCGAGGACATGGAAGCGGATCTCGCGGATGCGCGTAACGTGCCGCTGATCTTCGATCGCGCCGAGTCTGCGTTTGGCAGGGTGGACGTTCTGATCAACAACGCAGCGAACTGTTTGCAGGACACGTTCATCCCGCGCAGCCGGTTGAACGCGGATAGCCGCGCAGTGGATGGCTTCCCGGTAACGACGATCAGCGCCGAACTGCACGACCGGCACTTTGCTGTCATTAGCCGCGCCACGGCGCTGATGATGGCGGAGTTTGCGCGACGAAAAATCGAGCGCAACGACAGTTGGGGTCGAATTATCAACATCAGCACTGACGGCGCCTCCGCGTTTCCTTCCGAGGTTTCCTATGGCGCCAGCAAACATGCCATGGAGAGCTACAGCCGTTCAGCGGCCATCGAACTGGGGCCGTACGGCATCACTGTCAATATTGCGTCGCTGGGGCCGATCCAAACCGGTTGGATCGCGCCACAACTGGAGCAGACTATCGCTGCCAGTATCCCGCTGCGCCGTGTGGGACGACCGGACGATGTCGCGGATGTGCTTGTGTTTCTAGCCTCGGAGCAGGCCAGATGGGTTACCGGGCAGTTGATCTACATCGGCGGCGGCTGGACGATGTCACAATAGGAAGGATGATAATCAGCCCATGTCATCAACCGTTCTGATTCTGATCGACGGGTTACGACCCGACGCGATATCACCCGCCAACTGTCCCAGCCTTGAGGCGTTGCGCGCGCGCGGCGCTTCGACGCTGCGCGCGACGAGCGTGATGCCATCAATCACACTCCCCGTGCACACTTCGATCTTCCATAGCGTCCCACCAGGGCGACATGGCATCACCACGAACACCTGGGCGCCGATGGCGCGCCCGCTGCCCGGTCTCGTCGATGTCGCCAAGGCCGCTGGGTTGCGCAGCGCTTTCTTTCACAACTGGGAGCCATTGCGCGACCTGAATCGACCGGAGACGCTGGCTTTTTCATACTTTCGCGACAACTGCTACACCGACCCGGATGGTGATCAGGTGATTGCTGATGAGGCGGTGCGCTACTTGCGTAGTGATCGCCCGGATTTTATGTTCGTCTATCTCGGCACCGTCGATGTATATGGGCACAACCACGGCTGGATGTCGCCCAGGTACATTGAGCAGGTGCGGCGGGTGGACAATGCCGTCGGCGCCGTGCTGGCAGCCATCCCCGACGATCATGCCGTGGTGCTCACCAGCGATCATGGCGGGCATGACCGCAGCCACGGGGCAGACATCCCCGAGGATATGACGGTGCCGTGGGTAGCTGCCGGAGCGGGCATTCGCCGTGGGGTGGACATCCATGCGCCGATCAGCCTGCTCGACACCGCGCCGACTATCGCCCGCCTACTGGGGCTGAAGGCGCATGCCGATTGGGAAGGGCGCTGCGTGGAAGAAATCCTCGCCTGAACGATGACGCCGCTCCCATTTCTGTTAATCGGCATCTCGGCGTTCGTGCATGCCGGGTGGAACCTGCTGGCACACTCGCGCCGCTCGGATGCCACCTTGTTCCTGCGCGCCACAATCGTCACCGGGATCATTGGCATCCTGCCTGCGCTTGCCGCCGAATGGCTGGGGCCGGCCTTCCCGTTACAGGTGTGGGGGCTGCTGGCGCTGACTGGCATCTTTCAGGCGCTGTACTATCTGGGGCTGACAATGGGGTACCGCAGCGGCGACTTCACCGTCATTTATCCCCTGGCGCGGGCGTTGCCAGTGCTGTTCCTTGCCTTCATCGACATGGCGCGCGGGCGTATGCCGGCGCCGCTCGGGTGGCTGGGCATGGGACTGGTCTTTGCCGGGTGCGCCCTGGTCCCGCTGGAGTCGTTGCGCGTCGTATCGTTTGCCCGTTACCGCAACCGCGCCTTCATCTGGGTGCTGGTGACAGCGCTCGGCACGGTCGGCTACACAACCATCGACAAAATCGCCGCTGAAGCGCTGCCTCCCGGCCCGGCATCGGCCGCGCGCTACGCGATCTTCGAAGCCATCGCCTCCATCCCATACCTCTGGCTGGCGTTGCGGCTGGCTGGCGAACGCATTGGCGCTGCACATGGTATTCGCGAGTGGCGCTGGGCGGCTTTTGCCGGAGTGTTCATCACCGGCGCCTACTTCCTGGTGCTGTGGGCGTATCAGCTCAGCCCGTTTGCCAGCTACATCTCCGCGCTGCGCCAGTTCAGCATTGTGATCGGCGTCGCGGCTGCCGCCCTGCTTTTCCACGAGCCGGCGCGCGGGCTGCGCATCGGCGCGGCGCTGGTGATCGCAGTGGGGATCGTGTGCATCACAATTGCGGCGGCGAGTTGACCGTTAATTCAGTGTGACTCAATATCGCCCCAATATCATCCCAACGAGGCGATTGTTCCATTTAGGTAAATGCCCTCACCTATTTTTTAGCAAAAGGCATAAACACACGGCATGTGTTCTGGCTGAACTCTCCCGAGTAGGTGCCGTAAAAACCATGTGATTCAAAGGCTGTGATACACAAGCCGGCGCCTGAAGGGAGCGACAGCCACCATACGCCATTGGGCATCACGGCAGCCGTTCCCAAGTAGCTGCGCCCCTCGGGATTGCCTGACTGACTAAGAGTCGAGGCGTACACCTCAACAAAAGCAATGTCAGGGAACCCGATTGAGGGTATTGCCATGCCGCTGGCTATGGTGATGACCCCGTTGCCGCTCACCGACATAATAATAGGCGTGATCGCAGGAACCCAGTGCAAGTCAATCCCCTTC
>Ga0114951_10004206_pt1 | contig 14236 bp, 19 predicted proteins | sample AM7aDNAmetaG_FD_88677 | JGI IMG/M metagenome (GOLD analysis project Ga0114951, IMG submission 88677) | Freshwater microbial communities from Finland to study Microbial Dark Matter (Phase II) - AM7a DNA metaG | ecosystem: Environmental > Aquatic > Freshwater > Lake | place: Finland: Lake Alinen...
TAAAATATTATTATTCCAATAAAAATTATTTGTTTGCGCTAAACCTTGTGTTGTATAACCAGAATAATTTATTTGAATATTTGTATTTTCAAAATTTTCAATTTTTTCAATTTTAAAATTATTCTGATTTATTCCTTCTATTTTTGAATTGTATCCTATAAATATTTCTAAAGGTTCAGGAATCCAATCAAAATCTAACGATGAATCTAATTGTTCTAATTTAAAATTTAACTCATCAAACACTGTTTGTTGATATTTAGGATTATTAGTTCTTAAAATATCTTTATTTGGTTCTTTATTTAAAAATACAATATTATTTAGTACCGGATCAATAAGTGGTAACACTCCAGTATATTTTAAATTGTCAATATTATTATATGGTGTTAATTGTGTTCCTGTTATATCATAGAAAAATATCGTTTTATCAATCGGATTATTATTTGTTACTTTAAAATAAATATCTTTATTATAAGATGATCTAGGTTTTCTTAAAAAACTTCTTGATGTTGCAATTAATGGTCTGTTATATTCAGTTAAAAATGAACCTTGATATGATAACTGTATCGTATCATCAGTTAATCCTATAATATTATATTCTTTATTGTTATCATTAAATGAGCTTCCAGAAACGTTTATAATCATACCAGTAGATAAACCAACATCGAAAAAATGTGTATCTAAACTTTTTATTTCATTACCGGCTAAAAGTATTCCTCTATTTTCATCATGTTTAATTATTTGATATGTTGATAATATATTGACTGCTACTTCTAAATTCCAAATATTAACATCAGGATTTTGACCAGATATATTTAAAGTATAACCAGTGTATTGTAAACTATAACCACTATTAATTATAAATCCTGAATTATATAATACAGTTCCAAAAGTATCAATAAAAGAATTTATTGTAGTTTTTGTATCTCCAGTAAATTGTATGAAATATTGATTTGAATTTAATGTTAATCTAAAACCAAATTTTGAAGTATTAAAATTTAAATTCATTAAAATTTCAGCAGATGCGTTTTTACTAAGTTTTGCTAAATCATTTTTAAAATGTATTTCATTATTTAAATCTTTATTTACTAATAAATCATAACGATAGGTTAATCCACTTGATAAAGAATGAGATGTTGTTGAAAAATCACTAACAAGATTATTTGTTGTTGTGCCATTAAAAGTTAAACCAGAAACATAAAAATATGGTTTATAAAATCCATATAAACTTTCAACTGATAAATAACCATTATTATTTTTTTCAGAATAATAAACTTCAATTCCATAATTATTTAATATTCCTCTATATTTACCTATGAATGAATTTATTGTGTTAAAATATGTAGCACCAGTTTCACTTAATATTGTTTGAGATAAATCTGTTGTTGTTCTTGTTGTATAACAAGTGACATTATTGAATCTTGTATAACTTGGATTTGTAACAGTTCCACTTGGTGTTACATTAATCCATCTTATTTGTCTTCCTGTATATTTTCTAAAAATTTTATAAACATTTCCTGCTGTTTCATCAATAACATATCCTCTAATTCTTAATGTTGTTACACCGCTCGCATATGATGAATCCATTACACTTATTTCTCTATTATTATGTAATACAGTATTATTCATTGTTACAGCAGAAAGTATTAAAACATCACCAAGAGAAAAATTGTCAATTTGACCTGGAAATGTAATTAAATAATCTATAATTATATTTCTTCTGGGATCACTGTAAGATACACCTGACATTTTTATAAATGTTAAAGGTTTTGTTCCTAATAATGATCTATCAACAATTTCATCAATTGTGAAAGTATAACCATAAAGTGATTGAGTGCCGGTAGTTTCATCTTCAAATGTTATCTCATCTCCTATCTGAAAACTTGATGTAATTTTATTAAACATAATCTGTGTAACAGAACCGTTTTTTGATAATATTACATCACCTTGATATATTTTAGGTCTTTCAGTTAAGAATTCAGTTCTAAGTGTTATTATATCATTTGTTTTGCCTGTAATTTTAATTTCATTTATATAAGAATATGTTTGAGTACTTCCAGTTTTTGTAATACTTACAATCGAATCATTTAAAGTTGTGTTAATTATAGATAATTTTTTTCCAGTATATAAATTTTGAAAAAAATCTTCTGCTTGTAAATTTCTATTATAATCATTAATAGATATTATATTTAAAGATTCTGAAATTGTACCACTACTAAAAGTAAAATTAAAAACGCTATTATTTGTTTGTGTTATAATCATTATAGCATTTCTCTTATTTTCTACTACAGTAAAATATAAATCATCATCAAAATCTGTAGTTATAGTAGAACCTGTTACTCCGCTAAAAACTATGATCGAACCTTTTGGAAATTTTCTATCAAAATCGGTTCCATAAATCCATTTAGAATAAAAATCCGATGATTCGTTGATTTTTGAAATATTTATAATTGATTCATTTTTGAATCCTGTATTTTTAGTAAAAGTTATTCCACTATAATTAAAATATGTTAATTTTAATAAATTTGATGTTGCTGCAAAATTTATAGGATCTACATTTTCAAAAATATATAAACTTTGAGTTTTAAAAGTTTCTGAACCGTTTTCATCGAAAATTATTTTACCTTCCCATTTTTCATCGGTTTCATTATAATCAAAATTATGTGGATACCCCTCTTTGTTAAAAAATAATAAATTTTTCATTAATTAAATTTGATGATTTTTTATTATATATTAAAAAATTTATCTCATAGTAAACTTTTATTATTTTTTTAGATATATGAGATATGGAAATAAATTTGAAAGAAAATATTTATTTTAAAGCATTTAACAATAAAGTAGAATTAAATACATTAATTGTGGAATTTATTTTTTCTAATAATATTGATAAGGTTATATATAAAGGTGATCCAAATGAAATCAATTATAAACTTCTAAAAAAAGTTATACCTTTAAACGAGACAAACTCCCAACCTGAACTGGTTCGCAAAAAATATAAAAATATTTTGAAACTGTTTAATAATCAAAAATATTGTGTTATATACCGGAAATAGGAAAATAACATTTCATAGAACATAATTTTAAATATATAAGTAAAAATGTTTTATGAAAAAAGATTTAATTTTATATTTCACCACGGATAATAAATCAGGTAAAAAAAGTTCAGAAAAATGGTTATCTAAAAATAACAAAGAATTATATGAAGATATAATAGTTTGGAGCAATAAACATGAACATTTAAAAAATATATCTTTTGTTAGAAAAATTTTTCACTATATTTACGAAACAACAGAAATTCCAGTTTGTTCAACTTGTAAAAAAGAAGTTGTTTTTAGATTTTTAAAAATTGGTTATCAAAAACATTGTTCTGATAAATGTGTTAAAGATTCTGCTGATTATAAAATAAAATGGCAAGAATCTTGGTTAAAAAATAATTCTAATAAAGAATTCATTAAAAAACGAAACAAAACTGTAATTGAAAAATATGGTTCAATAGAAAAATATAAAGAAATAGTATCAAATAATAAAAAAATAAATGTTAAAAATAAATATGGTGTTGAGTTTGTTACCCAAACGAAAGAATTTAAAGATAAATCCAAAAAGACAAAATTAGAAAAATATGGTGATGAATTTTGGAACAATAAGGATAAAACAAGAGAAATCAGAATAAAAAATGGAACACAAATTGATGATACATTAGCATTATCTTTTAAAAATTATAAAAAAATAGCAACTAACAGATCAAATATTATTTATAGAAATAATAAGACAGCTATCAATCCAAATAATTTGAAAATAGGTATAAACAAATATAATTTAGACCATAGATTTTCCTTAAAACAAGGATTTTTAAAAAATATACCAATAGAAATCATATCACATCCTTCTAATTTACAAGTGATATGGCATATGGACAATAAGAAAAAACAAGATAAATGTGATATAACTTTAAATGAATTATTATTTGAAGTTATAAACTATAAGAAAAAAATTATAATCAGACATTCAAAATTAAATAAATTGTATTTAAAGCAGAATTTAAAAAAATGTTTAAATTATTCTAAAAAAATTTTTTATATCAAAAACAAACCTTAATTTTGTTTCAAACTAAAAAACTATAAAACTATGGGAATCATAAACATTAAAACGCAATTAGAATTAGAAAACTTATTACCAAATTTAAAACATGCTCATTTTTATAAAGATACAGTAAATGTATCGAGTGAGATTAATCTTTCGGGATTTTATATTGTTTTTAAAGGATCTACAATGAATGAAAAACCTGGATGGTTTGGCATATCGCATTTAATGGAACATTTAGTATGCAAAAGCATTGATCATCTAATGGATGAATTTCAAACATATGATGTACAATGGAACGCATACACGTCCGGTACTGAAGTTGTGTTTTTTATGAGAGGTTTGGATAAATATATCAATAAGTATAAAAATAATTTTATCAATTTAATTTTGAATTATCAAGTTACTGATAAGCATTTACAAAACGAAAAGAAGATTGTTTTGGAAGAATATAAGGACGCTTTCAATTCACAAAGCGAAAATCATTATTTAAATCTTATGCGTAAGAGATATGGAAATTATAACGCTATAGGTTTAAGGAGTGATATTGAGAATTTCAATCTTGAAGATTGCCAAGAATATCTTGATAAATTTTATCGTAAACCTACTGAGATTATTAATGTTTCTAAGAATAGCGAGTTTTCTGGTGATTTTGAATTTTTAGAATGTCCAAAAAATGAGCCTTTCAAAGTTATCAACAATCAGAATTTTCATACTATAACTTCAGATAATTCTACTGTTGTTCCAACAAATTGTATTCCTTTAGAAAGAATCAACAAGTATAAGGGTAAATCATCTATAATTGATTCTTCTAAAGTTATTACTGAAAAATTTGCGTATGTTTCTTTCACCTGTAGTATGTTAGGTAGCGGTTTAAATTCACCCTTATATAAGGAAATAAGAGAAAAATTAAATGCTGTCTATTATATCAGATGTTATAATGATAAATTAAATGATAGTAGTTCTGTTATTTTGTTTGAAACTCAAACAAGCAACAAGAATGTTAAAAAGGTTCAGAAAGGTATCAAAAAGGTTATTGAAAACAAAGAAAAGTATTTAACACAAGAACGATTTGATATTATTAAAGAAAGTTATAAGGCTAAATTTGAAAAAGCTGAAATTTTAAATTATTCAAATATTGGTAAATATGTTGAATCAGATGAGTGGTTAGTTGAAAAAATTATTGATACTATAACTCTACAAGATGTTTACGATATTATGGATAATTATTTAAAATGGGAAGATTTATATCTTTCTATTGATAGAACAGAATTTTAATTTCATGAGTTTTAATTTATTTCTTGACGATCAGAGATTTCCAAAAGAAGTTTTTGAATGTCTAAATATCAAAATATATCAGACTGATGATTGGGTGATTGTTCGTAATTTTAGTGAATTTGTTTCATATGTTGAAATACACGGATTGCCTTCAATTATCAGTTTTGATAATGATATTTCAGATTTTAAAGATGGTGTAGAAAAAACAGGATATGATTGTGCTAAATGGTTATGTGATTACTGTCAAGATAATAACTTAAAGTTTCCTGATTGGCATATACATTCTGGTAATAGTGTTGGTGTTGAAAATATTAAAACATATATTGAAAATTATAAAAAAATAGTTGAATGAATTTGAGACAATCAAAAATATTAATTAAAAATGTTTCTGAATTAAAAGATTTTGAGTATACTTTTGGAAAAACTTGGTCAAAAGATGACAAATTTCCTAAAGCATGGTATCTACATATAAACAAAAACATTGAGAATACTTTCGCTCTCTTTGTTGATAAAGAAGGTTATATAACATTAGGACTTGCTAGGATTACTCAATGGACAAAACATTATAAAGAATATAAAGCAACTAATATTATAAGAAAACTTAAAATTGAAAAACTATGATTTTTATTATATTTATCATATTTGCTGTAACTTGTTATTTTTTTCAATTTAAAAATACATGGCACTGGTTTCGAAAAATGAGAGGTGGTATCTGGTATAAAATTTATGATGAACAAACACCTCAATGGTTTCGTTTTAAAACCGAAATAGAAGCATCACTTTATGAAATTTTTCTTAAATATAGACCATTAGAAAAAGGATATAATAAATCGTTAGAATTTGAAAAGGAAAATTATTTAAAATGATAAAATTAATATTGATAATATTATTAGTTTCATCAGTCGTAGGATTGATAGTTGGTGTTTTACAGCAAAAAATATCAAAATATTTTAAAAATAAAAAAAATAGTGAAACAGATGTATAAAGTTGGTGATACTGTTCAAATAAAATCATTAGAGTGGTATGAAAAAGAAAAAAATGAAAATGATTTTGTTGATATTCCATATAAGTTTATACCACCAATGTCAAAATTTTGTGGAAAAAAAGCGAAAATTATTAAAAGAGATTTTAATGATACAACACAGACATATCAAATATCAGTTGATGAAGAAACTAATAGTTTTATTTGGACAGATAAAATGTTTGATAATTTAAAAATTGAACGCAAAATAAAACTTAAAAAATTAAAAAATAATGATTGATTTTGTAGGTAACGAATTGAAAATTGGAGATACTGTTGCATTTATGCGAATAGGAAGCAGAAGTTTGATGAAAGGTGTTATAATTTCAATGGGAGATAAAAAAGCAAGAATTCAATTCGATAAAATTGATGGTAGAACTGAAACATATCAATTTCATAATCAAATAATAAAAATAAATATAAGAAAATTGAAACTTGAAAAAATTAAAAATAATTTATAAAAACAATAACTGATATGAAACTCGTCTTTGAAGAAAACAAAAAAATTCAAATTGTTAAATCTGTTACTGCATCACATATTGTTGATGCACAAAAAGGATTTACTAAACTGTGTCCTAATGAACTCCCTGTTCCCGATGGAGAACTTATTGTAAAAGAAATAAAAGAACAAAATAAACTTGTTAAATATAAAACATTATCAAAAGATGTTCATCCATCTAATGCTATTTGGATAGCAGATAAAAAAAATCCACAATTGAGTTCTATTGATGGTAAAAATGTTGATGTATTTTGGAATGCACATTGTATTTCTGGAACATATGGAATGGAATTACTTAATGGTATTGGACATATTACAGATTATGATTTTTTTGTAGCAAAAGGTTTTGAACCTGATCTTCATCCTTACACCAGTGTTTATCATGATTTAAAGAAAAAAATATCAACAGGACTTATAGAATGGTATAATCAACATAATATTTCGACTGTTATCATTGGTGGTTTAGCATTAAATTCAGAAAAAACTCCTCTTTGTGTTGGTGAAACTGTTATAGATTTGTCTAATGCTGGATTTCAAGTTATTCTTAATTTAGCTGCAACCAAAAGTTTAGGTTCAGAATTAGGTAGAATTCATTTTGTTGATACACTTATTAATAAATATAATATCTTAATTATAAATTCTTGTAAAGAGTTAGAAATTATTTAAATTAAAAAAAAACAAATCTTATGAAATCATTTATGTTTGAAGTTATTTTTGGATTTTTATTTTCCATTCTTGTTCTTATTATTTTTGAAAGTTTTTCATTTTTAATCGGAATTCATTGTCCAGAATTTTTCGAAGGATGGATGTGCTGTTTAACATATATCTATGCTGTTGATTATTTTAAGGGTTTAGAAGAAAAAAAAGAAAAAGATAAAAAATAATTTTCGGGGTCTTTAGCTCAATAGGTTAGAGCAATTGACTCATAATCAATAGGTTGCTGGTTCGATCCCAGCAGGACCCACAAATTTTTAAATATGGAAAACGTCATAAACTCGGATAAACAACTACTGATAAAGCAAGAAGAGAATTACTTGTGTTGTTTGGAGTAAAGAAATCTATATCTTGTAAAGAAGATAATCTTATTACTAATTGTCCAATTATTAAAAATACAAATTTTAAAAATTGTGAAAATTGTGGTCATTTTATAAAATAATAATATGAAAAAAGGAATTATCAGATCAATCTTAGATACGGATATTTATAAATTTTCAATGCAGTTTTTTTCAATTCAGCATTATTCAGAAGCTGAAGGAGAATATACATTTAACAATCGTGATAAATCAATGATTTTTACTCAAAAAGCTGTTGATGAAATTCAAAAAAATGTTAAATTGATGTCAAAACTAAAATTGACAAATAAAGAATATGATTGGATGAAAAATAATTTATATTTTTTACCAATTTCATACCGTCAATATTTGGCAGCATATAGATTTAATCCGGATCAAGTTTTTATTTATCTTACTAAAAATGGTGAATTAGAAATAAGTATTCAGGGAAAATGGAGGGACACGATTTTGTGGGAGGTACCATTGATGGCAATTATATCAGAAGTGTATTTTAAAGTTGTTGACAAAGATTGGTCAATGAATGGTCAAATAGAATTAGCTCACAAAAAAGCAAAAATGCTAAGTGAAGCTGGTTGTTTATTTGCTGATTTTGGTTCACGTAGAAGAAGAAATTTCAAAACTCAGGATCTTGTTGTTAATATTATGCGTCAATATCCTGGTTTTGTCGGTACAAGTAATCCATATTTAGCGATGAAATATAATGTTAAAGCACTTGGCACATGTGCGCATGAAGCGATAGGTGCTGTTGCTGCATTAGAAAGTTTAAATCATCCGAATAAGATTTTTATGGAAAAATGGTCACAAATATTTTTTGGATCACTTGGAACCATGCTTACAGATACATATTCAACTGATTCTTTTTTAAAGGATTTTTCTTTAGAAAAAGCAAAATTATATGACGGTGTTCGTCAGGATAGTGGTTGTGAATATATTTTTACAGATAAAATGATAAATCATTATAAAAAGTTAGGAATAGATCCTATTACTAAAACTATTATTTTTAGTAATAATTTAGATGATGAAACTGCTGTAAAAATAAACGAATATTGTAAAGGTAAAATTCTATGTTCTTTTGGTATTGGAACTTTTTTCACGTCGTTCTTTATGAAAAAAAGTGATTCTACAAGAAGAAGCAAAGCAATGAATATGGTTATTAAATTGACTAAAATTAATAATATTCCAGTTATAAAGTTATCTGATAGTTCGGATAAAGCAAATGGTGATCCAAAAATGATTGAAATAATGAAATATATTCATTTATATAATTATCAGCACAATTCTATCCCAAAATAATTATTTCAACAAATATTTTTTTATTTCAGAAATATTTTTTATATTTGCAATTCAATTTAGATAATTAAATTATTTGGCACAGATATTGCAACATACTATTTAAAAACAATTAATGTCAAATTGACAGTAAAGCAAAATGGGCGACACAAAAGAAAAAATACGGACTTTAGAAGAAATCTTAAATGATGCTGGAATTTCATCCGACTCAGAAGAGGTTTATAAATTAATATTACATAATGACGATGTAAATTCTTTTGAATGGGTAATTATTTGTTTAATTACATTAATGAAATTTCCTCCAGATAAAGCTGAAAAAACAGCATATACTGTTCATCTTATGGGAAAAGATATTATTAAAACAGGATCAAAAGAATCTCTTGAGCCATGGAAAAAAATATTAGAAGATCAAGGGTTATCAGTAACAATTGAACAATGAAAAAATTAAAACCATTTTTAATTCCAACAATTGTAATATTTTTAATAATTGTAATAGCTATTACAATGAAAATGAACTTTATAACATTAGAAGATTTAATAGTGTGTTTATTTTTAGCAGTAGTTTGGATTCCTATCTATTTTCTTGTGAAATGTGTTGTTTATTTGTCGTCATTAATTTTTCCAAAAATAAAAAGAATTTCTGAAACAGAAGAAAATTATAAAAAAAGATTAGGAATATGAGATTTACAAGTTCAATTTGGAGAAGATACTTTTATTTAATAAAAAGATTTTTTAAAATCAGTGAAAAACCGATAATATTAAATCATAAATTTGATAATAAAATTTGGTACGATGCAATTTGGAATTCTAATTTTAATGGTACTTGGAGTTAAATTAAGAAAAATATGAAACAGTTTATCGCAAAGTATATATTGTTTATTTACCTTAAATTCATTAAGGAAGATTTTGAAATCTATAAAAAATGGTCAAAACCTTTTATATATGCTGAATGGTTTGTATTTTCAACATATGTTTGGATTTCGTCTATAATTTTCTTTCCAATTTTTTACTTTTATTCTGTAATGGAAGACAATTTAAAAAACAATATTAAATTTCAAAGAGAATTAAAAAAATCACACAAAAAATATTTTGAACTTTTTAATTAAAAAATAATAAATATATAAATATAATTAAACTAAACTATGAAAAAACATTCAGAACATTTCGAACAAGCGATTATTGATAGTAAAAATATTGCTATCAAACAGAAGTCAACTGAGATTAGACCTGAACACTTGTTTTTGGCACTCCTAAATAACACCGATTCAAAGGCTTATGCTATTTTAGCTGACCTGAATCTGAATGTTACTGGCGTAAAAAAGCAAATTGAACAATATTCTGTTTCACAAAATATTGGAATATCAAGAACACAAACTAAAGTTTCATTAGATCGTGAAACAGATAACATTTTAAAGTTTGCTGATAGGCTCGCAAACGATCTTGATGATGAAGATGTTGACACACAGCATATTTTGTATTCTATTTTGGATAATTCTAACAATGTTGTTTTTGAATTATTCAGTAAGATGCCAGAATTGATTGCGAATATTAAAGCGAGAGTCAAAGGCGAAGAAGTTGAAAATTTTGAAAATTCATTAGTTGATCCTTCAGATTCAGAAGAAGATATACATTCATCTAATAAAACAAATAAAAAATCAAAAACCAAAATGATTGATCAATTTGGTGTTGATTTGACAAAAATGGCAACTGAAGGAAAACTTGATCCTGTGGTTGGTCGTTTTGCAGAAACAAAAAGGTTATCACAAATTCTTGCTCGCAGAAAGAAGAACAATCCTGTTCTTATTGGCGAACCTGGTGTTGGTAAGTCTGCAATTGTAGAAGGACTTGCCGATTTGATCACAAAAGGTGATGTTCCTGATGCACTTAAAGATAAAAGAATTATCACTCTTGATATGGGTTCATTGGTTGCTGGTACAAAATATCGTGGAGAATTTGAACAACGGTTGAAAGGAATTGTTAAAGAAATGGAAGAAAATCCAAACATTATTCTTTTCATTGATGAGATTCATACTATTATTGGTGCAGGAAGTGCCCAAGGTTCATTAGATGCTTCCAATATGTTAAAGCCTGCTCTTTCAAGAGGAAATTTCCGTTGTATCGGGGCAACAACTTTGGAAGAATATCGTAAATACATCGAGAAAGATGGTGCCTTAGAAAGAAGGTTTCAAAAGGTTGTTGTTGATCCAACTACAAAAGAAGAAACTTTTGAAATTCTTAAAAATTTGAAAAGCAAATATGAAGATCATCATCTTGTAACATACACAGATGATGCATTAAAGGCTTGTGTAGATTTGACAGATAAATTTATGTCAGAAAAACATATGCCAGATAAAGCTATTGATGCTATGGATGAGGCAGGTGCCAAAATTCATGTAAACAGAAAAGTGTCGTCTGAAAAGATTGAAAAAATTAAAACACTTTTAAAGAAAACAACAGAAACAAAGTTAGCTTTTGTAAATGATCAAAAATTTGAAGAAGCTGCTGGATATCGTGATCAAGAAAGAAATTTGATCGAAGAACTTGAAAAAGAAAATGAGATTTGGAAAAATCAGCAAAATGCCAACAGGGAAATTGTTACTGATAAAGATGTTGCTGAAGTTGTTTCTTTGATGACGAAAATTCCTATTGATAATGTTTCAAATGATGAAAATTTGAAACTTAAAGGAATGTCAGCTAAACTCAAATCAATTGTTATTGGTCAGGATGATGCTGTTGATAAAATTGTACAATCTGTAAAAAGAAGCAGGATTGGAATTAAAGATCCTAATAAGCCTGTTGGATCATTTATGTTCCTTGGTGCTACTGGTGTAGGAAAAACCTATCTAGCTAAACAACTGGCAGTTGAACTTTTTGGAACAGAAAAAGCGTTGGTTAGAATTGACATGACAGAATATCAGGAAAAACATGCGGCTGCACGTTTGATTGGTGCACCTCCGGGATATGTTGGATATGAAGAAAGTGGCGAATTAACCAAAGCTATTCGTACTCGTCCTTATTCAATTGTACTCTTTGATGAAATTGAAAAAGCACACCCAGATGTTTTTAACCTTTTGTTACAGGTTCTTGATGATGGTGTTTTAACAGATAATATGGGTCGTAGGGTTGATTTTAAGAATACTATTATTATTATGACATCTAACGTTGGTTCACGAAAAGTTAAAGATTTTGGAACTGGTGTAGGATTTAACACAATCGCAAGGACTGACAACACACAAAAAGACAAAGGCGATCTTATTAAGAAAGAACTTAAAAAGACCTTCAGTCCTGAATTTTTGAACAGGGTAGATGAAGTTATCATGTTTAACTCTCTTTCAAAAGAAAACATTATCAATATTATTGACGTTGAACTTAAGAAAACAATTGATAGATTAAAAACAAAAGGTTTTAAAGATATTATTGTTGACTATTCAATTAAAGAAAAGATTTTCGAAGATGGTTGGGATGAAGATTTGGGTGCAAGACCTTTAAAAAGAGCAATTCAAAAATTTATCGAAGACAAATTGACAGATGTTATCATTAATGAAGAAGTAAAACTTGGTGACACAATCAATATCTCTTACGATAAAACATTGAATGATGTTATTGTAACAACAAATTCTTTGTTACTTTCACCTGTAAAAAAAGAGAAAAGGTTAAATAAATAATTAAACATTAGTAAGTAAACGGCAAGAAACCAAAAACCCCGCAAAATTGCGGGGTTTTTTTATTTAATTTAATTCTGGATAATCATTTTGTGATCTTTCTCTTGGTAAAACATCTTTTGAATGATCCCAAGTTTCAGTATCAAAAATATTTTCACTAATTCTTTTTTCTTTTTCACTTAATTCCCAAAAAATATCTATAAAATTAAATTTGAATGTGACAGAAAAAGTATTTTCTGAAACATCAACAGCTTGGTACATTAATCTAACTTCTGATAAAGATTTAAATAATGGTGATCTAAAAACAACAGAATATAAAACATCACCATCTTTATCTAAAATTTCAAGATCAATCCAAGGTAAAAAATATTTGCGAGTATTGTTATAATATTCTGCAAAAATTTGTTGAAACATAAAATAATTAGCATTAGAATCTACACTTCTTAAAGTAATATCTAAAGTATTGTTATAAGTGTCATAGATACTTCCTGATGGTTTATATTCTATTTTCTTACCAAATCTATGAGTCTGTTCTGATCCTTCGTAAGAAATGCTGGGATACACTATTTCCTTAATTGTAGAATTTAAGAAATCAATTGGATCATCATAAGGAATCCAATTTTTATCCATAAATCTTTTAAGTCTATCGTGAGTTTCTTGTGATAGAAAATCAGATGGAAAATTAAAACGAAATTGATTATTTTGTGAACTTAATCTCATGTTTATTTATTAATTTTTATGAATTATTATTAATGTTTCCTTGTTTTAAAGTTGATGTTATTGGTGGTACTATAGTTTGATTTGTTTGTTGAAGTCCAGCTTGTTGGTTTACTTGATCTGATGTTTGTGTATTTTGACCAGTATATTTTTTTAATGGTAAAATATACATACTATCAACGTATGGATTTTTTAATAAATTTCTATAAACTTCTTCTGAAATTTCAGAACCAATAATAATATTATTATTAGAATATAGTACTGTTCCTCCCGCCATTTTAATATCTCTTTCTATTTCTTGATTATAGGTTAAAACAATTGTTGATTGTGTTTGCTGATTGCTTGTATTTGCTGCCATTTTTAATTTTTTTTTTATGATGCATTTGTTGTAGATACTGGTGTGATTGTTGCACTAGTAGAATTTTTATATTTAACATAAATCAAAACAGTTTTACCAGGATTTGGAGTCCAATTATTGCTCATTCCAGCTAAAAACCCTTGTTGCCATTCGTCTGTTGTTGTTGCAGGTGGAGATGGATCTTTTATATTTTGATCTTGTATAGTTGTTGAATTGTCATCAATAAAAACTATATCTTCAAAAAAAGTATATGTTCCGGAA
>Ga0114951_10004207_pt1 | contig 14235 bp, 7 predicted proteins | sample AM7aDNAmetaG_FD_88677 | JGI IMG/M metagenome (GOLD analysis project Ga0114951, IMG submission 88677) | Freshwater microbial communities from Finland to study Microbial Dark Matter (Phase II) - AM7a DNA metaG | ecosystem: Environmental > Aquatic > Freshwater > Lake | place: Finland: Lake Alinen...
ACCATTATCTGTAGAGAGATAAATGGCAAGAGAATCTGTTCCATCCGGGTTGATGTACCAAAAATCTAATATTTTGCCTCCGGCAGGTGAAAAGTTTACATATAAATCCATGACACCTTTAGAATTGGTAGGTGCATACCATGTATGAAATCTTGCTGAGTGAGATGTGCTGATGGCACCTGTGGGCGTATATGCACCACTGTTACCCTGTGTCCATGGTGCTGTTACAGTATCATCATCTCTTCTCCACGAATTTTCACCAAAGGCTGGAGAATTTGTCCAAAATAACGAAGGAACATCACTTGTATCATTTTTGTTAACCCATGCGTTTTCAAAGTCTTCAATAAAGGGTATAGTTGCAAAAGGTTGTACATAAACAGTTTTATATACTGTATCATTTGTATTGTATATATCAGCATTTCCATTAGGTAATGATATCCATGCTTTTATAGTGTAATATCCGGGAGTAGCGAAATTATAGTTACCTAACGCAATAGGACCATCTGTAGCATTAGTAACTAATCCTGTATTTGCATATATAAAAGTTGACTGTGCAATGCTATTTACAGACCAATCGATGTGTGCCATGGTAAGATTGGCAGCACCATAGTTTTTAACTGTTACTGTTACAGGATTTATTCCCTGATCAACTGGAGTAGAAGGTGTATTGATAGCTGTAAGACTTGCATCATCATCAGGTAATATAGTAACTGTTACGCTGTCAATACCAACATCTGTCACACCGGTTCCTGTTGTTAGATTTTTTACCTGAAATCTGAGTACTGTCTTTGCATTAGTAGAAGTGCCTAAATAAACCAAACGTTGTGTCCATGCAGAAGTAGCACCAAATTTCTGAATTAAATTATAAGTTGCTCCACCATCATTGGACATTAATACAGAAAGGGTATCTGTCCCGGTAGTGTTGATATGCCAGAACTTGAGCATTTTTGAACCGACAGTAGAAAAGTTGATAAAAGCATCCATTATGCCAGTAGTACCTACTGCTGCTCCTCTTGAGTGGAAACGTGCAGAATAAAGTGTGCCTGTACCTACACCAGTTGGAGTATATGCTCCACCAGTTGCAGTGGCCCACGATGCAGCTGCTCCATCGTCATTTCTTCTCCATGAATTATTTCCAGTGCTTGGTGTATTATCCCAATATAAAGAAGGAACATCACGAGTGCCCATATAATTAATCCAAGTGCCGTTAAAACTTTCAGAAAATGGCAAAGGTGCACAATCATGAAGATATACAGTCTTGGTTACTGTATCGTTAGCAGTATTCCCATCGGTATTTGAATTAGGTTGCGAAGTCCAGGCTTTTATTAAATAAGTACCTGCAACAGAAAAATTATATGTTCCTATTGAATCTATGAGATATATGGAATCTTTTGCCAAGCCTGTATGCGTAAAAGTAAAAGGTGCTTGCAGTGCGCCATTTACACTCCACCCAACAGAAGCACCGGTAAGATTATTAAACCCAAAATTCTTTATTAAAACAGCAACTTTATTAATGCCGGTTGTGCCTTGGACAGCTGGTAAATTTATCGCAGTTATACCTGCATCATCCTGATAAATAACAGGTACTGAATAAGTAAAAGTAAGCCCTGAGGCTGGAAAAATAGATGAAGAAACAGCTACTGCTGAAGTATAGGAAGTCCCTGCAGTTGTTGTAGCCCAACTTGAGGTTGATAACCTATTGTTGAAATCGGTGTATGATTCTCCGCGAAGACCTACTTGCGCACTTGAATTCTGACCAGCATAAGTAAAAGTTCCATAAATAATTTCGACAGAATTAATTGTCTCATTTAACCTGATCTGGAAATTTAGATTTTCTCCTGAAGCATTAGTATTTCTTCTATAATCTTTCCATTGAACAACAAGAGTTCTGTTTGGTGAAGTCCCTATAGTCATATAACTAAGCTCTGAGTTTGTTTGCCCTGCTAAGTTACGTCCAAAGGCTGAAATTCTGTTTTGCAATATACCAGGAGCAGACGAATTTGCACTTATAGGCGTCTGATAATTCGACGAACTCATATTAACAGAAGGTGTCTGAGAAGATTGTCCGAGAGATATCCACCCATTGGCATCAACAGCAAAAACATCAAAAACATTCCCGTTGTAAGTAAAATTAAAACCTATAGGTAACCCAACACCAATAGAAATTGTATCACCTAAGGGTACTGTAGCATCAACAAACTTTTGTTCATCTGTAGTTGCATTACCGAGTACTGTACCACCAGTAACTTCAGTATAAGTTGTACTTGACTGGCTAAATACATAGTTGGCAACCTGTGCATGAGAGCTGATTGTCAACAACACCAATGCAAAGAATGGAAATAATACTTTTTTCATAATTGTTTTTGTTATTTAAAGATTGTTTTAATATATGTATTAAAAAAAGAGAGACAAATATATCAGTATTTTGCATTAAGCAAACAATAATATTAATTTTAACTAAAGAATTATAATATTATTTAACGTATAGTTATTCTTGACAAATATTTACTGAGCTATTTACTATCAAACACCACACGTTGTCTGAAGTTTGTAGTTTCATCTTTAATATTGATAAAATAAACACCAACAGCATAAGGTCTGAAATCAAATGTTTTTACCGATTGACTTGCCTGTGTTATACTACTTTCAAAAACCTTTTGACCAAGTTCATTTTCAATAAAAATATTCCCATCTTTAATAGCCTGTTTAAAAGTAATATTTACCAAACCATTTGTAGGATTTGGATAGATGCTTATTCCTGAATTTAATGATATTTCGTCAATACCCTCAACAATAAAGTTGACGGTATTTGAGGTAGTAATACAGCCATGAGAATCAGTAACAACACAATAATAATTTCCAGTGACAGGGGGTGTATAATTTTGCGAAGTTGCACCAGGAATAATACCGCTTGTTTGTTCATACCATTGATTTCCGCTTGTAGCACTGGAGTGCAGAATGCCTCCAATATCAGCTATACTTACTTGTGTAACAGTATAAATACTAACAGTTACAGGCGATGCGGCTGCAGTTGCAGGGCTTGCACAGGCAGCATTTGAGGTAATAGTACAACCAATAACTTGCCCCTGATTATAAATTCCTGTAAGTGTAGAACCGCTTCCTGCATTAACGCCATCGACTGTCCATTGATAACTGGGGGATGTACCTCCGTTTGTTGGAGAAGCAGTATAAGTAATGCTTGTTCCGGGGCAAACAGTTCCTGAGGGATTTGCCGAAATCACTACTGATGGTGCAACAGATGAATTCACTGTCATTGTTATAGCGGTCGCTGTTGCTGTAGTTGGATTAGCACATGAAAATGAAGAAGTCATTACACATGATACAGTATTCCCGTTTGCTAAGTTATTATTAGAATATGTGGGAGAATTAGAACCTACATTTACATTATTTAATTTCCATTGGTACGAAGGATTGGTGCCACCATTAGTTGGAGAGGCGGTGAATGTTACATTAGTTCCAGTACAAATATTGTTAGTTGAAGCTGATATTGAAACTGCAGGAGTAAGCGAACCATTTACAGCCATTGTAACAGTATTTGATGTAGCTGTAGTAGGAGAAGCACATGATAGTGCAGAAGTTAAAACACAAGTAACAGTATTTCCGTTTGCTAAGTTATTATTTGTATATGTAGGAGAATTAGAACCCACATTTACGTTATTTAGTTTCCATTGATAAGTAGGAGCTGTTCCTCCGTTTGTAGGTGTGGCAGTAAACGTTACGTTAGTACCAGTACAGATAGTAGTAGCACTGGCAGAAATAGAAATGGCAGGAGTTGCACCTGTAGTAACTGTAGCTGTTACAGGTGTTCGCGCACTTGCACAACCTGGTTTCTGAATTTGCCAGTTATAAAAATAATAATAACGTCCTGAAGTACTGGCTCCAGTAATAGACAATAAACCAGCAGTGGTGTATGGAAAAGTAACACCTGAATTGTTTCTGTATAGATTAATTGTAGTTCCGGTTGCACCTAGTTGCAGATTGGTACCTACTGGAATTGAAAAATTAAGTGTAACTGTTTGTGGGCTTGTTGATCCAAGTGTTACAGCAGATGATTGCAAAACTGTTCCTGAACTATTTCTAAGTTCAACAGTTCGGGTGCCGGCACCGGTGAAATAAATATCTACAGAAACAAGAGTCACAGGGGTATAACAATCAAAAATAAGATAGTTTGTAGTACCTGTAACATTTCCACCACCTCCAGTGTTGTCTGGTTTTCCTCCTGATACCGGAGCCTGAGAACTTACATCTTCTACATAATAAGTTGTGGTAGTAGTGAGTGTTGGTGTTGTATAAGTGTTTCCTGTATTTACAAGTGTTCCGCCAGTTGCAGCATCATACCAATTTAATGTATGAACTCCAGAAGCACTTAATAGGGCAGTTCCGGAACTACATATGGTAGCTCCTGTTGTTGTAGGTGCAACAGCAATATCAATAGTAATGTAGTTTGTTTTTACTATCTGGTTATTTCCAACAGAATTAGTTGCTGTTAAAGTAACAGAGTAGGTGCCGCTGGCAGCATAAGTATGCAAAGGATTTTGAGAAGTAGAAGTTTGTCCGTCACCAAAATTCCAAAGCCAGGAAGTGGGCGTATTAGAAGAAAGATCAGTAAATTGTACATTACCAGAACATGTCGTGATGGTAGGAGTTGCTGAGAAATTAGCAACAGGTGCTAAAGTACCAGCCGGAAGTTGAAAAGAATAAATTCTTGTTTTAACTCCTGAAGCTACATATTCACCTGTATGCCAGAAGGTAATGCCATCAGGGTCAAGAGAAGTATGTGCATAATCTCCGTAACGGTTAGTTCCTGTCTGGCTTGAAGTACCTGCTATAGCAACTGTTTCTGCAAAAGACATGGTGCCCAGCGGGTCAGAAGATAATCGTCCTGTATAACACAAGCTTGGATATACTGATGATGAGGATTTACAATAAGCAAGTGCTATACTTCCATTATTATCCATGGCTATACTGCCCATCCATCTTGTATTAGCATCTGGCGTGTATGTGCCTTCCTGATACAAGCTCCATACACCTGATGTCTGGTTCTGACGCAGTTCTACCCAACGGATACTGCGTTGTCCTGTAGTGGAACTAATAAGTACACCCCAGTTCAAGACAACAGTATTGTACCCAGACCAGCTTCTCCATTGCGCTCTGTAAGTAGGCACACCTCCGATGCCATCTAATTTTTGATTAGTTCCAGGTTGTGTAACATCGTCCCAGCTTGAACTATATGAAGCATCAAAAGCAGATGTTTGAACCAGTGTAGCTGCTGTTATAGATGCAGTAGGTGTTGTCCCCCAGGTTACTGTCATATTCCAGATGTTTACACCATCATTGCCACCACCCCATGCATTGTCATAATATGCAAAGAAAGGCAGGGGGGTTCCTGCTGTAGGCAGGGTAGAGCAATCAGCGGCATCAGCTGGCAATGGAATAAAGAAAGAACTTACAGACCCTGTAGTAAAATTCGCACTGATAGCTCTGGCAGAAGAGTTACCTGCAATCATCTGTGTCCTTTCAAAACAAAAAACTTTGTCTGTGGCTTGATTGGATGTCATATAGTATCCATTTTCCCAGATTGAGAACTTTAAATAATCGGGAAATTGTGGAGAGGTGAAAGTATATGTATAATAAGAGCCTGTCGGATCATTAGTAGTAGAAATAGCAATATACATATTATTGCCTGAACTTCCAAACTGGCTTATAAACCATCTGTCGGCAAATTTATCGTACATTACAATAGGATCACCATCATCAGCTGTTGCAGGGCTCCACAATGAACCAAGATCACCTGTAAGAACAGAAGCTCCGGTACTTTTATTGTACACTTCAAAAGTTGTTGCATTAATAGCCTGAACATAATAGGTAGTACCAGCAGCGCCGGTAGGGTCGAATGGTCTGCAATCGGTTGTTGTTTGACCTGCCCAGTTTTTAATAGGCGCTTTGCCTGATGGAGAATATGTTCCCATGGTCGTTTGTCTTACTGCCGGGTCTTCTCCATATTGGGGTCCTTCGGCTGCAGTATGCATAAATATCTGATGAGGACGATACATTCGATCAAAAGATTCCTTAAGAATTTTGTCTTTATCCTTTTTTACAGGATGTTGTTTTACTAAATCGCGCAAAGGCATTGTAACATGAAAACCCGAACAAGTAATCACATTCCCATTGTCTTGAATTGTTTTATTCTGGGCATAAAGGCCACTGATAACTAAGCAAAATAATATTAAAAGTATCTTTTTCATTTTATTTGAATTTTAAATTTGCAAAACAAAAATATGGAAAAAAAAACTTAATGGCAAATAAAATAGGTCAATTTCAATGAATATTTTATAAATAAAAAAAATGATATTAAGATTTATCTTAGAAAATGATTTGTAAACCATTATATTTTCTTTTTTAACCAATTATATTAATAAAGTAAATAAATAAATAATTTATTTTTGTTAGGTTTGCATCAAATAATAAATCCATATATAAAATGCAACTAAAGATAGGCGATAGAGTTAGCTTTATCAATGAAAGAAGAGATGGTATTGTCAGAAAAATCATAAATTCAACAACTGTAAGTGTTGAAATAGAAGATGGTTTTGAAGTGCCTATTCTGGTCAATGAGCTGATAAAATTAAATGTAACTTCAGAAACAACTATTCCACTTCATATTAGTCAGGATAATGATATTAGTCAGGAACGAGGTCCTGATGGTAAAGCTGATACTACCGATAAAGAAAAAGTTTCTGAAGAAACCAATCCAGTAACACCTCTATTAAAAGATAATAACATATATAAAGAAGTTTTGTTTTTAGCCTTTGAGCCATTAAATCAAAATGAATTCCTGTCAGATGGATTTAACTTGTATTTTATAAACCATACCGTCTATAATGTGTTGTTTTCGTGCTATCTTAAAAAAAATGATAATTTTAATGGAATATGCTACGATGCTGTTTCACCCATGTCCAAATATCATATAAAAACTCTTAATAATGAACAACTTAGCGATTGGTCAACACTATTGTTTCATTGTATATTTTACAGCGATGAAATGAGTGATATTAAACAACCTCTTGTTAAAGAATTGACTATTAATGCTGTTAAATTTTTCAAACAAAATAGCTTTGTTTTCACTTCTATGACAGGTTCTAAGTGCTTACTTTTCCCCTTTTATGATGAAGTTACATCAGAAGCTTGGGAAGAGGAGGAGTGGATTAATGAGAAAATAAACCCTATATCTGTTCGCAATATTAAGGAGATGACTCAAGGTAACTTTGACATGAGGCAGCTTGATAAAAAACATATTGTAGCACCCTATATTGCTGAAGTTGATTTGCATATCGAACAGCTGATTGACAATGATAAAAATTTAGGTAATCATGAGAAGTTGAATATTCAGTTGGCTTATTTTTCAAAATGCCTCGATGCAGCTATAGTGCATAAGTTCAAGAAAATTACTTTCATTCATGGCGTAGGGCAGGGGAGGCTGAAAGAAGAGATTCACAAGGTTATAAAAGAAAGTTATCCTGGTGTAAAAATTCAGGATGCTCCTTTTAAAAAATTTGGCATGGGAGCTACAGAAGTTTTAATACCCTTTAATCTGACACTTTAAAAATTAGATGTAAATATCAAATTCCAGGAAACATTACTTGGACCTTGAAACTTAGGGCTTTGGGCTTGAAACTTGGAGATTGGAACTTTGTTTTCTTATTCTTTCTTATTCCCAAATACCAGTGCCGTATAAACATACAATTCAGCATCTTTCCAGCCATCCCAACCTAAACCTGCTTTATCGCGCGAACAATAACCAAGAAATTTCTCTACATCCCACCCTGTTTCTGTTGCTACCTGTGGTAAAAATGTACCTGAACGGGGACCTTTTGTGATATAAATGCCATGTTTGCCTAACACAATTTCATCTTTTGAATAAATGCGTTTCATAGGCGATAGTACAGATATTTCTATCGTAATGTCCTTTAGCTCTGAAACACTGACAGGTTTAAATCTTCTATCTTCAGTAGCAGAAGCAATAGCCATATCCTGCACTGTTTTAAATATCGGATCATCGGTATAAAAACGTCCTATACAACCTCTGAGAGCACCTTCTTTATAAAGGGAAACAAAAACACCCAGGTTTGCGTGCAATGCTTTCGGGAAGTCATCGCTTTTCAATGCCTCAATTTTTTTATCAGGGATATAGTTGTTAAGGGTTTTCTTAACCAACTCCAATAAAATAGTTTTCTCATCTTCTGAAAGAGTAAATTCATTTACTGCTTTTGTTGTGTCTGGACTATTGGCTTTAATACCTTGCTCATCTGTTGAAAATGCAATAGCTGCATAGCCTACCACTCTGTTTTTTTCTCCGTATTCTGTATCGCCCGAATTGGTCTGTTTTATTATATGTGCAGTAATATTTTTTTGACTTTCAGTAAGTTTAAGCAGTGTGATTACAGACGACCATCCACATAGGCTGGTAGCTAAATTTTTTATATTACTGCTTTCATTTTCTGACAGTTGATTTATCAGGGCATTTGCATTGTTCTTCAAAATGCTCTCGGCAGTGAGTTTATCAACAATTTGGGCATCATCATATTTTGGATAATGAGAGAAATCTGAACTGATAACAAATAAATTATCTGAATTGAAATAAGGTTTCAGCACCTTACTTATTTTATCAATGACACTTAATGACTGAGTTGCAATAATAATTGGCACTATCTGAAAATTATTTCCTAAAATATATTGCAGAAAAGGAAGTTGCACTTCAATGCTATGCTCTTGTGCATCAGCGTCTTGCCTATAAGTAAAAAAACTATTTTTATCAACTAACTCTTTAGCCAATGTAGTATTTACTTTAACCTCTCCCAGCGGTGTAGTGTAATTACCTATATAATAAGTTGATGCTCCTTCGAACGTAACTCTGTGACTGGAACCTATAACAAAAATATTTTTATATGTTTTTTTAGGGTCTATCTGATTAAAAGCTGATGCAGCAGTTTTGGCTGAGAAAACATAGCCTGCATGTGGAGAAATAATAGCAATAACATTGTTGTGCTGATGAGGAACAGCTTCTGAAAAGTATTTTTTTAAATCTGCTTTTAACGTGTCAGGATTTGCTGGATAAAACTGTCCTGCAAAGGCTGCTTTTCTGTTTATAAGATCTTTTTCATTATCTCCATTCTGTGAATGGCATGCAAAATTTGAAAACATAAGCGTCATGATTATAAGAATGTTTGTATACAGAGTTCTAATTTTCATAGTATATTTGTATTGAATTCCAAAATTAACAATAATTATTGATTTTTCAAAACAGAAAAAATCTTTTTAATGAATATTGATAATCTGTCAAAAGTCCGGTCATACACAATTATTTACACAATATTCTTATTGGGTTTTTCAACTATCATAACACAAATACTTTTTGTAAGAGAGTTTTTGAATTTTTTCTATTCCAATGAACTTATTTTAGGCATTATTTTTTCGGTGTGGATGTCGTTTGTCGCTTTGGGAGCATGGTCTGGAAAATTTATTGATAAGATTAAAAATAAAATTTTAACAGTATCTTTTCTTCAGCTTTTTCTTAGCATCCTGCCTCCATTAACTATTTTTCTGCTGCGTTATTTCAGAAATAATTTTTTTCATTCTGGTGAAGCTGTCAGTATTAATTATATCATTGGTACATCAGTTATTTTTTTGATGTTTTTTTGCTTTTTGTCAGGTTTTACTTTTACAGCTTTATGTTCTCTTTACTCTGATTTAAAAAATGAAAATAAAATCAATACGGTCTATTATACCGAGACTATAGGCAGTGTCGTAGGGGGATTATTGTTCAGTTTCTTTTTTGTATATTTCTTTAAAACTTTTGAGATACTTCGTATATTGTTGATATTTAACATTATATGTGTTTTTTTATGGGGTGTTTTATATAAGAGAAAAATGTTACTCCTGTATGCAGTTCTGATTTTATTGGTCACTATTTTTTCAATGCATTTTGATCTTGATAAGCTTACTAAAAAAGATTTCTTTAAAGCCCAAAACATTATTGAAGATATTGAAACGCCTTATGGTAACATAATTATTACTAAAACAAGTGAACAAATTAATTTTTTTCAGAATGGTTTATTGACCTATTCAACAGGTGATGTTACAGGAGCTGAAGAGAAAGTTCATTACACTATGTTTCAGCATCAATCACCACACGATGTGCTTTTAGTTTCGGGTGGTATTTCGGGCACTATTCAGGAAATTCTGAAATATAAAAATGTGAAACTCGATTATGTAGATTTCAATCCATACGCTATCAATGTTGCTAAAAATTACGGGCTTATACCTCAGCGTAACGTTAATATCATTATTAAAGATCCCATTTTGTATCTGCGAACTACAAACAAAAAATATGATGTTATTATAAGTGATCTACCGGAACCTATAAGTGCACAACTTAACAGATATTACACTTTGGAATATTTTAACTTGTTGAAAAGAAAATTAAATCCGGAAGGTGTTATTTCAACATCTCTTAGTTCTTCAGGTCAGTATTTGAATGAAAAAGCCCTTTCTTTACACTCTGTCCTTTATAAAACGATGGGGCAGGTATTTAAAAATGTTATAATAGTACCTGGCTTCCATAATTTCTTTATTGCATCTGACGGGCAACTTTCATGCGATTTCTCTGAAAAATATACCCGGAAAGGTATAGAAACAGCTTATGTTAACCCTTTTTATATTGACGACATCAATATTAAAAGGAGAAGTTCGCAGATTCAGAAAGAATTAGATAGAAATGTAAAAGTTAATACAGACTTTTATCCTATAGCTTATTTTTATCAGAATGAATACTGGCTTAGTTTTACCAATCAAAGCATATATATTGTCTTAGGTATCATTGTATTGATTCTGTTATTTATGCTTTTAAGGTTTAATGCACTCAACCTATGCTTATTAACAGGAGGTTTTGCTGGTACAGGCATAGAAATGATAATCATCATGTCTTTCCAGATAATCTATGGTAATATATATGGCAGTATTGGTACCATTATAGGTATCTTCATGGCAGGACTGGCTATAGGTGCTTATATTACACAACGCTTTTCGATTAAAAATAAAGTGATTTACCTTGTATTTCTACAGTTAATAATAGCCTCTTTTGCCACTGCAATAATTTTATTAATATATATAACACAGCAACTTACATCTTCTTTAATGGTTCACACTTTAATTTATTGCTATACATTATTTTTTGCCGTACTTATAGGTGCAGAATTTACAATGGGCGTTTCTTTGTTAAAAAGAAGCGAAGCATTAATTGCTTCAGAAATTTATAGTGCCGATATGTTGGGTGCAGCTTTAGGTGGTATTTCTGTTTCGGTTTTTATTATTCCCTTAACAGGTGTCTATTATACGTGTTTAGTAATTACATTTGTAAATGCTTTTAGCGGTTTATTTTTATATATAAAACGTAAAAAATATTTGTAATAAAAATAAATTACTAACGTTCAATAATTTTATGTAAAAACCAGATGAATAAATTAAGCAAAAGAGAATTTCTGAAGTTGAGCTTAATGGGTGTTGGCTTATTATATTGTAATAAATTATTGGCTCATACCAAACAATTTAAAACTGTACTTTCAAAATTAAATGCAATGAATGATAAACCATGGAAATGGAGTAAAGAAGTTTATTACTATGAAACAAAAGGTGATACCGTAATATGTGGAGTATGTCCGCATAAATGCGTTATCAAAGCCGGTAGTAGTGGTTTTTGTAACAGCAAAGTTAATTATGCCGGCAAGTTATATTCAATAGGCTATGGGAACCCCTGTTCTCTCAATATAGATCCCATAGAAAAAAAACCCTTATTGCATTTTAAACCTCAAACCAAATCACTTTCTTTAGCTGTTGCAGGTTGCAATTTCAAATGTTTAAATTGTCAAAACTGGTCAATTTCACAGGTGGGTCCTTTAGATACAAAAAACTTAGAGCTTTGGCCCGAACAGGTCGTAGGTAATGTCAAAAAAAATGACTGTGAGTCTATCTCTTTTACCTATAGCGAACCCATCACTTTTTATGAATATATGTTTGATATTGCCAAATTAGCCAGAAAAAGTAAAATTGCATCTGTTTTAGTTTCAAACGGATATATCAATGAAAAACCTCTGAGAGATTTGGCAAAATACTTAGATGCTGCCAGCATAGATTTAAAAGCATTTGATGAGAAAACGTATTTAAGTTTGACCCAAGGTTCATTAAGCAATGTCTTAAATACATTAAAGGTATTAAAGGAAGAAAATGTATGGTTGGAAATTTCCACTCTTGTAGTTCCTCAATGGTCGGATGATATGGATGCCATCAAACGCATGTGTGAATGGCTGGTTAAGAATGATTTGCATCATTTCCCTTTACATTTTTTACGTTTTAGTCCTATGTATAAGTTGGCACATTTACCATCAACTCCTGTATCTGTACTGGAAAAAGCTCATAAAATTGCTAAAGATGCAGGAATTAAATATGCTTATATTGGAAATGTTCCTGGCAATGATGCGGAAAATACATACTGCCCTAAGTGCAATAAAATGCTTGTTGAAAGAAGAGGATTTACTAATATAAGCAACTATATTGTTAAAGGTAAATGCAAATATTGCAACGAACCAATTGATGGTGTTTGGCAATAATAAAAAAATTACTAATTTTACATATCAAATAAAATCTTAATGAGCAGACAATCATTTCTACTCACACTCTTCTTAATCTTTTCTGCTGTTTCTTTTTCTCAGACTGCCGAAGAATACAATAAAACAGGGAAAAATAAAGCCAGTTATAAAAATTTTGCCGGTGCAGAAGCGGATTTTACCAAAGCTATAGAACTCAACCCACAATTTACAGAAGCATATTATAACAGGGGACTTGCGCGCAGAATTTTAAAAAAATATGATGAGGCTTTAAAAGATTATAATAAAGCTATTGAACTTGAACCAAAGTATTCAGCAGCTTATTATAACAGGGGCAATGTATCTATGGAATTGAAAAATTATCTTAGTGCTATCAATGATTATACAAAAGTTATTGAGCTGACTCCCACAATGTCTTTAGCTTATAACAACAGGGGGTTGGCTAAAGTTAATATGGGCAATTTCCTCTCTGCTATTCCCGATTATGATAAAGCTATCGAATTACTGCCAAATTATGCCGATGCATACTACAACAGAGGCATAGCCAAGTACAGACTCAACAATAAACCTGCTGCCTGTGAAGATTTTCAAAGGGCTCTCAATCTGGACTTTAAACAAGCTAAAAAAGATATTGAAAAGTATTGTAAATAAAAGAAGTATTAAACTAATTATTAAAAATTATGCCTGAAGAAGTACTGTCAAAAAAGAATTATACAATAGCTATTGCTGAAGATAACAGCGTAAATATGTTTTTTTTAAAGACATTGATAGAGAAATATATGCCCAATGTTATAATACTTGAAGCATCTGATGGCGATCAGATTATAAATATTTTGTCACAGATAAAACCAGATCTTCTTTTTCTGGATTTATCATTACCCTTGAAAGATGGTATTGAGATAATTACATATATGAAAAAACAAGAAACTTTAAAAGAAATTCCAATTGCTGTAATTACAGCTATGGATTCTGAATCAGTTAATAAAAGACTTTTAAATATGGGTGTAAATTTATATATTAAGAAACCCGCCAGTAAAGATGTAATTTATAATGCTCTTAAAACAATTTTTAAGATATAATTCTTAATATCTGCTACGACAACTAAAAGTGAATTCTAAAATTACTTACTAATAATTTTAAATTCCGTTCTTCTATTCATCTGTCGTCCTTCATCAGTATCGTTTGAAGCAATAGGTTGTTGAAAACCGTAACCTTTAAATTCGAGTCTGCCTTTATCAATACCTTTTTTAATAAGATAATCAACTACTGCTTGCGCCCTGTTCTCAGATAGTTTATTATTATAAGTGGCATTTCCTACATTGTCTGTATGTCCTGAAATCTCTATTTTAAGTTTTGGCATTTCTTTCATCAGTTGGGTCAATCTGTCTAATTCAGAAGTTGATTCAGTGCGTAATGTAGCTTTATTGAAATCGAAAAAGATATTATTAAGCACTATACTTCGACCTACTTCAATTTTCTTCATCAGGATATCTTTTTCTATTTCCTGATAACCTTGTGAAGAACTAATATTGAAGTTTTCTGAATGGAAAAGATA
>Ga0114951_10004208_pt1 | contig 14234 bp, 12 predicted proteins | sample AM7aDNAmetaG_FD_88677 | JGI IMG/M metagenome (GOLD analysis project Ga0114951, IMG submission 88677) | Freshwater microbial communities from Finland to study Microbial Dark Matter (Phase II) - AM7a DNA metaG | ecosystem: Environmental > Aquatic > Freshwater > Lake | place: Finland: Lake Alinen...
ACGTTCAAAAAAGAACACGCAAAAGGCTCCCAGATCTCTGACTCTAAGAAAGAGGTCAAAAAAGGATATAGTCTTATATGCGAGGTTAATGCAACGCACTCGGGGACTCTTATCAATAACCGTATCTACCCTCCTCAGTCGATGCAAAAGGGAATCCGCACATGGACATCCCCTTATAAGAAGCCAGTTTTGGTTAATCACGATGATACCAAGGATCCTGTTGGAAGGGTTATTGCGGCTCGCTACCTTAAGACAGAGCGCGGAATGAAACTTTCTGATGAGTATAAGCCTATCCTGAGAGAGAGCGAAGGGTATGGATATCAGCGTTTGACCATAAAAGTTACCGATCCAGAGGCTATACAAAAGGTTCTAGACGGTAGGTATGAAACCGTATCAGTAAGAATGTCTACAGATCACGCTTATTGTTCTATTTGTAATGCAGATTGGAGTGGGGAGGACGGACCTTGCGAACATACTCCCGGTACTAAACATGATGGCAAATTAGCATATATGACCACTGGGGATCTTTCTTATAGAGAAATCTCTTTCGTCAATATTCCTGCAGATGAATACGCTGGGGTAACTGAGGCGGTCATGTCAGAGAATAAAGACGCTCTCGAGGTTAATTTATATGCCAACAACGATTCGGAAAAGGTTCTCGAAGATCTTAGCACCGGAGAGAATTTGTATGCACTCCTTGATTCTGAAGCTGAGGAGAGCGACGATGTTGTTGCTTATTTGATAGATAAGTCCAAAAAATCTAAGTCTAAGAACAAGGAGGAGAACGTGAAACTCACAGAACTTACAATTGACCAATTGAAAGATTTGGAACCTGTCAAGGCTCTCGTTAACGAAGCGCTTGATAAGGCTAAGAAAGATTGCGAATCTGCGGTTAAGGATTGCGAAGCTAAAATGGATGCAATGAAGGCTGAGTACGAAACACAGATCGCAGACGCTAAGAAGCCAAAGGAAGAAAAGAAAGAAAAAGAAGAAGAAGATGAAGACGCGAAGAAAAAGAAAGAATCTGAGGAAAAAGAAGAAGAAGATGCAAAGAAAAAGAAAGAAGAGGAAAGTGAGGAAGAGGACGAGGGCGCCAAGAAGAAGAAAGAGGAAGAGAAAGAAGAAGATGAAGACGCCAAGAAAAAAGAAATGAAAAAAGAGGGCGAAGAGGAAGAGGAAGAAGAGGAGGAAGAAGAAGAGGACAAGAAAAAGAAATCTAAAAAAGGTGGCGCTCCTGTTCCTAATACCCTCCCCGAGAACAAAGGTAAGGGAAAGACTGGAGGAGTGAAGCATGGTGCTGGTAATCTTGGTCCTACGGGCGAAGATCCGGGAGATGCTTCAGAAGATGTTAATTCTCTAAAGGATGAGAACAAGAGGATTCTTGACGAGAACGTGAAGATCAATTCTGAGCTTCACAAGATAGTAGCCGAGAGATTGTACGATCTCAAGAAGAACCTTCGCAAACCTGATGTTGTTGGCATCACGACCCCTGAAGCCCGCAGCAAGAAGATCGAAGAGTTCGCTCAGAGAAGCGTAGATTCTCTTAAAGATCAAATCAATGATCTGCTAGTCGAGCAAACTAATGCTCACATTACTGGCAATGACGGAAAGACCATAGAGAATCCTTCTATTTCCCAATCTGACCTGACCAATGAAGTCTTGACAGATAAGAAAAAGACCCGCGAGGGCAAGATGGATACTCTTACACGGCTTTTCCCGAAAGCTAAGTAATTCAATTAAATCTAAAAGGAGGAACTACAAATGGCTAATAGAATTCCAAGAGGATATGAGCGGAATAGCAATCTCGTTAGAGAATTTCTTGAAATTTCCGAAGGTCAGCGCCCTGCGCTGGAACTGCGTCCTTCGCAGGTCCTTCCCGTGAAATATCAGGATCATTATCTTAACGATTGGGTTGTTATCACTGCGGGTACTATCGTTGCTGTTGATGCCAGCGGAGATCTCGTGAATGCGAACGGCGGAAACCCTTCCACCCTCACATACACGGCGAACGATGTGGGATTGACTGTCAATGCGAACTCGAACGGTCACGATGAGTATGTGACCACAGCTACGACAGCGACTCTCGCTGCGAATAAGCCAATCGGCGTTGCGCCTTACGATTATTTCCAGAATATCAATGCTGGATTTGATTCGGCCAATCCTACAGGCTTGACGAAGTACACGAACTACCAGATCCAAGATAAGGTCGCAGTTCTTTGCGATTATATGATCGAAGTCCCTGTGAAAACCGGAGTTGATGCCTCTGGAACGATTCAGTCTGGCGATCTTGTCCAGTCTGACGCGAACGGCGGATTTATCCTTTGGCGCAATGGAAGCGACGTGACACAGATCGTCGGACGTTGTATTCAGAGAAAAACGGTAGTTGCGAAAGACAATCTCGATAAGGTCCAGACCGTCCCAGGTCTTGGTCTTTCGGGTTCTGATACTGCCGGTGTTCCACAACATCTCTATAACTACTCAACTTCTTCGGCTTATGCGGAGAAATTGATCATTCAGCTCATGGTAGCCTAACGTTATCTTGAGTCAAACTATATCCAAAGGAGTAATTAACATGGCAGAGAAAATTGAAGTTACGGACGAACTCGTTAGCACCGTGGCTGCCAAGGTCTCCGAAAAAATGATGTCGAAGGAAACAGTTTCTCGTCCTTCGTTTTCTGATGCTCGTCTTCAGGGCAAATATGAAAACGCTGAGAAACTCTGGCGCAATAATGGTTTCGAGAATCAGCAAGATCAGTATGATCCTACGAAAAAGGATCAGAAGATCGGATTCAAGGAACTTTGTGACGCTCTTTCTACACCAGACGCTTCTATTCTGATTGGAAAAGTTGTTTCCAATATCGTGAAAGAAGCTATCGAGCCCTTGCTGGTCGGTACTAGCTTGCTGCATACAATCAGATTTTCGGCTGGACAACAGATCACGTTCCCTGCGGCTGGTGCTTTTACCGCTGAGGACATTCCGGAAGGTGGAGAGTACCCAGAGCGCAAGCTCGAAGTTGCGGGTACAGTCACTGCTTTCATCGGAAAATCGGGTGTCAAAGTCCGTATCACTGATGAAATGCTGCGCTATTCCCAGTACGACGTGATGAGCATGCACATCCGCGCTGCGGGTCGTGCGCTTGCTCGCCACAAAGAAACTAAGATCTTCAACATGATCAAGAATGAAGGCGCCGTGACTTTTGATAATAACGTCGCTTCTAAGAAGACTTCGGGACGCGCTTCTGATGGAACCGGCAACGGAACTATCACCCTCGATGATCTTTTGGTCATGTATTCGAAGGTTGTTTCTAACGGCTTCGTGCCGAACGCTCTTCTGATGAGCCCGCTTGGATGGTTGCTGTTCGCTCGCGATCCAATCCTTCGTGCTTTCGGTTTTGCGAACGGTGGACCGATGTTTGGCCCGATGCAAGGTCAACCTGGTCAGGCGAAATCGTGGTATCAAGGCGGAATTAACGTGGGTCCTGTGGCCAGCGCTCCTTATGCTGCTACAACCTATGCTAATGTACCTAATATGTTCCCTTCGCCTTTGCGCGTTATCGTCTCCCCGTTCCTAGCTTACACTGCCGCTTCTGGTGGCACTGCTGCGAAGACGGATATCATCATGGCCGATACCAATGAACTTGGTATCATCGTCGTTGATGAAGACGTGACAAACGAAGAATGGGATGATCCAAACCGTGACATTCGCACAATCAAGTTCCGCGAACGTTATGGACTGGGAATCCTGAACGAAGGTAAGGCTATCAGCGTTGCTAAGAACATCAGCATCACTAAAGCCTACGACCTCGAAGATCTGCTCCGTTGGCAGGCTGGCACTGGTGCTCTTCCGACCATTAACCAGACTGGCGTTTAAGCAACATGGCAGAATCTCGCATAGTTTGGGTGCCTGGAAAAGGTGGACTACCATTCATAGACCAGACTGGCGTCGAGGAAGTGAAAAAGTAATAGGATATATAAGCTTGGGGATTGAGTTTTACCTCAATCCCCAAGCAATCCAAAGTAATAATTCTTAGAACTTTATAGGAGATTTTTATGGAAGCCAAGCGGGGAGACAGAGTTAGTTTAAATATTCTTAAGAGACAGTACTTCTTTCAGGATGGAGATGGGGGCATCAACCTAACTGAAGGATCAAAAGAGATGGATGTAATTCCTCAGAATGCTACAGATTATCATCTGGCACAGATTAACCACGCTCTAAAATCAGAAGGTTTGATCTTGGGGTATGTGGAAACAAAGGCCGAGAACGTAAAAGATGACGATAGCGATATAAAAGAGCTTGTACATATGGGAAAAAATAAGGTAGAGAAGTGGGTTAAGGACCTTGCTGCCGATAAGACTATCAATAAAATATTCAAGTCTATGAAGCTCGAGAACCTTGCTACGCTTGAAAAGGCCAATAAGAATAGGCCAAGTGTAATCCAAATAATTGAACAGCAACTTCGATATATTGGTGGAGTCTCTCGTATTGAAGAGGGAGAACAAGAAAAATTAGTCATTAAATTAACTGCTGGAACTGAGGAAGACGCCGTACAACAATAGAGGTATATATGACAGCACCCGTTATCCTAAGTAAGAGTCCTTCAGCAAATGAAACTGGGGTTCATTTAAACGCTTGGATTACAGTTGTTTTTGACCAGGCGATGGACTCATCCTCTATTAATGACAATACTATTCTTCTTTACAGGGTATCTGATTACCAGATTCTTGAGAAGGTCATAGCTATTAGCGATGACAATAAGACAGTAACTCTTACTCCAGAGATTGTATTTGACAAGAGCACATTATACAATATTTCGATAGTTGGAAGAGATCAATCGACTACTTGCGTAAAGAACTCAGCCCTTGAGGCTATGGATGTTTCAGTTGACTGGAATTTCGAGACTGGAACAACTTCTGGAGATACACCGGAGAGCGTACAGGAAGCGAACGAAGAGAATGTGGATCTTCCAACAGCCACATCTCCGGTTTCCCTAGTTCCTCCTGCAGCAGATACTGATGCACTATCTATACAGGCAACTTATCCTGACAACTATACGGCAAATCTTGGAACTATTAATGGGGACTGGGCCACAGCCCACATGCCTTTTCCTATTACCATTACCTTTAATAGGCCAATGGCTAGCGGAGTTGCTGTTGATCAGTCTTGGGTTACCTTTACAGCAGAGTCTGTTGACGGGGATCCAACAAATGTAGCTGCTATGCCTAGCGGAACTCTTACAAACGTTTTAGGAAATACACTAACATGGACAGCATCCCCTGTAGATAGTAATGATTATGATTGGAAGATTAACAATGAAATAACAGTTACTGTATCTGACCATACAAAAGATTCTAATGGAGTAGAACTTGGAAACCAGTACAAGTTCATGTTCACTACCCCATACAGGCCTTACTACTGTACGGTTCCAAGGATAAGAGCTGTAATTGGATCTTTCATAAGAGAGATACCTGATGATACAATTGCAAGGAATATATATCTTAACTCTCTTGAAGCTTACAATATAGCTAATACAATTTACAGTCAGTATAAATGGGACATGGATTCTCCGACTTTTGCAGCTAAAATGTGGACATGCTGCAAGACTCAATACGATCTTTTGTATGCCAAACTACTTGATATGGCGGCCCAGGGTCCAGGAATGATTAAGAGACTTGGAGATTTTTCAATCCAAGAAAGTACCGATATTCAGGCTGGTGTCAAAGGTGCCCTTCAGAAGGCTCTTGATTGTAGTAATGCCTGGCTTAAACTTATACTTGGTAAATATAGAAGAGCTAAATCTAAGATGGCAATCAAAGGCGTAGCTTCTCCGGCAATGCCTCCGATGAGAGGCGTTAGGACGTGGACTCTCGAGACAGGAAGAGATACGCTCGGAGCTAACAAGACGTTGCAGAGAAGAATAAAATCACCTGGCATTTATTCAGACTGGAGCTAAAATGGGACTTCCACTTTACCCTCAAAATGGATGGGTAGGATCGAAGCTTCCACCTTTTCCTTTCTCTCCAACCAGAAAAGCCTCTGAGATTGATCTTCGGGCAGAAATGAAATTGATGCTTGAAGGTAACAGTTACTATCCTAGGCGTGGTCATTGGATTCTCTTGAGAAGGATGGACAAGAGGCAGAAGTGCACGTGCTATAATAGAGTAGGGCAAGGCGAAGAGAAATATAGCCTTGATAAGGGTAAATACAATGAGCCAGAGCTTAGGTGTCCTCTTTGTAACGGAGAGGGATGGCTTTATGAAGATGAGCTGCATCTATCCAGAAGAACACTAGTTTCACCAACAATTGGTCTGGCAGGATCCGAACAGATGTCAGATATTGGATGGATGAACATCAACTATATAGTTTTCTTTTTTCAACACTATGTAGAGCCGAAGCGTGGTGATAAAATAATTGAGATTGAATTGGATGATAATGCTAACCCAATTAGGCCTTTCGTTATGAAGGAGGCTTACAGGGTGGCTGTTGGTGAGCCGTTTAGAGACCAGAACGGAAGAATTGAATACTGGAGAGCAGCTGCGAAGTTGGAGGTTGTATAATGGCATTACCAGGAGCTAAATTAGAATCATTCAATGAAGACACATTCTTCCTCACAAACGCTGAATCTGGCGACATGAGGAAGGCCGACAGGAATGCAAGTCTCAATCAGATAACTACTTATATATATCAGAGTTTAGTAGACTTCCAGGGTAAATGGGAGTTTGTAGATAGAGGCCCATGGGTTATATCCCTTCCGAATGCAAGGTATCTGGCGGTAGGCGATAAGATCACGAACTTAACGGCCAAAAAAACATATATTATCACAGAGGTAATAGCCCAGCCTGGTAAGGGCGGAATAGTAAGACTAAATAACCAGGGAGCTCCACTTCTATCAGAGGGTGAAGTTCTTACGCTGGAAGAGAAGAATACTGTTAATTTTGAATCTTCTTATTCTCGTTACTATCAAGACAAGCCAGTAGCCGAATGGAGAGACACAGTTGTTTTTAGAGTCAAGAGGAGAGAGCCAGGAACCATCGGAAAACATCCCTTCGATCCTCCAACGGAAATTAAACCAAGGATTAGGGAATACTATCCAGATGAGAAGCACCCTGGATGCCACATAATGGTAAGCGGTCAGTGGTATGACAATTTGATTCAGTTTGATTGTTGGTCCAAATTTAATAACTCAGCCGACGATCTCATTGAATGGTTTGAAGATTTCATGTATAAATATACATGGGTTTGGAAGAAGAATGGGGTCAACGAAATACTCTACTGGATGAGGAATGTAGATACTGAATCAGTGAAATTTCGCAATGATTTAGCCGTTAGAACGGTTATATATTATTTCAGAACGGAAAAGATCGTCACAGTTAAGGAATATGACCTGAAACAAATCGATATATATCTGAGCGCTTCTAATGCATCTCCCTCTGGCTTCATAGAGGTGGCTACAGCATCTGGGCTCTTGGATATCTCAGATAGAAATTTTGAAGCAAACATACTATAATAACGGAGGAAAAAGATAATGCCTACTTTTGCAAATTTACCTGGGGCAACGGTTGAAATTCTCGACCAAGGTTTGAGAATTAGCCGCCCGCCCTCTGGTCCCAAGGTCCTCCTTCTAGGCCACACTACATCCACAAGCACTCAAGCAACTCCATACGTACCATATTCTATAGCCGGAAGTTCTTTGACTTCTTCTTATAGATATTTTCAAAATGCAGACGGAACAGTTAGCGAACTTTGTCAGGCCCTTCTGGAATGCTATATCGCCGGAGGAAGAGACATCGAACTTATGAATGTTCTCCCTACGGCTTCAGGGTCTTTTACTGCTTCGAATGATAGGTATGGTTATCTTGGAAAAGCGTATGATATATTGATCAATCACGCTGTGGATATTATTTGTCCTGTTGGAGTTAATCTCGATGATACTGTAAGTGCGAACTATTTTGGAAATGGTGGATCTGCTTGGAGCTTTGGATATCAGTTGGCTAACTTTTGCTATCAGTCTACAAAGGTTAACAATACATGTATCGGCGTCATCGGAGTGAAGCCCGCTACGGCAAGTCCATCCGGAACACCCACCCTTTCTGAGGTAGAAAATTGGGTTAAGGCTCTCGAGAGTTATTCGGGAACTTTGGCTCCATATAACGGAACTACCGCTACTGCCCCAGGGGTTCCAGGCAACTATCGCTTTGTTGCTACTACTTCTGAGCAGATGCCTGCTACGTATCTTTCCGGAGATGTTGAAGACTCTAAGGGAAATAAAGTTGATATCGGAGCTTATATCAGCGTTACTGCTGCTAATCTGAGAGCAACTAACGAAGCCGCTATTGATCTTTATCCTACCATAGGATACTACAACACCAACGGATCTGCCTCATACGCTGGGTTGGTTTCTGGTCTCCAAGCGAAAAGTGCTCCTACGAATAAAGTCATTCAGGGAGTTACTCTTGCTCAGGGAATCTCTAACTACCAGGCTAATAGGCTTGCTGGTTCGCGGTTCGTTACAATGCTTGACAAGGCTAAGGGAGTTGTGGTAGCGAGCGCAATGACCGGAGCTTACAATATTGATAGTTATTCGAGATCCGATTTCGTTAGACTTTCTACCGTTAGAATTGTTCACGATGCAATTAACTACGTTCGCAATGTGGCAGATCAGTTCATTGGAGAGCCGAACAACGCTCCTCAGCGTAACGCGATGGCTACAGCTATTGAGAACGCACTGAAGAGCATGCAAGAGAATGGTGCGCTTCGTCGGTTCAATTTCAATGTGTATGCTTCTCCTACGGATCAGGTTCTTGGTAAGGCTACTGTGGAACTAATTCTGGTTCCAGCTTTTGAACTTCAAACAATCACTGTGGTAGTAGCCTTGGCGGCTGAATAACCCAAGAGAAGGAGGAGAATATTATGCCAGTTAGCGAATACACAAGAAGTTATAATTCCTTCTCGGGAGTCGATATCAAAGCTACTTTCGGAGGGAAGGTAATTGGAGAGCTTCAGGGAGTTTCTTACTCTGTCACAAGAGAAAAAGCGCCTATCTATACTATGGGAAGTGCTGATCCTAGATCTTTTTCTAGGGGCAAACGTGGTATCGCTGGTACTTTGATCTTCACGATTTTTGACAGAAGTGCTCTTCTTGAAACATTCAAAGGTATGGACGACAAGTCTGGGTGGTTTTTTGCTCACGATTCGGATGTCCAAAAAAGAACAAATGAAGAAGCGAAGGCAAGCCAAGTTTGGCAGGACATTAATACTGACAACAGCTGGCAAGCTGCTTGGTATCCTGACCAGATTCCGCCTTTTGATATCGTTCTCACTGCGGCCAATGAATACGGCCAAGTGGCTCAGATGTCTCTCAGAGGTGTTGAGATCCTGAACGAAGGATCTGGTATGTCGATCGATGACATTGTCACTGAGCAACAGATGACGTTTGTCGCAAGAGAAATTAATCCGTGGAAAGCTTCGGCTGCTAACGTCAGCTCGAATAAGTAATCTAACGGAATAACTTAGGGGCCCTGGGAAGACAACCCTTCTCAGGCCCCTATCCAAAGAGGTGAATATGGGACTTTTTGACGACACAAGTTTAGGGAGTTTGATGGAGACTCCGTATTGGTGGCCGCTGGGGGATAAACAGTACAGCACAAACCAAACGGAAAACGAGAGGATTGCTAGAAAAAGAGCTATAGATGGGCAGCAGGGATATTATTCTAATGCCTATGGAAAGTTCAATTCCTTCTCAGGAGCCGATATAATCGCTTATATTCATATACCCCCTCAACCTATCAAGGGACAGGATATACAGGGCCCTAATAGCGTCACAGACCCCGTAGTGGGCGTCCTAGGGAACATCCAGACGATTAGTTACTCAACATTTAGGGAAGTCAACCCCGTAAGGTCATTGGGCAAGATCTACCCATCTAGTTATACTAGGGGGCCAAGAACAATAGCTGGCACTCTAGTATGGAGCGTTCTTGACCAGTATGTACTTGCTGAGGCATTGAAATGGTCATATGTAGATGACTACGATCCATCCACAATCCTTGTAGATCAAATCCCACCATTTAACATTATCATAACATTTAACAACGAATATGGCGATGTTGCTACTATGGGTATCTATGGAATGCGCATTGTTAATGAAGGCGCAACCTTCAGTATTGACGACATGATTACTGAGCAGACCAATTCTTATGTTGCTACCGATATTGATATGATACATAAGGGTCCTCCGTTCAGAAAACAGAAGACTTTGCCAGGGCTAAGAACTGGTACTGATCTGCTGATGGAGGAGGCGCAGAAGAGGATGTCATCTCACGGTAGCGCCTTACAATAATGGGATTATCAGATAACCTTAGTTCAATAACGGACAGCTTCCTTAACAGGGGAAGAAAGTCTACTGACACTGCTGGATTAATAATAAATAAGTTTGACCATTACTCTGGGTCTCAGATTGGGGTGTGGTTTGGCAATGTATACCTTGATGATATTAACGCAATACAGTGGACAAGACAGCAAGCCAAGAAGCCATTGTATGGGTATGCTTCACAGACTTTTGATGCCGTTGCTAACGGAACAGTTATTATCTCTGGATCTTTTATAGTTAATTTTAGGCAATCAGGATATCTAACATTTGTTATGAAAGCAATTAAGAAAGTGTATTCAGGCCTGGCTGACAAGTCTACCTGGGCGACAGTAAGGGGGCTAATAAGCACACATCTTAAGAACGGTACTTTCGGTCCACAGACAGCGCAGGAAATACAGGATATAGGAAATAGTCCAGACTTCTTGTTGCTTGCTAAAGCATATGAAGACACTATCTGGGGAGGAGGAACTCCGGGAGACTCTAACAGCGACGGAACCATAGAGAAGAACCTCCCAGCCGACGTTGAGCAAACAGTTGATATCCCAGGTGGTTTCAACATTTTAATAACTTATGGTAATACATCAGCAAACCAGGCAAGGACAATGAGCGACTACATGGGGTCAACTACGAAATCTCTCAACGGAGTCCATTTGCTTGGAGAAAGCCAGGTTATACAGGTTGGTGGTCAACCTATTCTGGAGCAATATGAATTTATTGCAAGAAATACAGACGAATACATTGGAAGTAGTTACGATAGATAACCGGAGGAATACATGTCAGAGCAAGATAGTCCTATTGGAATCGTTGGTGGACCTACTCAGATTCAGATTGATGAATGGAAGGCTAAGTTTGGGGATGTCTATTTAGTTAAGTTTTCAGATACTGAGAAGTATATTTATCGCCCTATGCGCAGATTTGAATACAAACAAATTGTTGCAATGGGACAGACGGAAAACAAATCATTTGCAGAAGAGAAGATTGCCCAGATGTGTATTGTTTGGCCGACCATTGATCCGACCAAATTAACAACCCTTAAAGCTGGGACCATCTCGACCATAGTTGATCTGGTTATGTCCTCTTCTAATTTCGGGGTAGCTGAAGAACCAATTAAGCTGTAAGATCTATCATGGATAAGGAACTTCTTAGGAACATCCTTGAATGGAAGAAAAAGTACAGAAACGTATATGCAATAAATATCCTTAGTAAATGGTACGTTTATAGATCTCTTTCTAAGGGAGAGTTTTCTTCCATACTCGCGATGACTAACGGGATTGAAGAGTCTGACATAGAGGATGTGATTATGTCGGAATGTCTTCTGTATCCCGCATATAATATTGGTATGTTTGATAATGATAAGGCAGGTGAAGTTGAACGGATATATCAGACTATCATTGATACCATAGGTTTTTCTGCTACTGATAAGTTTGTTGAAGATGTCGAAAGGGCCAGAAGTGGCCTTGGCAGCCTTGAGAATCAGATTGTAATTTTAGTTTGTAAAGCGTTTCCTCATCTAACTCTATCAGACATCGATAATCTTACTTACGATGAGCTCCTTAGATACCTTACGGTGTCAGAAGCGATTCTTGACGTAAAGATTAACATAGAAAAACCATCAACTACAAAACCGGGGACAATAGACTTTGACAAGGAAAATAATGTCATGGATTCACCGTCCCCAATCGACCCCAAAAAAAGGTCACAAAGAGGAGATGTCAGCAAATAAGCTGGCCTCCTCTTTTTTCATTTTATGGCAGATAGAAGCACATATCTCGAAAACCAGGACGACCAAATATCTGCCCAAAAGAGATTAGAGCAGGAGGGCCACGGCCTGTCATCTGCCCTAATGACGATAGCTGGCATTGCAGCCGTTGTTCTAGCCGGAAGAAAAGTAAGCCTATCAAAGGCCTTCTCTTCTGAATTAAAGATGATTGGCAAGGATGCTGCGGCTGGTCTCGATAGGTATGCAATCGCAGAACTATCATCTACAGCGAACCCAATAGCTCGTTTTAGGAGAAATGCAGAGGCTCTCCTGAAGCCTATCCCATCCGGGAGAGAACAGGGACTAATAGCTAGGGCAAGTTGGGCAGTTCAGACTGGTAGAACTGAACACCTGTTTATGACAAGGGAGTTTGACGAAGCTGTAGCTAGACAGAACATTATACAGACAATGTTCCACGGTCCAATTTCTGCGGTTGCTCCTGAGGCAATAATAAACCTTCCAGGAAGAACGCTAACATCAGGAACTCATGGAGGCCTGTACGCCAGGGGATCTCTCTTTAAACTATCAAAAGAGGGAGAAGTATACGAGCAGATAACTGGTTTAAAGTCAGATGTAATGGGTTCGTCTGGATCGAGACTTGAGAATATTAGGCTACACGGTCAGGATGTCGGAAAGTGGGCAAGCCAAGAAGACTTCTATGTTAAGACAGTTGCTCCTTCAAGGTTTGATATTCTAAGGGAGCATAAGAGAGATCTTCTACATAATAAGTTATCCGCTGCCGGAATTACTCCAATCGGTTTAAATGAACCGACGTCTCCAGACCTACTGAAGAAATTATCAGAACAGTTTAATCTTGAGATGGAATCCTCAGGAGAGAGTGCATCCACTCTTTTTAAGGGTAATAAGGGTGCGCTAGAGGATGCCTATAAGAAATCTATAGATGGTCTTATAAAGAGGAACGCTAACTCTAAGTATGTTAGCATGCTTTATAAGGCTCATAAGGCCGGAAACTTTCTTGGGGCTGGTCCGCAATTTGCTCTTGGTAAGAAGGGTGTCGCAAATCAAAGATTCCTAAAGTTCATGGAAGCTTTTAAATTTGGAGAGCTAGATCCTCTTACCGGAAGAAGGTACACACCAAGGAGTCTCAGGTATACTGAGGCTACAAAGTCTCTATCTGGCGCCTGGGAGTCTGGAGCTAAGGGTCAATTTTATCTTCACACAAAGGCTGGAGAAGCTAAGAGGGAAGTTCTCAACCTTATGGAAGGTACTTTCTTCAAGCAGATGGAGCAGACGTTTGGGGTTGGGTTTTCGACCGCCCCAAATAAAGCTACTGAGATTCTAAGAAATGTTATGGGATCACAGCCCGGCTCTTGGGGAGACTTCTTTGCGAGAAGGTATGCTGGTGGTTTTGGAAGGCTTGCGCTACTTGGTATGGGAGGATTTACAGCCTACAAGATGATAGATTATGCTGCCAGAAAGGCAACTGGAGGGTGGGGGGTTACTGATGTAGCTGGAAAGATGTATACCAGCGCAAGAGAGTTCCAACAACATGTAATCAATAATGCTGGGCTAGTTGAGACTGCCAAGAAGACTGAGAAAGCTTTTCCTGGTTTAATAAACTCTCCAGCAGCAAGGCTTGCAAGACTTACAGCTCCTTACTGGGCTACGTTAGCTGGATCCAAGGTTGGAGGAAGAAGCGGGGCAATGGTTGGACTCGCTCTTGGTATCGCTACAGCACTGCTTACTTGGGGAGATATAACACAGAGCCCAGAAGAGCTTCACAAGATCTACACTGGAGAACAAGACGTCCCTATAAGAAAAGGACGTTGGTGGATGTTTGGGAAGACTCCATTCGGCGGTGGAAAAATCATGTATTGGAGACCACATTGGTATCCAATGCTTAGGAGCAAATATAAATATAAAGGACAGCTATGGGATTCTGAGGAAGACGAATTATCAACCAGAGGCCCTCTGGCTCCTATATTATCACCGATACTTACTGGAAAGCTTTGGGACCCTTACAGGTGGGAGAAGAAGCATTACCAGGATAGACCATATCCCATGACTGGTGAGCTGTTTGAACCAACAATGCCATTCTCATGGCTACTGAATGCAACGGTTGGCAATATAATTAAACCACAAAAGACAAT
>Ga0114951_10004209_pt1 | contig 14233 bp, 9 predicted proteins | sample AM7aDNAmetaG_FD_88677 | JGI IMG/M metagenome (GOLD analysis project Ga0114951, IMG submission 88677) | Freshwater microbial communities from Finland to study Microbial Dark Matter (Phase II) - AM7a DNA metaG | ecosystem: Environmental > Aquatic > Freshwater > Lake | place: Finland: Lake Alinen...
CTTGAAAATGGTTCGGCAAAGGGTTTTGCGACTGACCTTATCCGCAAAATGGCAAATACAGCGGGTGAAGATGCCTACGCCGGGAATTTCCATGTGCTGCCATGGAACGAGGCCTACCAGAGATCATTGTCTGAACCCGATATTGTCCTTTTTTCAACGGACCGGTTACCTGAACGGGAACAGCAATTCCAGTGGGTGGGGCCATTCGATACGGTTCATACGGTCCTGTTTGCAAAAAGGGGAAATCAGATCGAAGTAAAAACTTCTGATGACCTTAACCATTATCACATCGGCGTGATTAGGGACGACGCCGCCGGTACCCAGCTACGTGCTCTTGGTGTACATGAATCACAGATTGTCCCGTACCAAAAACCATCGGATGCGATTCGGGCACTTGATAACGGAACTGTTGACCTGTGGGCGTATGAACAATTATCCGGTGATTATTTGTCCAGCCATGAAACCGGGAGGGCAGGGATATTCGTTCCTGTTTATTCTCTCGACTCTACCGGGTTGTATTATGCGTTCTCCCGGGGGACATCCCCTGATATCGTCCGGTCATTCCGCCTGGCACTTGAGGAGCTGCAAAAGAAGCCGCTGGATGGAGGAATGAGCGCATATGAACGTATCAGGGCGGATTATTACCCGTCTGCCGGGTTATCCACGCTGCATTACTATACCGAAGAATACCCGCCGCTAAATTACCGGGATAACAATGAACTCCACGGTATTTCCATCGATATCCTCGGTGCGGTCATGTCAGGCTACGGTACAAACGTAACACAAAACAAGGTCATCCTTCTCCCCTGGTCCGAAGGGTATGAGATGGCAAAAACAGGTCCGAGGACCGTACTATTTTCGGTCGCCCGTACTCCTGACCGTGAATCACTCTTCAAATGGGCAGGCCCTTTTGCAAGCAGCAGTAATGCGGTGTTTTCTGTCAGAAATTATACCTCCGCCTACCAGAATTCGAGTGCCCTAAAATCGATTCGTATCGGTATTATTGCCAATACCAGTTCGATCTCTTCGTTAAAAGATATCGGAATTCCTGAAAGTTCCCTGGTTACAGGACATGACGGTCCAGAGATGGTATCATTACTTGAATCCGGTGCCATCGATGCCTGGGTGACCGGGGAAATGACGGGAAAACATTTTATTGGTACTTTTGCCGCTGATCCCAACAGGTACGAGGTAATCTACCGGTTCCCACCGACGGACTTTTACTATGCATTCAGTCCTGATACCCCTGATACTCTGGTGGAAGCATTCCAGGAGGGGCTCAACGAGGTCCGTAATGAAAAGAACGAGACCGGAGTGACGAAGTACGAAGAGATCATGTACCGGAACCTCGGCGTCTCGTGTGCGAGGGAGACCATACAGCCTGACCAGGTAACCCACCTGGTTTCCTACACGGCAGCCCGGTTGACAGAAAATGCAACGGATACGATCACCCGGATCAATCATGGTGAGGACCCCTACTGGGACAAGGCCAACCCCGCATTGTATGTCTATATTTTTGACCGTAATGTGACCCTGGTCGCAGAAGCAGACACGATCTCCTCAGTTGGCAGTAATCTCAAAGGGACAACAGATGTGACGGGAAATCCATTCCGGGACCAGATGGTACAGCGGGCTCTCGAAAAACATGCAGGCTGGATCGATTATATCCATGAAAACCCGGCAGAGCAGGGAATATTTAAGAAATCTGCATATTTCCAGCTTGCAAATGGCAGCGACGGGAATGACTATATCGTGGGAGCCGGGTTATACTCACCCTGTTAGCCTGAAGGTCAGGCAACGATGCATGAGGTGATTCCCGGTGCTATCCATCATGTGATCCCGTATTTTTTTACAGAGGACTCTTTTTTTCGTCGTGTCAGGAGTATAGGATTAGGTTGCCCGGCCAATGTCTGGTAATACTTCCCAGTCAATTCCATTCTTTTGTATCAGAACGACACGGGCATAGAATGGTGGGTACCTGACAATCCCGTCTACCCGTAAGGGGTCCTGGATCTCGATAACACCGTTATCCATGCGGCTTGCAATCGTGAAGATCGAATGGTACAGGACTCTCCTGACGGCATCCAGACCCGACATCCGCTTCATCTCGTCAGTGGTAACACCCCTGTTGGTAGGCCAGGTCCTGGCACCCGTCTCTGACCGGGAAAGGATGTTAATGTATTTCATCGTCCAGGAATCGTGTAATTTTTCAATTGCAAGCCAGCGAAACGGGTTGATTGTCGGATACGTACTTCCGGGAATGGTCCCTGCGGCCCAGGCCCTGATAACGAAACTGAACCAGAGATAGACCAGGAACACGGCCCCGTAGATGACGAGTCCGGAACTCATGATGAGACCCGCCATAAGTAGGAGAATGAATGTCCAGCTGATCACCATCATCACTACGCTCGGTCCTGCGAAGACCCCGAGGGTGTACTTCGTCTCGTTTCTGGGCCAGAATAACGGGATGCCGGGGGTGGCAAGATAATCGATGGCCACATGCGACAGGGCTCCCACAATGACCGCAGCAAATGAGAGTACCGTAAAAGTGACGAGGGGTGAAAAGAATAACATTTCACCAAATGCGGCGACGAATAATGACAATGCTCCAAAAGCGATGAGGCCCATGCAGACCGCCCCGGCAATGCTATGCGCTGCTCCCCCGTGAACGAAGATATATAAAGAAGGTCTTTTCGAAGAGAACAGGCTAAATAAGACATCTACGTCAGGTATCACTGCCCCCAGAATACCGAACGGGATCAGATCAGGTGCCCCGATGGCCATAAGTGTGGCGGCAATCAGTAATGCATGGGTAATACTGTCCACGATTAATAGGTTATACCCCGGGGTATAAATCAATGGTCAGCCCGACCACGGGTCCATTCGGGAGAATCGTACTGTGCCTCACCGGATGTCATGCAGAACACGGGGCACCCAAAGCTGGTCCATGGACCTGAACAATTTTGACGGGGCCTTTTTCCCTGATACGGTAATCGGTGGACCGGCTCCTGCCTTTATTTTTTCCCATTTTCATCGGGACCGATTGGCTATCAGCCCCGTGTTTCTTTGCACCCGATCCGAATGGTTTTATTTTGCCGATACACACATAGTACGTTGATTTACGGAGTCCTATCGTGTGTATTGCAATTCCCGCTGAAGTAATTGAAATCAAGGAAGGAAATATTGGTGTAGTTGATTATGGCGACCTGCAACAGGAGATACGTCTTGACCTGGTTGATGTTGAGGTCGGAGAATTCGTTTTGATCCATGTTGGATTCGCCATCCAGAAAATGTCACGGGAAGAAGGACTCGAGACCCGTAGCCTGTTCCGCGAAGTATACTCAGCCATGGAGCAGAATCCCCCGGTCTCGCTCTGAAAGCTATCTCTTTTTTTCATCGTCAAAACCCTGGTATCGCTGATGCTCCCGTCTTCAACCTGATACCATCACCGGGTTCAGGGTGTTCATATCACAAGTGTTCGTAGCATCAGTACGTGTACAAACCCCGGTGTATCTTCAGGAGAGATTAAAGAAACGCCAGTACCGGGTGAAGGCGATACTTCTATAAAGGAGTGAAATATAGAAAAGAGAATATCAGGTCTGTCTGGCCGGTTATTTTTACCACAGATCATTCTGGTATGAACATGGCAGGAAAATACAGTATCATACGTGAACTTGGCGAAAACAGTCTTCTCTTACCCGAAATGGTGAATTGCGGGCTGGCCGCAAATGACCAGGCAAAATACTACTTTACCCTGCTCCAGGCGGCACAGACTCATGCTGACCACCCGAACCTTGAAATTACCAGCCTTTCGAGAGAGCGTGAAGACGCGGGTATTGTATCTGACTCCTTTGACCGTGTGATCGCCGGTGCAAAAAAGACGGGGCCCATGATGTACCATGTGCCTGAGTTTCCTGCAATAATTGGTGAGGTGAAACGGTGTTTCCGTGCGATGCATGCTCCTATCGCCAGAAATCAGCTGCCGGAAGCGGAAGACTACGATAAAAGGATGAAAAATCTCCTGGGCGAATTGGCCGGTTCAGTTGAGGAGGAGACAGATAGCAGGGTGATTTCGGATATGACCAGGGGAGACCCCGGTGGACCGGACAGCCTTCATCATCTCCTGATGGACATGCACCGGTCGTTAAACAATCTCCAGAAAATGATATCCACGGAGAATATTGACGGGGCATTGACCTATCATATCCAGGAGCCGGATATACATCTTATCCGGGCTTTCATGTCGGGTCTGAACAGGACGTCCCCTCTGAAATTCGACCATCCCGGCCTCGGTACCACCGCCACGAGGACAAATGACCGACTCGTCATCCAGAATGATATCGGGGTCACCGATGCGCACATCCTGATTATTCATGTGGCACCGCAGGTGATTACCATCACGTATACCGATATCCATATGCCACGTCTGCAGTTTTTCCAGGGCCTTTTTGATTCCTGGGATATTACGTGGGAAGATACACGTTCCAGGAAGGGTGATGAATCGTTTGAAAAAAAACTATTTCACTTATCTGTGGGAAGTTACCGGACAAAGGACGAGGAAGAGCAGAAGAAACTTCTTGAATTTCTTGGCTCGAGGATCGTATTTCTCATCGACTGGAACCGTGCAAGAAAACGGCTACGGAGTTTCCTGCCGAACAAAGACTGTGTCACCGTGCTCCGGTGGGCGGCGGAACACGAAGTCGGGCATGTAGGGTTTCTTTCTGTCGGTGGAGAAAAGTTGATCTACGACGGGCTTGAAATGGCTGCCCGCATCCCATTGCGGTACGGTGAACCCCTGTACCAGATACTCGGGAGGGAGAAGACCATCGAGTATTTCCAGTGGGTCTTTAATGCTGCAGCGACCGGACTGATTGCCAACCATTCCCGGTTACTGGTCCAGGATGAAATTAAAGCTGAATTACTCAGGTATTTCCATTCGGCCCATGAGAACCTGATGGAAATTTGTGAACAACATGCAACCCTTACTGTTGAAGTTGCCATGTCGGTCAGGGACGCACTGCTTCACATACAGAGGAAAGAAAACAGCCAGTTTACCGAAAGGACTGCGAGGCGTGCAAAGAACTGGGAGAGTGAGGCCGACAACCTCGTCTCAAAAGTCCGGTCTCTTTCACTTCGCTTTGAATCTGCCCGGGAATATGCAGACCTGATCAATGTGGCAGATGACGCTCTCGATTCTCTTGAGGAGGCCAGTTTCTTCACCACCCTGGTCCCGGGGATCACCCATTCTGAAAAAATGTTAAAAGAACTTGTTACGCTCGGGGTGATTGCGGTAAAATGCAGCCAGGAATATCTGAAGGCGGTCATTGCATCACAGTATGTACACCGGGGGTACAGTCGTGAGGAGATGCAGGACTTCATCCGGGCGATCGATGCGGTGATCAGCATGGAACGGGAAGCCGACGAAGCGCTGAGGAATACTGAAAAAGTGATCCTTGTGGAAACAACTGATTACAAGGAATTACGGGTATTCTTCGAGATTGCACGGATCATCGAGAGTTCAACAAATTCCCTGATGAAAGCTGCATTCGGGTTGAGAAACAATATTCTCGAGGGTCTGAACTGGTAACCATGAAAAAAGACAACTCACCCCGCATCGTATTTTTCGGGCCTGGAATGAAGGAGGAAATCCCACAGGAAGATTTTGGCAGCAAGGCTGCCGGCCTCGGGATCATGTCCTCGTTAGGCATCCCCATCCCTCCCGGTTTTGCAATAAACGTGTCAGTGTGTGAAGACTATTACAAGAGTGGGAAGAAAGCACCCTCCTATCTTTTTGAACTCCTCGGGGAAGGGATCTCGTACCTGGAACATGCGACCGGTCTTTCCTATGGGAGTCCAAGGAAACCGCTCCTCGTTTCTGTCCGGTCGGGTGCCCCGGTATCGATGCCTGGGATCATGGATACCATTCTTAACGTGGGACTGAACCAGGAGACGATACGGGGACTCATTTTTTTAACCGGTAACCCCAGGTTCGCCTGGGACTCCTACCGCCGCCTTTTCGAAAATATGGCTGAGATTGTTTTTCGCCAGGACCCGCAGCAGTACCGGGTCCTCCTTTGTGAAATGATGAAGGAGGAGGGGATCGATGACGTGGTCGAAATGGATTGTGCCACCCTGATGAAACTGGCAGATCAATACCAGCGGTTGTTCATCTCCTTAGAAAATTCTGAATTTCCTCTTGATGTGAAGAAACAGCTCCTGATCTCTTCAACGGCCGTCCTTCGCTCGTGGACAAATCCAAGGGCTGATTCATTCCGCCGGATGCACCCTGTAACAGACCTGCGAGGTACGGCGGTGACTGTCCAGGCGATGGTATTTGGAAATATGGGCCTGAATTCAGGAGCAGGGGTGGTATTTACACGGAACCCCTGGAGCGGTGAGGACGGGCCGGTGATTGATTTTAAGTTTGGTGCCCAGGGCGAAGATGTGGTGTCAGGTGAACAATCTGCCACAACACAGCGTGAATTAAAGAAAGCGATGCCGGTTGTATACGAGGAGATCAGGCATATCGGAAAAATGGTCGAGTCGCATTTTCATGATATGCAGGACATGGAGTTTACAGTACAGGAGGAAAAACTCTACATCCTGCAGACCCGGAACGGGAAGCGGTCACCGTATTCTGCAATCCGGATTGCGGTTGATATGTGGCACGAAGGGATCAATACTCCGGAAATGGCATTATCTCAGCTGGAGGAGATCGACCTCGGATCGATCAAGGTACCACGTGTTTCGACGATGGATTACCCGGTTGCAACGGGGACGCCTGCATCAGGAGGTGTTGCGACAGGGAGGGTAGTATTTTCACCGGAACGTGCGATAAAAGACGCACCGTCCGGGCCGGTGGTCCTTGTCAGGGAGACTGCATCCCCCGATGACCTCGAGGGTATCTATGCGGCGTCCGGGTTGCTGACCGCGAAAGGAGCAAGGACTTCCCACGCGGCTGTCGTTGCCCGTCACATGGGAAAGGTCTGCATTGTCAATTGTGCCGGCCTGGAAATTGACCGGGTGAACAATAAATGTCGCCTTGGTGGCCAGGTCATCCGGGAAGGAGATGCGATCTCACTGGACGGTAATTCGGGCTCGGTATACCTTGGCATTGTCAGCACCACCTTCGAAACGCCAGGGGAGTTGTTGGAGATCGTCCAGTCCTGGAAAACAGCCTCATCAAAAAGCGGGACACCTGATGATCGCCAGACGGTACATAGCGGGAAAACTATGCCGGACCCGGAATGAGGCTAGCGATAACAAACCCGTTGTCCGATCAGGGTTCCGGGATCCGTGGCCCTGGTGATCCAGTCACATTTCAGATAGACAATCAGCCCTCTCATTCTCATGTTTTTGATGCGGGATGCGATTCTTTGGATGCGCTTGAACAGAGAATCAGAAATTAGTGAAATTTCAGGGAAACTTTTCAGGATGTAGCATCGAAAGGAGCGAAATCCGCGAAACTTTCCACACTGTATATAGTGCAGTAAACAACGCCGCATTACAGGATCTGGTGAACGCAATACTCGTTGGGTGGTCCTTGCTGTTTACGGAAACACAGGTTGGCCTCACCGGACAATGGTTTGAGGCGCGAGGATAAGCGGAATGTTGTAAAGAAAGTTGCAGAAAAGATGAAGAATAGATGAAGAAAAGATGAAGAATAGATGAATACAAGATAAATGGAAGTAATTGCATTATTCCTGAAAACCTGTGGTTGACATGCACAGATTCGTGGGAATATAAAAAGAATAACCTGCTCATTTTTCACGAAAAAGTCATCGCGTTACCATCGGTTCGCAGGTGGTCACAAATCAGAACAATAAAGTACTGATCTTTCGAAGTACAATTTATGCAGATCGTCCACCTGATATGCCTGCTGTGTGGCATCCTCCTGTTTGCCTCCCTTATCGGTACACCGGTCACTGCGGCGGGTCAGGCAGCTGAAGATTATTACAACCAGGGAATTGACTATGCCAGTCAGCAACAGTACACCCATGCCATCGCCTCCTATGACAATGCGACCAGGATTAATCCTGAATATACAAAGGCATGGTACAACCGCGGAAACGCACTTTTATACCTCGGCCTGCTTGATGATGCGGTAGTATCCTATGACAAGGCACTCGGGACTAACATGAATTATACGGATGCCTGGGTTAACCGCGGGGTGGCATTGACCCGGCTCGACCGGTTTGACGAGGCACTGGCATCCTATGACAATGCGACGAGGATCAACCCGGAAGATCCAGATGCCTGGTACAACCGTGGAAATGCGCTCCTTTACCTCGACCGGTATGAAGAGGCGATCGCCTCCTACGATAAAGCGCTCATGATCAATCCTGGTTATATAGACGCCCAGCAGAACCGGGAGGTTGCGCAAAAACAAAAAAATCCGGAGCTTTCACGGCCTACAGTACCACAAAGTCTGCCACCGACCCCAACAATGACGCTCCCCCCGGTCGGTCAAAAACCCACCCAAAAAGTCCCGCTTATGTATGCACCATTCGGTGCAATGGCGCTATGGGGGGCCTATTCGGTGTGGAGGAGGCAATAGATACCCCCCATGTAGTCCACGCGGGCGATAAGGCAGGATAGAGTTGATCTTTTTTGCCGGGAATAACAGGGCTATTATCCCTGCCGACTAATCACGTTGACCTGGTGATGAGATCCTGTCACTTATTCGAACATTCGTTCGCCGGAAATCGGTGAGAATGGCACAATGTTTCATGTATCTGAAGATAAGGGGGAAGAACTTTTTTGCCAGCATGTGGTCTTTTTCGTCATGAATACGAAGAAAACACAAGGTATCGATCGGGACTCTAAAATTTCAAAATTTCTTTTAAAAAAAATAACCGGATATTATATCAGGTTAGAAAAAAATAATGGAAATCTACAGGTGATTATTACGAAAATGTATGTTCTTTTGATTTTTGCCCTTGTCATCGGGATGATGACGGTGGGCTTTGTAACGGCAGATATAGCGTCCGGCGATAATATTGGCGGTGGGATGGGGTATTATGAGATTTCGTCCAATCCCGAAGGTGGGATGCTGATCTTTGACGGCCAGAACAAAGGGCTCACTCCCCAGACTGTAGAAGTAAGCACGTCCGGGACTCCGGGCCACTCCATCAGCATCTCGAAAGCAGGGTATAACACCTGGAGCAGTTATAAGTCCGGCAACCCTGCCGACGGAGAAACCGTCTATGTTGATGCCAACCTGGTGTTTATACCGGTAACCGAACCAACTACCCTGCCCCCGACGACTTTACAACCAACGCCAGTGGTGGGAGGAGGTAAGGGGTATTATGATATTTCGTCTAACCCTGAAGGTGGGACTGTTCTCTTTGATGGAAAAAACAAAGGTCTTACCCCTCTGACCGTTGATGTGAGCACGTCCGGGACTCCCGGCCATACGATCAGTATCTCAAAAGCGGGGTACAACACCTGGAGCACCAGTGAACCCGGCAACCCGTTCGAGGGAGAAACCGTCTATGTCAGTGCAGATCTCGTATATATACCGATAACGATGCCTACAACCCCGGTAGGCGGGGATAAGGGGTACTATTACGTGACGTCCAGTCCAAGCGGTGGATCGGTTACGCTTGACGGAGCCAGCTGGGGCGGAGCACCTGTATTAATTGATGTCAGTGCAACCGGCACGCCGGGCCATACGATCACGGTGGCGATGTCCGGTTACCAGTCATGGAGCCAGTATTACGCGGGTAATCCGGCTGCAGGGACCACGGTAAATGTAAATGCCGTATTAACCCCGGTTTCCCAGAACGGCGACATCCAGGTGATGTCCTCTCCATCGGGAGCCTATGCGGTCCTTGACAATGGTCAGAACTCGCTGGTCACTCCCGGGACATTTTATTCTGTTTATCCCGGCTGGCATAATGTCCGGGTCACAAAATCAGGTTACTACGCCTTTTCAAAAGATGTCCAGGTAAATGCCGGGTCCACGGCCTCCGTATCAGCCAGTCTGAGTCAGATTTCACAACGGGGGAGCCTGTCAGTCAGCTCTACCCCGAGTGGGGCCGGTATCTATGTTGATACCATTTACCAGGGTGAAACCAACACGAATGTTGGAGACCTCTCTACCGGCACTCACACGGTGACCCTCAAGAAAGCCGGGTACCAGACCTGGTCGCGGCAGTATACGGTGTATTCATCACAGACAACGTACCTTACGGCCCAGCTGACCCCGGTCTCGAACCCGACAACCGGTGACCTGGAAGTCTCGTCGGCCCCTTCGGGTGCAGCCGTATATGTTGATACAGATTACCAGGGGACCACGACACCGGGAAGTCCCCTCGATGTGGTTGCACTGTCCCCCGGGACCCACACGGTTGTTCTGAAAAAGTCCGGGTATTCAGATTATACGACGACGGTGAATATCCGTGCAGGACAGACGGCGCAGGTGGCAGCAACACTTGCCCAGTCTGGGCAGCCTTCCAAGACGGCGAGTGTCCAGATTACATCTGACCCAAGCGGGGCTGATGTGTCCATCAATAATTTGTACATGGGTATTACACCATTAACCGCCCAGAATGTGCAACCCGGGTCATCCACGGTAAAAATTGCACTGGACGGATACACTCCGTATACGAGCACGGTGCAGATCAGCGCCGGCCAGTCACTCCAGATAAATGCGGCACTCTCACCCATTCCTACACCCACAACAACGAAATCCCCTGCAAGTCCTCTTGTAGCGGTCCTGGCAGTTGCCATCATTAGTCTTTTGGTGATGGTGAGTTTCCGGCGTAAAAACTGATCAACCGGATCAATTTTTATTTTTTTGCACCGGAAGAAAACCGGCATCCCTAAGTTGCACCATGCCCTTTGTTCGTACAATGGAAATCATCATTGTTGGGCGCCGTGGTAACACAAGACCCCAGTATCCCCGGGTTATATTTTTTTCCCGGTTTACCAGTTCTCTACCTGGGCAACAGGGCATAAAAAAGTTCATGCCCTGGCAGCTCCTTTATACATTTTATCAGAAGGCGGATGAGAACGTGAACATGGGATTGTTAGGCATCACAGTATGGCGCCGAACTATACGATATTTTTGGTATCCCCGGAGGGTGATGTAGTATGACGGCCATTCTCCCGAACCTTTCGAGGATGCTGGTCATCTATAAAGGGGCCTGGGGCTGGATTGCCCTTTCACAATTATTTGTAGTGCTCGGCGCTACATTTATGCTAATGATTCCTGCCCAGATCTCTACCCTGATCGATCAGGGCGTCATTTCAGGGAATATCAGTGTTGTCGTTGACAGTTCACTCGCCATGCTCCTGTTTGCGATCCTTGCAGGGGCGTTTTCACTGGCAAATTTGTATATTGCGGCCCGGGTCGGGGAAGGAACCGCACATTACCTCAGAAAGGAAATTTACAGAAAAATCCAGTCGTTTTCATTCGGGAACCTTGACCGTCACCCGGTAGGGGAGCTCCTGGTCAGGCTCACGAGTGATATCTACCAGATTAACATGGCGGCCAGTTATTCCATCCGGTTCATCCTGTATGCCCCGTTTATGATTTTGGTTGCGCTGGTCATTATCTATACCAGCAGCCCGTCACTGGTCTGGATTTTTGTGATGGTCATTCTGATCACAGGTGCAATGTTCGGCATCATCTCGATGTTGCTCCAGGGACAGTACCGGGCAAGGCAGCACGACCTTGATGCGGTGAACAATGTCCTCCAGGAGGACTTTTCCGGGGTGAGGGTGATCAAGGCATTTGTCCGGCAGGACTACGAAAACAACAGGTTCAGAACGTTGAACGAAAAATTCCGGGCTGCATCGCTCTCACCGCTTCGGACCAGTGCATTTATTTTACCGGCGATTTTTCTGATACTAGGCTGCTCCAATGCCCTTGTTATCTGGTATGGTGGTTTGCTGGTCATTGCAGGGACCATGGGTGTCGGGCAGATTATTGCATTTACCCAGTATTTTTTCTTTATTCTCGGGCAGTTGTGGATCCTCTCGTTTGTCCTTCCACAGATTATTTCTGCGGAAGCATCAGCAGGTCGGCTGGCCGTGCTTATTGATACGCGGCCCCTGGTGACTGATCTTGACGGGGAAGAAACTCCTGCACCATCCGGTGTTGTAGGAAGAGTAGTATTTGAGAACGTCTCGTTCAGCTACGAGGGTCCGGGAGGGAAGGAGGCGATAAAAAATATCTCGTTTTCAGCGGAGCCCGGACAGACCATCGCATTCCTCGGTCCCACGGGTTCGGGAAAATCGACCCTCGTTCACCTGGTCTCAAGGTTTTACGATGTGACAGAAGGGAGGATCACGATTGACGGGACTGATATCCGCGAGATTCCCCAGGACTACCTCCGGAGCATCGTACGGATCGCCCTCCAGGAAAGTGTACTCTTTTCCGGGACGATACGGGAGAATATCGCCTTTGGACAGCGTGATATGCCCGATGAACAGGTCATGGCTGCATCAGTGTCAGCCGAAGCGGACGCATTTATTTCGGTGATCCCATCCGGTTATGATTCCCATGTGGCACGCAGGGGTGCAAACTTTTCGGGAGGTCAGAAGCAACGGCTCTCCATTGCCAGGGCCATTGCGCCGAAACCCGGTATTCTTATCCTTGATGATAGTACGAGTGCAGTCGATGTGGCCACCGAAAGCCGTATACAGGCAGCCCTCGCAGACGTGATCCCGGGAACGACCCAGTTGATTGTTGCACAGCGTATCAGCACGGTCCTGATGGCCGATCAAATTATCCTCCTCGATAAGGGCGAAATTGTAGAGAAAGGCAACCACCAAAACCTGTTAGCCAGAAGTCCCCTGTACAGGGAAATTTTCGAGTCGCAACTTGGCGGTATCAGGAGGGAGGAGATACTATGACCCTGAGTACTACGGATACGCTTGCAAAACCCGGAGCCCCAGCTGGTCCGGGGAAATTCAGATCTTTATTACGTGCCATGCGGTACCTCTGGATACGAAAAATAATTTTCCTGGCCGTAATGATACTGTTCCTGATCGGTACCATCGCGTTTATCTCCCTGTCGGTGATGCTTGGGTTTGCAGTCAATTCATTATCGCGATCGACAGATCCCGGGGCACTTCTCCAGGTTGTCATGGTGATGATCGGGTTGGCCCTGGTCGCATTCATCACCTATTATCTCGGGTTCAGGTTATTTGCGGGAGTCACCCAGAGTGCCCTGTTCCAGCTTCGGCAGGACCTCTTCGAACATACCCAGGAGTTATCACTGCGGTTCTTTGACCGGCAGCCAATCGGTGAACTGATGAGCCGTGTGACCAACGATATCGATGTGGTCACCGCATTTTTTCAGCAGCCTCTTGGTACCCTGATCATGGGCATATTTATGCTGATGACTACCCTGGTCGCGATGTTCCTGCTTGATTACCGGCTTGCTACGATCGCGTCAATTGCGATACCGTTGCTGGTAGGTCTGGTATGCCTGCTGGCCCGGGTGGCAGGACCTGCTTTTGCCCTCCTCCAGGAGAGACTGGCAGATTTAAACGGGCTGATGGAAGAGACAATCGCTGGAGAAAAGACCATTATCGCATTCAGGCAGCAGGACCAGGTCAGCGGAAAGCAGGCTGAGGTGAGCGAAGCGGCGAGGGATACGGGAAGCAGGGCCCAGATTCTCTCTCTCGTGATGAACCCGCTGACGATCCTGGTCACAAATATTAATGTTGCACTCGTGGCCCTGACCGGGTCGATCATGATCATCCATGGAACATTATCCATCGGGGTGCTGACCACGTTCCTCTCTCTCACCATGCTGTTCATCCTGCCGCTGGTGACGATATTTGCCAATTACAACTTTATTCTGTCTGCCTCGGTCAGTGCAGGAAGAATCTTCTCCATCATGGACGAGCAGCCTGATGTGATCAATCGGCCCGGGGCTGTAGAATTGAAATCTGTCCTGGGACATGTCGTGTTCAGGGACGTGAACTTTTCCTATGTCCCGGGCAGACAGGTCTTAAAACACAACAGTTTTGAGGCACTGCCTGGCCAGATGATCGGGCTTTGCGGACCCACAGGCGCTGGGAAAAGTACGATTATCAATATCCTTACCCGTTACTATGATATCGACTCAGGGGTGATCGAGATTGATGGCCAGGATATCTACTCCGTTACGCAGTCAAGCCTGCGTAAGCAGATCGGGGTTGTCCTCCAGGACCCATTCCTTTTCTCGGACACGGTGATGAATAACTTAAAATACGGGCGGGAAGGGGCCACCGA
>Ga0114951_10004210_pt1 | contig 14228 bp, 11 predicted proteins | sample AM7aDNAmetaG_FD_88677 | JGI IMG/M metagenome (GOLD analysis project Ga0114951, IMG submission 88677) | Freshwater microbial communities from Finland to study Microbial Dark Matter (Phase II) - AM7a DNA metaG | ecosystem: Environmental > Aquatic > Freshwater > Lake | place: Finland: Lake Alinen...
GGACTGATAAAGGGACTGATAAAGGGACTGATAAAGGGTACTGCACAGTCCACCACACACGACCTGATATATGCCGCGATTACGGCTGCTGGCGCTTTCTGATCCTTGATTCCCAGGGTAGGAGGGCCGGGAGGATCATGGGCCAGCGTCACCTGGCGTCTGAAGATCACGTCCTTTCCCGGTTGTTCGAAGTGCAGGTTAACCACCCGGCAGAGTCCGATGACAACGCCTGGGACGACCGGATGGTCCGGGTTGTGACAGGTGCGGGGTATTTAGTCCGGACCTGACAATGATAGGCCGTGGCTGGGTAACCTGTTTTTTTAAAATCCAGAAATTCCTGTTATTGATTAAAAGTGGGGTCGCGAGGGCCAATGGGGTGGAAAGAGGGGTTATTCTCCCAAACCCTCACCGTCCTTCCCTTATCCCCTCGTGCATCAGATGTTCTGCACGGGAATAAAACTGTTCCCCTGTTGTACCATTATGGTCCGGGGAAGCTCGATACCCAGTGCCTCCTTGAGGACCTCTTCGATGGTCTCTACAGTTACGAATTCCAGGTCTCCCCTGACATCTTCGGGGACGTCCTGCAGGTCCCGTTCGTTCTCTTTTGGAAGTATCACCTTTGTTATTCCTGCCCGGTGAGCCGCAAGGACCTTCTCCTTGATCCCGCCGACCGGCAATACCGCACCGCTCAGGGTAATCTCCCCGGTCATGGCCAGGTGCGGGTCAGCGGTCTTCCCGGTGATCAGGGATGCAAGTGCGGTAAAGAGGGTCACCCCTGCCGAAGGGCCGTCTTTCGGGGTTGCTCCGGAGGGCACGTGGATGTGGATGTCACGCGTGATGAAATCAAACCCGTTCTCTGTGCCTGCAAGCCGGGACCGGATGAGGCTCAACGATATCGTTGCGGATTCCTTCATCACGTCCCCGAGCTGTCCCGTGAGGGTGAGTTTTCCGGTTCCGGGCATGAACGTACCCTCGATGAAGAGGATCTCCCCGCCCACCGGGGTCCATGCCAGGCCGGTTACGACGCCCGGCACCGGCTCTTTCCGGGCCACCTCCTGCCTTACCGGCTCCTTCCCGAGAATCCCCGAAAGCATATCGGTTGTCACTACGAATGGCAGTTCCGCTTTCCCTGAGACGATCTTCTCTGAAACGTACCGTGCGATTTTTGCCAGTTGTTTTTTAAGCCACCTGACACCGGCCTCACGGGTGTATTTTTCGATAATCACCTTCATGGCCTCGTCTTCTACCTGGAGTTTGTCGGCATCAAGACCGTGTTCGGTCAGGGTTTCGGGCAACAGGTGTTCCTTTGCAATGGCAAACTTCTCGTTCTTTGTGTAGCCAGAGATCTCGATCAGTTCCATCCGGTCCAGGAGCGGTGCCGGGATCGTGGCTAGGGAATTCGCAGTCGCGATGAACAGCACATCAGAAAGGTCGTAGGCGACTTCCAGGTAGTGGTCTGAGAACGTGTTGTTCTGCTCGGGGTCGAGGACTTCAAGGAGGGCACTGGCCGGGTCGCCAGCGTATGACATCGCCAGTTTGTCGATCTCATCGAGGATGAAGACCGGGTTCTTCGTGCCGGCCTTTTGAATTCCCTGGATAATCCTGCCCGGGAGGGCGCCGACATAGGTCCGCCGGTGCCCCCTGATCTCAGCCTCGTCCCTGACACCGCCCAGGCTGATCCGGATATATTTCCGTCCAAGAGCTTCTGCAATGCTTTTGCCAAGGCTGGTCTTCCCTGTGCCAGGCGGACCGGCGAAGAGGAGGATCGAGCCCTGCTTCTCCTGCTTCAGTTTCATGACAGCAAGGTGCTGGATGATCCGTTCCTTGACCTTATCGAGGCCGTTATGGTGGCTTTCGAGCACGAGCCGGGCCTGTTCGATGTCAATGTTCTTTCTCTCTCCGGTTACCCATGGAAGATCGAGCAGGAGGTCAAGGTAGTTCCTGATCACGGAACTTTCATGGTTGTGGGGACCCCCGGTCTCGAGCTTTTTCACCTCAACCAGGGCCTTTTTGCGCACGTCGTCTGGCATCGTTGATTTTTCGACCCGCTCGCGGTACCCGTCATCCCCACTATCGCCATCGCTTCCGTTGAGCTCTTCCTGGATGACTTTGAGCTGTTCCCGCAGCATTGCCTCGCGGTTCGATTTGTTCACCCGCTCCGAGACTTTTTTTGCCATCTCGATCCTGATATTGATGTCTTCACGCGTCTTGATCAGGAGGTCAAGGAATGTGATGTACCGCAGACGGATGGAATCAATCTCGAGGAGCGCCTGCTTCTCGGCAAGATCGACCGGCAGGTACGGCATGACGAACCCCATAATCTGCTCAACTGAATCCATCAAGTCGAGTGGCTGTGTGAACTGTTCGGAGCCCGGGAACCTGCTGCTGATCTCGTGGATGGTTGCTTTTATATCGGCGAGGACCCTGGCCTGTAACTCATCCTCAATGTCCTTAATTTCAGGGATGGTCTCGTACGTGGCACAGAGTCGCCCGTCCTTTTCGCCCAGGGAGACGACCTTCACCCGCCGGATGACCTCTGCACTGATCAGGTACCCGTCGTCTGCAGGTTGCAGGTGCGGGATCCGGAACAGGTTTCCGGTCTGATAGAGCGACTCTTCTGTTAGTTCAGAGGGCCGGATGCCACTTTTCACCGTGAGCCCGATTGCATAGGCCGCCCCGTTATCCTTTATTTCCGCCATCAGGAGGTCCCCGGTGGCCTGGTCTACCCGGAATTTTGTCCGGTTGTTTGGGTAGACCACGATCTCAAAGAGTGGTACGACAATTTTTTCCCCTGTTTCTTCAGGTTGTGTTGGTTCCATTGGTGCCTCATTCATGTTGTTCAAATCGTTTCATAGATTTTTGTGCAGGACAAAAAATTACCTGACTTTTTGCAGGATCCGGACCAGGAGCTCCTGCTCCTGGTCGTCCAGCGAGTCCATCATTCGTTCAATCATCCGGCGCAAGGCTGCCTGTTCGGCTTTTGCAATTTTCTGTCCCTTATCGGTCAGGCGTATGTAGAGGACTCTCCCGTCTTCAGGGCAGCGTTCACGGTACACGCACTCCATCCGGACAAATTTGTTGATCATCTCGGTGATCGTAGGTTTTGAGTTCCTGGTGATCTCGGCCAGCCTGCTGAAGGTGATATCCCCCTGTTCATCAATGATTTTTAAGTACGCGACCTGCCTGACCGTCAGATCTGACAAACCGCATTCGGAGAAGACGGTACAGGAGCATTCGTGCCTGGTCCTGAACAGGTTTTCAAGCGCTTCAAGCAGATGTTCCTCCCGATCTCTCATATTCCGGCCCTCCGTTAGTTAGGGTTTACCTAATTATAAAGCTGGTGATTGGGACACTCCTGCCCTGGTCCGATCACAGGTATGGCCACCCTCCGGCTCCGGTAATACCTCAGGCACCCGTATGATCTCTCATGCAACAACTTTTTCCAGGTTGATATGGGGCCTTCTGTCAAAAAATTTCCAACTTGTGACATTCGGACAGGATCGATACATTGTGATCCGTAGTCATTCCCACGACCACCGATGTATTCTAGGGCTGCGGTGCAGAGGCGTCCCTAACTTCACAGTGCAGCCCCGGCTCCAAAAAGGATAAGGGCTGACTGTGGTCCGTTCCTGCTCTTAAGACATGGATGGACTGCTTACCCGGGCTATCTAATTGTTTCTGCCGGTGCAGCCCCGGATAACGCATTATTATGTATGATTACGCCGAATCTTCAGGTTACATGATTCCAGAGGCCGCACCAAATATTGTATTACAGGCAAATGCACCTGGCATTGGCATTTTTATGCTGCTGGTATCAGTCCTTGGGGCACCGGAATTTTACCTGTTGGTGATCCCCCTGGTCCTCTGGTGTTATAATAAGTCACTTGGTTTACGACTCCTTCTCCTGTTATCGATCAGTACTGCGGCCAATGTGATACTCAAGCTCTTCTTCCATGCTCCACGCCCCTACTGGGTGAATGCTGAAGTTAAGGCATTTTCGTCAGAACCCACGTTTGGTATGCCCTCGGCTGCGGCCCAAATTTCACTCACATTTCTCGGGTATATTAGTACCTGGTTTAAAAAGAGAAGTATCTGGCTCGTCAGCATCGTCCTCATTATCCTTGTCGGTATTTCCCGGATGTACCTGGGGGTCCATTTTCTTGCCGATATTCTCACCGGCTGGATTTTTGCCCTGATCATCCTCCTCGTATTCCTGCGGTATGAAAAAGCAGCCGCTTTATGGTTGTCACAGAAACACCCCGGTACGAGGATACTGCTCGCCCTCCTTGCCTCATGCATGATCATCATCCTGGCCCAGGTGGTACTCGATGGTCTTGGAACCTGGCAGGTACCGGCCGGGTGGTCCACACTGGCATTTTTGCAGACGAATGCCACAATTGACCCCTTCTCACTCCGGGATGTGATGATGGCGGCAGGACTTCTGTTCGGTGCATCAGCCGGTGCGGTGATCAGTGCAACGTATATTCCGTATGTGGTTGACGGGTCCAGGTCCCGGAAAGTAATTCGATACCTGTCGGGAATTATTATTCTTCTGTTCATCTGGGCGGCATTGAGTGCCCTGACCAAATCCCCTGACCTTGTGGGTTATGGGTTGACGTATCTCCGGGCTGCCGTTATCGGGGTATGGATTACCGCTGGTGCACCGTTCCTATTCTGCAAGACCGGGCTTGCAAAGAGAGGGCCGGACCTGCCCGGATAGCCATTGAATGCGGTATAATCTCGTGGCCTGCCGGGTGCAGTCCACGAGCCAGTCAATAGACTCATGGAACTCTCTTTCCTGCACCTTGCTCTCCAGGAGACCGGTGGGCCTGTCAATTATTTCGGGTGGTACCTTTTCGGCATTTTTATCCGTCTGGTACGGGTGCCGCCTGAGATGCATGTTCCCTGCCTGATAACTGCATGAGTATTCCGGCCTGTCCGGAGGTTCCATACAAGGGTAACCGTCAGTGTTCCAGGTCCTCCTCATGACTACCAATTCTTTCGCAGTCAGGGTAACCATTAACCGGAATGCGGTGAAATCCTGTCCTGATTAATCATGAGAAACAGAACTGCAATTCTTGCCACCCTCATCATCCTTGTTGCCCTGCTGGCGATTGGGACCGTGTCGGCGGCTGATACAGGCACCGATCACACGATTACCGCATCGGGGACCGGATCCGTCATCGGGACACCAGACCGTGCCCAGATCTCGCTCGCTGTCGAGACGGAGAATGCCGATGTAAAAGCTGCCCAGGCCGAAAATGCGGCCATCATGACAAAAGTAATGGATGCACTGACTGCTGCCGGAATCCCAAAGGATGCGCTGAAGACGACCGGCTACAACATCTACCCGGTGTACGATGATGTGAAGTTCCCGATCGGGCAGCGGATCAAGGCCTACCATGTCTCGAACACCCTGACCGTTACCCTGCACGACGTGAGCCGGACCGGTGAGGTCATCGACATTGGTGTTGCAAACGGGATTAACCAGGCGAACTCTATCCAGTTCCTCCTATCCGATGAACAGGCGCACGTGCTCAGGACTGAAGCACTGAAAGAGGCTACCGACCGGGCAGCTGCCGATGCACGGACGGTTGCCACTTCACTGGGTGTCAACATCACTTCGGTGAAGACCGCCGAGATTGGCGGAGGGTACACCCCGGTACTGTTCCAGAACTATGCGAGGAGCGATATCGCGTCAGGTGGATCACCAACACCGATCCAGCCCGGGGACATTACCGTCACTGCGACGGTCACGGTGACGTACCTGATTAATTAATTCCCGGAATCTTCTTTTTTTTGATCCTTGACGAGTGGTCAATAGGTCCAAATCAGCATGATCAAGCATTCTCAGACAACCGCATGCACATTATTGGGATGATCATGATTGATACCGGGTGGTGTTGAACGGCCAAACAGAAATGCAGCCATCGATATAAAATGGACATGATCTCAGGTATCGTTTGCACCCATTAACCGGTACCGAGAAAGGCACCTGATGGTTCATGCGATTCAACCTGCAAAACACCGGACTCTTTATGTTTAGTGTCCGGGAATTCCTACCCATTATGATGGCAGGCATATCAAAAAATCAGGATATCTCTTCCACGTGATAACTAAAAGGGTCCGGATGCGGGTTAAGCTGGCAGAGTTTTCATCCTTATCACAGGTTGCCTGGTCCCGGCATTCGCTATTGATTTATATCTTATGTCATGACCGCTTAGAAGAGACGAAAAAATGATTGAACCAGGGGTGCGAAGCTTAGCCGAAATTTTCCCGACACCCAAGAATCATTATCTCCTGATATTCCAAAACTCTATTGAAAGGTCTGAAAAAATGAGCGAACAAAAAAAGGATCCTGTTCAGGAAAAAAAGTGGTCAACACCGCAGTTAACTATACTCGTTCGTGGATATGAGAAAGAAAGTGTATTGTTCGTCTGCAAAGGCGATGGGGAACCGAGATCTCCGAACGGGCAATGGAATGGATGTTCGGCGGATTTTGATTCTCCATGCAATTCGATCGACCGCAGTTGATGCCAACGATGGAGTCAACATCATGAAATCTTTTTTTCATCCCTGACCCGAACTCAGGCTTCATTTATGCACCAGTACGCGCAACCTCTGCAGGTCCTATACCAGGTAATTTTTACCCGTAATGAATATTCTCCAGTGGAAACAATACTGTGTTCTGCATATTACGAAGTTTGCATACCTGTTTTTCCAAAATGAACCTTCTTGCCGTGCTCTCAACTCCAATCACTTATGTATAGAATACTAAAAAATCTATTATGGACTTAGTAACTCCTGAATCTATTCTTGCCCGTTCTGATGACATCGTATCACGTGAGATTGAGGGTGAACTTATTATCGTGCCGATTGCATCAGGCATCGGTGATATGGAGGATGAACTCTACACCCTGAATGAGACCGGGAGGTCGATCTGGGAACGAATCGATGGAAAATGTTCTGTTCAGATGATTGCATCTGATCTCGCCAGGGAATATACGGCCTCCTTCGATATGATTACCAAAGATGTGATTGGACTCGCGGGAGAACTCATAAAACGGAAGATCCTCGTGGTGACAGGATAACGGGACGTGTCAACGACGGTACGAAAAATGGCTGGGTGCACACTTACACGTCTTCAGTCATGTCGTCTCTGGAGATGGATTTGCATGAGACTCCCCATGGGTATCATTATCATGGCGGCATCGGACTCTGATCCCGTCTTTGCTAATTCAGGATTAAACCCGGGATTCCCAGGTTCCCTCACCACCAAATCCGGCGTTGACCAACCTGGTGGCTTCATAGTATGGACGAAAGGCTGGTTTTGTCAAACTGGGATGTCCCCCGCCATCGCATGCCCCGTACGTCGGGTACTGGCTCTTCTCCATGTATACTTTTTATCATCGTTACCGTGGCCCGGGTATCGGAGAAGCTCTTATCCGTCCTCCGACCCACATTACCAAGCAGGAGGGAGCAGATGAGCTGTTCCTTGTCATCTTCCAGACGAACTATTCTGAAATACGACTCTACCAGAAACTGGGTTTTTAGTCGGTATGTCTGCCCGGCCCTGAAGAACGACTGGAGGAGGGAGGACGCCTGCGGGGAAAAAGGCGCATCACGATGGTGAAACGACTGTATGAATGAGGATTGCAACCGAGAGCCACCGGAAGAAGTGAAGATCGGATATACTCATGAGGGTGGGGTCCTGTCTATCTCCAACAAGTACCTGATTGAGATCATCCGGGATGTAACGGCCCGTGGCCGCAAGTTCCGGTTTGAGGCTCCGGGGTTTAGCATGAGCCCGTTCATCAGGGACAGGGATATTATCACCATCGCCCCTTACCAAAGATCTTCCTGCGGTATTGGAGCAGTACTGGCGTTTGTCAGGCCCGGGACCGGACAGCTCATCGTGCACCGGGTTGTTGCCGCCGCAGGAGACGGGTGGCGGATGAAGGGGGACAACAACCCGGAAGAAGACGGGGTGATCCCGCATGATTCCATCATCGGTAAGGTGATACGGGTTGAACGTACCGGTAAACCCATCCGGCAGGGCCTTGGCCCTGAGCGTTTTATCATTGCCCTGCTCTCGCGGCGAAACCTGCTTTCGTACCCACTCTATCCAATCGGAATGCTATATGCTGTAATTCGGAGATATTCATGACGGAATTTATCGGCCTATCAACCAGGATACAGGACTTTTCCCTCTGGGAGAAGATGAAGAGCGGGCGAAAAGTGTTCTCTTTTGACGTCGAGGTGACCGCCCGCTGTAACAACGACTGCCATCACTGCTACATCAACCTCCCGGCCGGGGACCGAAAGGCCAGGGATCAGGAACTTACCCTTGCCGAGATCACAAGGATCGCTGACGAAGCAGTTGCACTTGGTGCAGTCTGGGTACTTATCACCGGTGGTGAGCCGCTGCTGCGGAAGGATTTTGCCGATATTTACCAAGCCCTTAAGCGGAAAGGGCTGCTCATATCGGTGTTCACGAATGCAACGATGATTGAGGAAGAGCATGTGGAACTCTTTCTGAAGTACCCGCCCCGGGATATCGAAATCAGCGTGTATGGTGCGACAAAAGAGACCTACGAGAATGTCACCGGCAGGCCGGGCTCCTTTGATGCATTCGAACGGGGTCTTAAACTTCTGGTGGATGGCGGGGTACGTGTGCGACTCAAGGCGATGGCCCTCCGGTCGAATCTTCACGAATTGCCGGAGATCTCTGCGTTCTGCCGGAAATACACCAAGGATTACTACCGGTTCGACCCGCTTCTCCACCTCCGCTTCGATCGCGACGCATCCCGGAATGTCGGAATAATTTCTGAACGGCTGACGCCGGAAGAGATCGTGGCAATTGAACGTGCTGACAACGAACGGTTCACTAGTCTTACGAAGAACTGTGACAAACTGATCAACGAGGGGTTCTGTCACACCGGCTGCAATCACCTCTTCCACTGCGGGGCAGGGAACGGTAGTTTTTCTGTCAGTTACGACGGAAAGTTCCGGCTCTGTTCCTCTCTCTGGGCACCGGAGACGTTGTATGACCTCAGGACAGGGACCGTTCAGGACGCATGGGAGCATACGGTGCCAACGGTACGAGACCTTAGATCAAACAGTCCGGAGTTCCAGAAGACCTGCAGGAGATGCCCGCTGATCAATCTCTGCCTATGGTGCCCGGCACATGCCTACCTTGAAACCGGGGCGATGGACGCATCTGTCGAGTACTTCTGCCAGGTGGCTCATGCCCGTGCCGCAGCTCTCGGGTATGAGGGATCCCGCCCGCACGCCCACGAACCAGGACCAGAACCGAATGGAGAATGTTAATATGCAGGACACTTTTGCCACGACAAAAATAATGGCCGCCACACCACGCCTCCCTCTCAAAGGCTCTCTTGACCTGACCTACCGCTGTAACAATCGGTGCAGGCACTGCTGGCTCCGGACTACAGACGGGAGCGGCGAGCTCTCACTCAAAGAGATCATTGCCTTAGTCGATGATGCCCGTGCCATGGGGTGCCGGGAATGGGCTATATCAGGTGGCGAGCCGATGCTCCGACCGGATTTTCCGGAGATCTTTGATTACATCACCTCTCACGCGAAGAGTTACAGTATCAATACGAACGGGACGCTCATCACCGAAGAGATTGCAAAACTTATGACCCGGAAAGGGGCAAAGATGGTTGCTATCTACGGAGCAACAGCAGATGTTCATGACCATGTGACACAGAACCCGGATTCCTTTGCTGCCACGATGCGGGGTTTTTCGCTCCTGAAGAATGCCGGTGCCGGTTTTATCGTCCAGATCATCCCGATGAAAGATAGTTACCACCAGCTGCCGGAGATGATAGCACTTGCCAAATCGCTTAGTCCCCACTACCGGATCGGGGCCTCGTGGCTCTACCTGTCTGCAGGGGCTGACCCAGTACGTAATGCAGAGATCTGTGCCCAGCGGCTCCCTCCACGGGATGTGGTAGAACTTGACCGGCCGGATTTCTCCTGCCTGGAGAAGGAGCAGGATGGTGATCCTCCGACGTGTCCGGAAGGTGAGGATCTGCTCTTCTCTCCCTGTATCAAATCGCGGAGAGATTTCCATGTGGATCCGTACGGGATGATGTCATTCTGCTCGTTTATCAAAGACCCAAAAATGCGCTATGACCTCCGGAAGGGGACGTTCCAGGACGCGTGGGACCGGTTCATCCCGTCACTTGCTGAAAAAGTCCGGGGTGGTGAAGAGTTCCGGAATAACTGTGGGTCATGCGACTACGGGAAAGACTGCCGGTGGTGCGCCGTGTATGGGTATCTTGAGCATGGCCGGTATTCGGCACCGGTTGACTATCTCTGCGATGTTGCAAGGGAGATACGGTCATGCAAGGAGGCAATGAAAAAAGATCATCGGCGTTATTTCATGATCGGCGGGATCACAATCCAGGTCGATTCGGACATTCCCTTTACTGAGACCTCCTTTCACCCGAAGTTTTCCAGTTTCATCGTGGATGGCCCAGGTGAGGATACGGTCAGTATCCGCCACCACTTTGAGATCCCCGATCTTCCAGTAGAGAAACGTGGCAAAGAGCTGTACCGGAAGTCCCCATGGGCCATCTATCAGAAAGGAAATTCGTGGATTTATGCGGGAATTCCAACAGACGGGACCCTCTCCCCCCTCCACAAACTGGCGGTATTTTCACACGATCATTCTGCTTGCAGGATCTACAATAACAATGAGGATACTTTCCGGAAAGGGAATATGACATCCTTAACGATGTTTCCCACCGATCAGATCCTGGTCGGCCGTCTTCTTGCAGACCGGGACGGGTTTTTTCTTCACTCGTGCGGTGCCGTGATGGACGGGAAGGGCCTCCTCTTCGTCGGGCATTCTGAAGCTGGGAAATCAACGACTGCCGGTCTGATTGCAGGCCAGGCGAAGATCCTCTGCGATGACCGGAATATTGTCCGTCGATTTGCGGATGGCTGGAAGGTGTACGGGACGTGGAGCCACGGCGATGTGCCTGATGTCTCATCCCGGTCAGCACCCCTGCATGCCATTCTCTTTATCGAAAAGTCAGACGTGAACCGGATTGCCCGGATCGAAGACCGGCGTGAGATCGTCCGCAGGCTGCTGGCGTGTGTGATCCGCCCATTTGTGACCAACGACTGGTGGGAGAAGACCCTTGACGGCGTCGAAAAGATGGCCCGTGAAGTGCCATGTTACGTGATGCAGTTTGATAAGAGCGGGGCAATTGTTCCGGAGCTGAAGCGGCTGTGACCGGTGAGGGGTATGTCCGGACGGTATCCAGGGGAAAAGCCGATCTCCTGAAAGGGAAGCGATTGATTCTGGGGCAATTGGATATCGAGCTCACAGAGCGGTGCAATAACCGGTGTATCCACTGCCTGATCAACCGTCCGGAAGAGGATGCTGATGCCAAAGGCCGCGAGATGGATACGTCATTTGTGCTGGACCTACTCCGACAGGCCGCAGACTTAGGCTGCATGACGGTCAAATTCACCGGCGGGGAACCGCTGCTCCGCCCGGACTTTTCCGAACTGTACCTCGCGGCCAGAAGGCTCGGGATGCAGGTGATCCTGTTTACGAACGGCCGGTTGATCACCCCTGGCCTTGTGGCTCTCCTATCCAGGTATCCACCCGGAAGGGTGGTTGAGATCTCGGTATACGGGATGCATCCCGGATCATACGACATTGCTGCCGGGGCAAAGGGATCATTCGCAGAGTTCCGGCGTGGGGTTGACCTCCTGCTTGAGCACAAGGTCCCTTTTGTTGTCAAACAGGCATTTCTTCCTCAGAACCGGGACGAGATGGAAGAGTTTGAGGCATGGGCTGCGACAATTCCGGGGATGGACAAACGGCCCGGGTACTCGATGAACTTTGACCTCCGTGCCCGCCATGATGACCCTGCAAAGAACGAACGGATCGCAGCCCTTCGCCTTACGCCTGATGAGACGGTCGCCATGCTGGCCAGGGACCCGAAGTATATTCCTGGTATGCAGGAGTTTTGCTGGAAGTTCATGCGTCCCACTGGTGACAAAATTTTCTCCTGCGGGGCCGGTCATGGTACCTGCGTTGATAGTTATGGGATGGCCCAGATGTGCCTGCCCCTCAGGCACCAGGAGATGGTCTGCGATCTCCATCATCATTCCCTCCGGGAAGCACTCATTGAAGTATTCCCGCGGTTCCGTGAGATGAAAGCAACGAATCCTGACTATATTAGGCGATGTGCTGTCTGTTTTTTGAAGGGACTCTGCGAACAATGCCCGGCGAAGTCATGGATGGAGTACGGGGCGCTTGATACACCGGTGGAGTATCTTTGCGATGTGGCCCATGCACAGGCCCGGTACCTGGGGCTGATCGGGGAGCAGGAGAAGGCCTGGGAAGTGACGGATGGGCGGGAGCGGGTGGAGCGGTTTTCAGACGATGGTTTAAATAAACGTGTTGTCCTATAGATTTTCATACCATGATCCCATACTATCATGTCCATCGGGGATGTATCCTGCGTGAGAATAAAGACCTGGCATCAGATGTTGAATAATTGGCAGCAGGCGATAACCTAAATTGAGTAAAATACAAAAAAAAATTAACGGGTGATATGGGATGTTGCGGACCTATAAAGCAATTTTAAAAGATAACTGTGTCGAATGGGATAATGACGCAAACGGGCGAATTAGTAAGGGTATTGCTGTGCCAGTCCATATTACCCTGTTAGATGAATCCGGTACTCCGGAAGATATTGCATGCAGGGGGAAACGCATGGTTTCTGCTCTGAATAAATTAGCAGAGATCCACGCTTTTGCAGATATCACTGATCCAGAAACATGGGAACGTGAAATACGCTTGGATAGGCAATTACCCGGCAGACATGATGCTGATTGATAGTAATATAATAATATATGCTACCTATCCTGATCATGAAGATTTACGGAAATTAATTGAAGAACAGGCACCATTTGTATCAGCGGTTAGTGATGTCGAAGTACTGGGTTATCATAAGTTGAGAGAACAGGAACGTAACTATCTGGAGATGTTTTTTGAGAATGCAAGAGTTTTACCGCTCTCTCAGGAAGTTTTAGATCAGGCAGTTCTCCTCCGCCAATATCGAAAGATGACATTAGGGGATGCATTAATAGCCGGGACTGCAATAACGCACAATTTAACGTTAACCACAAGGAACATCGATGACTTTTAATGGATTGAAGGACTCGCAGTTCTCAATCCCTTTGAACCATCCGAAAAACAGTAAAACCAGGGGTGCAGATTGACATATTCATCAGTAAATCTGCCATAAAATTATGCAATAGGGCTTACTCCCGATTTTTTTGCAGTTTAAACAATTGTTCGAAATGTATCATTGGGCATTTGTCCCTGCAGTTGTGATGGGTGTGCACTCATCAGCCTTTATTGCAACAGGTGTAACGACCTGGAAGTCATTTAACTTCTCTTACCCCTTGACCCCTTGGGTTTTTGTCCCTTATAGAATCTGCGAAGAAAAGCGAGGTTCCTCGTCTGGGCCGAATGAATCAGTCAGGAAATCAACAACCGCCTGGCTTTGACCTCAGCGGTTACACCCTTGCACCCCGTCCGGAGACTGCGCCCCGCAACCGAGTGTATTTACCGTCTGACAGGACAATCCCACCGGACTTTATTAGGAGCAGGGGAATCTCAACGATAAGGCCCTGGCATTACATTAATCGATTATACAATTGGTTGTAGGGTGGGATGTATGGCCTGATGTGCAGAAAAGGATGGGCTAGTGATATTTTTTTTGGCTTATCCGACCATCAGTATGCCAAGCAAAAACGTATGTTTCAGCGCCTTCGCCGGTTATCAACTGGTAGAGTTGAGACCGGGGACAATGCGTTTATTAGCAAAAATAGTTTGGGTTAACCGCAGAACGTTTCAACTATTCGTCTCCGTATAGCAGTCTGGGCAGTTATCTCCCGATGTTGGGCACCCATCGTCAATATCACCAGGACCGCCGCTTCTAGTAAACATTTTACAGCCGGATAAAATGGCTTCTTCTGGGTTGTTTCTTACAAGGACCGTGATTTGAGGCGTTATCCAGTGTTTACCGGAATCCTTACCGTTGTCATTATCACTCATTTTTTATACCTCAATAATAACTATTTTTCTTCGCCTAAACGATAAATCTTTTGCATACTATCCTGAAGAGATCTTAATTTTAAGACGATTCAAAAAATCTATTGCTTGTCTA
>Ga0114951_10004212_pt1 | contig 14225 bp, 17 predicted proteins | sample AM7aDNAmetaG_FD_88677 | JGI IMG/M metagenome (GOLD analysis project Ga0114951, IMG submission 88677) | Freshwater microbial communities from Finland to study Microbial Dark Matter (Phase II) - AM7a DNA metaG | ecosystem: Environmental > Aquatic > Freshwater > Lake | place: Finland: Lake Alinen...
AAATCGGCATCCTGTATCATCCCATGGTAGAGTCTACCTCCGTACGTGCCCGTGACCTGCATGATTTCCTGGTTGCCAGAGGAATCGAAGTGTGGTCCTGTTCTGCCTGGGAAACAGAGAAGGCCGTCTCTTTACTGGATGGTACCGACTTGATCCTGGCCAACGGCGGGGATGGCACTCTTCTGCGAGCTGCCCAGGTAGCCCTCGTGCATCAAACCCCTGTTACAGGCATCAATATGGGCAATCTGGGTTTCCTGACCGAGTTCAAGTCTGATGAGGCGCTCGACCGCCTGCCGGAATTGTTAGCAGGCCAGGGGTGGTTGGATGAACGTACCATGCTGGAAGCCCGATTAGTCACCGCTGAGTCCAAAGGTAGTCCCATCGTCGCTTTTTATGCCTTAAACGATGTTGTCCTTGCCCGCGGGGCTATTGCCAGGCTGATACAGGTCGACACCGCCATCGATGATAAGCCCGTCACCACCTATCGGGCAGATGGCATAATTCTGGCTACTGCGACTGGCAGCACCAGTTATGCCCTGGCTGCCGGTGGACCGGTCCTCTATCCACATTCTGCCGATTTCCTGCTGGTGCCCATCGTGCCCCACCTGACCGCCGGTTATAGCCTGGTGATACCCTCAACGGGAGTAGTCGAATTGAAACTGATCACCAATAATCAGGCCACACTAAGCATCGACGGGCATATTAATATCCCGGTCTCCAGCGGAGCCGTCATCAAGGTTCGCACTAGCGCTAAAAAGGCTCGTTTTTTAAGACTGCGCGAGCAGAATTATTTTTTTAACGTCCTGGAAGAAAAATTGAGAGGTAAAAAGTAGTTGAGTCCTATTGAAAAAGCTAAAATCGGAGATGTTCCCCAGATCCATAAACTGGTCAACTCTTTCGCTGGAAAGGGGCAGATGCTGGCCAGGCCGCTAAGCGAGATATACGAGAACCTGCGCGACTATTTTGTAGTCAAGAAAGATAAAAATGTCATTGCCTGTGTGTCGCTGCATATCAGTTGGTCAGACCTGGCTGAGGTTAAAGCCCTGGCAGTTTCCTCACGCAACCAGAAAAAAGGTCTTGGGGCGCAACTGGTGACTGCCTGCATTGAAGAAGCTAAACTTCTCGATATTCCCGTGGTCTTTTGCCTAACCTATCAGCCGGTATTTTTTGGCAAACAGGGGTTTATTGAGGTAGATAAAATGAAGCTGCCCAAGAAAGTCTGGACTGAGTGCTTCCATTGTCCCAAGTTCCCGGACTGTGAAGAAACTGCGATGGTCTTCACGGTTAAAGAAGGAGCGCAACTTGGCTGAAGAAAAGACTCTAAAAAGCCGCTCCATCTTCAAAGGCCGTGCCTTTAACGTCAGAGTAGACACCGTTCTCGATGTTTCTGGAATTGAAACCACCCGCGAGATCGTCGAGCATGCCGAATGTGTAGCTGTAGTGCCTGTAGATGCTCACGGAGATATCTTGCTGGTGAAACAGTACCGCAAGGCAATTGAAAAAGAACTGCTGGAAATACCGGCTGGAGGCATTGACCCGGGTGAAGACCCGGAGGCTGCCGTCAAACGTGAACTTCAGGAAGAAATCGGTTTCTTGCCGGGGCGCGTGATAAAGTTAGGTGGTTACTATTCGTCACCGGGTTTTTGTACCGAATACTTATATTTGTACCTGGCTGAAGACCTTAAGGCCAGCCAGTTATATGCTGATGATACCCCCGGTATTCAAACAGTCAAAGTTAAGCCCCATCAAATACGCCGATTGATCCGTTCAGGGGAAGTTTGTGATTCAAAGAGCGTCGCTGGACTGCTCTACTATCTGGACTACCAGAAACGGAAAGCCGGATAGATTAAACCTGAAACCCTCCCTTTTATTACGCTTAGATAAACGAGGCGATTATCATAGCCGAAGTAAACAGGGCTGCGCCCACCATGCAAATCCCAATCCCGCGGATGCCCCAGGTGAAGACAGTCATTCCTCCGTTGGATTGCAATCTGGCATAGTTTTCCTGGGCACGAGTAGTCATAACAGGTTGGCCTATACAACTATCGATCTTCTGATGTAAGCTTGCGTTGTGAGCCATGGTCCACTTCAAATAGTGATTGGTACCCACCGCCCAATAGACTCCGACAGCTGTAAAAGCTGCCATCAAAACTAACATGGATATATAGTGTGCCATTGTTTTATAGCCTCCTCTATTTCACAATTCCGCAGGTGCGGCTAGTCGCACCGTGAATTATTCCTATATTGGAGTGTACTTCTGAAGCTGGAACGGTACAATGGTTTAAACACTCATTTTGCCTGCGCTTAGGCATTTATACTTGCAGGCTGGCAGAGCAGAAACCAGGAGGAAATGGTGGGGTTTTTAGACTATAGATGTGATCTTCTTTCCGCCTAAAAGATGCATATGCAGGTGCATGACTACCTGCCCGGCCGAGGCGCCGGTGTTGATGACCAGTTTATAGGCGCTGGGAATGTCCTCTTTTTTTGCCGCGATATTGGCCGCTTCCAGCATGTGGGCGAAAATGGGTAATTCCTCTTTGGTGACGTCAGCTGCGGAAGAGATGTGTTTTTTTGGAATTATCAGAACGTGCACGGGGGCTTTCGGGTGAATGTCCTTGAAAACCATGACAGTCTCATCCTGGAAGACCACTTCGGCGGGGATTTTTCCCGAGCCTATCTGACAGAAAATGCAATCAGCCATCTCAATCTCCTCAACTATCTAGCCGGTTAAACCCTGTATTGGCAAAAACCACCATTGCTTACTTTAGTTTTTCAATCACTTCATCAGCTACTTGCGAGGTGCCCACGCCCCCGGATTTGTCTGACTTCATGTCGTAGGTCACATATCGACCTTCCGAGATTACTGCGGCAATGGCTTTTTCCAACCTGTCGGCAGCGCCATTTTCCTTCAAATGTTTGAGCATCAGCATTCCGGAAAGCATGGTCGCCATGGGATTGACCTTATTCAGCCCTGCATATTTGGGGGAGCTGCCATGGGTGGGTTCAAAGACCGCAATACCTTCGCCGATATTGGCTCCAGGCGCTACTCCTAGCCCCCCCACCAACCCGGCACACAGGTCGGAAACGATATCACCATAGAGATTGGGCAGAACCAAAACATCAAACTGCTGCGGATTACGCACAAGCTGCATACACAGGTTATCAATGATAACATCGTTAAATTCGATTCCAGGATAGCTTTTGGCGACCTCACGGGCTACCGATAGAAAAAGACCATCGGAGAACTTCATGATATTAGCTTTGTGGACAGCGGTCACTTTTTTACGATTGTTGGCGATGGCGAAATCGAAGGCATATTTCACAATACGGCGCGTGCCAAACTCAGAGATGATCTTGAGGCTAATGCCGCTATCTTCCCGCACCTTACCGCGGGTCTCATTAACCACCTGTATCAACTTGGCAGCCTCGGTCGTGCCCTTCTCATACTCGATGCCGGCATATAGGTCTTCGGTATTCTCCCTGACTACTACAATATCAACTTCTTTAAAAGACGAAAGTACACCCTGGTAGATTTTGCAGGGACGCAGACAGGCATAAAGGTCCAGCTTCTTTCGCAGCGCTACATTGACGCTGCGAAAACCCACCCCAATAGGCGTTGTAACGGGGCCTTTCAAGGCTATTTTGTTCTTTTTTATGGACTCGATTACTGAATCCGGCAGTGGGGTACCGTATTTTTCCATAACACCGGCGCCGGCTTCGGCGATTTCCCATTCAAATTTTAACCCGGTAGCTTCCAGCACCCGCCGGGCAGCCGTGGTAACTTCGGGCCCGGTGCCGTCTCCGGGGATAAGGGTAACAGTATACACCATATTGTTAGACTCCCATGCTACAATTTAAAATCACCGTACTTTTTGATATAAGGCAGCAGGCCTCCTTCATTGAGAATGTTGAGCATAACCGGCGGGATCTTGCCGAAAGTGAGACTGCGCCCGTTGGTGAGGTCCTGGATATTCCCTGCCGCCAGGTCTACTTCCAGCTCATCTCCTTCATCTATTAAGGACGTTTCGCAAATTAATATCGGCAATCCTTGATTGATCGAATTACGAAAAAAAATTCTCGCCACCGATTTCGCCAAAATGGCGCTGACGCCGGCCATTTTAATGACCAGCGGCGCATGTTCCCGGCTGGAACCCAGACCGAAATTGCTACCGCCAACTACAAAATCGCCCTTTTTCACTTTAGAAGCGAAGGTCGGGTCGGCATCTTCCAGGACATGTTTAGCCAGTTCAGGCAGGTTGCTGCGCAGGCCGGCCAGCCTGCCTGGGACGATTAAATCCGTGGAAATATTATCACCAAACTTAAAAGTTTTACCTTTCAACATTTAGAGTACCTCTCGTGGATCAGTTATTTCGCCGCAAATAGCGGTGGCTGCCGCCGTAGCTGCGCTGGACAGATAGATAAAAGAGTCAGGATTCCCCATGCGGCCTTTGAAATTCCTGTTAGCAGTTGAAAGACAGGCTTCCCCGTTGCCCAACACACCCTGATGCAATCCCAAACAGGCTCCGCAGCCAGGAGGCAAAATAATGGCTCCTGCCTCAATCAAGGTAGAAATATAACCCTTCTTTATGGCTTCCAGCAAGACAGCTTTGGAGGCCGGGCCAACTATCAAACGGGTTTCCGGATGACGTTTTCTGCCTTTTAAAATGGAAGCTGCCAGGGCCATATCTTCCACCCGCCCGTTTGTGCAGGTGCCAATAAAGACCTGCTGGATTTTTGTGCCCTTCAAAGAGCGGGCTGTCGCGGTATTATCCACAGTGTGTGGTTTGGCCACTGTCGGTTCAAGCTGATTCAGATCAACAACAATAGTTTGTTCATAAACGGCATAGGAGTCCGCCGCCAGCGGCTGATAATCATGAACTCTGCCTCGTGCTTCAAGGTAGTCACGGGTCAATTTATCTGATTGGAACAGGCCTACTTTGGCTCCGGCCTCTACTGCCATATTGGAAATTGTCAGCCGGTCATTGACGGGCATGCGGTCTACAGCTTCCCCAGCAAACTCCAGCGACTTGTAGGTAGCGCCATCAGCGCCTATCTTACCTATAAGGTGCAATATCAAATCTTTGGCATAAACCCCCATACAGAAATCGCCGACCAGTTGTATTTTGAAAGTTTCCGGCACCCTGAACCAGGTCTTTCCCAAGGCCATAGCGATCGCCACATCCGAGGAACCCATACCGGTAGCAAAAGCGCCCAGACCGCCAGCCATGACGGTGTGAGAATCAGCCCCTACTATTATATCACCCGGTTTGGCATAATTTTCTGCCACAATCTGGTGACAGACGCCCTCACCCACATCCGAAAGCTTGACACCGGTCTGGCGGGCAAACTGGCGAAGAAACATCTGATCATTGGACAGCGCCGATTGAGGACTGGGGGCAGCATGGTCTATAAACAAAATAGTTTTCTCCGGCTGGGCCGCCTCTTTTATGCCGCTCTCCATAAATTGGCGGGCGGTAAGAGGGCCGGTGGTATCTTGAACAAAAACCAGATTGACTTTAGATATCACGATATCGCCAGTTTTGGCATCAGTGTCTGAGGAATTGCTTAATATTTTTTCAGCTAAAGTTTTCCCCATAATAATACCATCCTCACTGGGCATTTAAAAAAAGCTTCATAATAAGACTATCATAGCACACCGTTTCAGCCAGCGACAAATAGTTTTAAGGTGCTACAAAGTCGTTTAAACTTTGGAATAAAATACTTAAGATGGGCTGACTGATACCCGAAAGCTTTCAGAGGCGGAGGCTTTCAAAGACAACCCAACAAGATATTTGCTCAGGAGAGCAAATAATAGAATATGCCTACTTTTTCGGCTGTTATCAAGGTCTCAAAGTCCAGTCAGCGTAGTAAAATCATTTGGCGAAAAACCAAATACGCACAACGGACATCAGGCCTCGCTTTTTTAATACGGCGCAGATAAGGTTATTTGGCCTTGCCGATCCTGAACATTTTGGTCCCGCAGGTCGGGCAAATACCCTGGGTAGCAGGCCTCATGTTTTTCATAACGATGGCCTTCGGGGTCTTCATTTCCTTCTTGGCTCGGCATTTAACACAATATGCTTGCATACTGCACCTCCTATTGATTAGGAACGATAATGTATTTTATACGATATGTCAATAGGTGCAACCAAAATCGCTATAAAGGTGAAAGCGAATTAATCAAGTACATTAATTGAGGCTAATATTTATTAGCGTCCCTCTTATTGCATCGTAATTTAGGCCGATCGAAATATAGTTTCTATTTGTCATCTAAAGACGGATAGGATATGCTATGAAAATAGCCAACTGGTTAGTTTTTATATAAATATGCTGAAAACAAAGCTATTAACAATATTGATTCTGCTCTTTGTTTTGATCTCGTTGGGTATGGGTTGCGATCGCCAGGTCATTATACGAGGCAAAGTCTATGAATGGATCAATCCTCCTGCTGGAACCCGCAGTCGTATTTACCACAAAGGTTATACTTACCAGGGTTTACTTAATGAGGACCTGCCCACGGACGTAGATTTACAACCTCTTAAAGACGCTGAAGTGCGCTGCTACGGAAAGATTAAAACAAACACCTTTTATTCCAACGAGGTCACTAATGCCAAAGGCGAATTTAAATTACTCATCTCCTTGGGGCAGATCACTGAAGATTACCCAACCACTATAGAAGTCATCAAAACAGGCTATCAAAGCGTTAAGCGAGACATTGTAGATACCGGATCTGATCACACGGTAAACGCCATATTGATAAAGGAATAGACATTCAGGGTTATTGTCTCATCTTAGACAAGATTGTAATAGGCCCATTACAATAAGAGGAAATGCAGATGATCCAATCACATTCTGTTTCAATCAAGCAAAGCGATCAACTATCCAGGTTGCCTTTGATTATGGGGCTGATTGGCCTGGCTTTGATACTCTGTATGACCGCATTGTTGTCATTTCATGATTTTCATTATTCACGTTTAAGCGGAAATGTTAAAAATGAAGGCGATCGAATCTATTTAACAAATACCAGTGATTATGAATGGAAAGACGTCCGGTTATTGCTAAATACTGACTATAAACTTAATACGCCCTCGCTATTGCCGCTTGCTGAGTACAGTCCGGAGCTATCAGAATTTGCCAAAGACGACGGTACTAAATTTGACCCGCACGTCCCTTTGGTCGACCTCTATATTACTGCTGTAACCCCGGAGAAACAGACCATCTCTAATATCTTCAACTTCCAGAAGTAGAAAAAATTCTTCAAACTGTTGATATATAGGTAATAAAGTTGTTGCGTTTTCCTCTGAATGGGTTAAGATAGTTAGTATGCAAGAACATCAGCCTTACGATGCTCAGGTAAAGAAACGATTGGATCTGGTCAGAAAACAATTCAAACGCGATACAGCCGAGCAGAAAACACAGCAAACTGCAGCCCGACGCCGCGAATGGTTGGACCGGCTGTTATGGAATAAGCAGGGTCTGGTACGCTGGGCGATCTACGTTTTTCTGATAGTGCTGGTATTGTCCGTAATCGGGGTTACTATCGCTGAAGTTCTGAAGCGTTAAAATGTTAAAGGTAAATTCGCCAGGTATCTCTAATGTGAATTATATTTCACCCTTTAGCTTTCTGTTCCTGGATTAGCTTTTGTCCTTCTGTAAAAAGCACTTCTGCTCTCTCTGCCGGATATTTGCTGTCCAGAAAGGCCTTCAGAGCTTCTGCCGGGGTAATTCTTTCAATAGCGCTGTGCCCCAGGCGCAGCCGTGTCTCCCGCCGGACTTCGCGGGTGATATTCAGGAAGTAAGCTTGTTTGGCCATGCTATGAATTTCGTTATCGCGCAGCCTGGTGGAGAGAGCTGATGGCAGAGAAATTTCCAACCGTACAATGGCATCCTTAATATTGTCCAGATTGTCCATGATCTTCAAAAAAACTTCATTGTTAGGTTCTAAGTCCGTCTCCTGGATATCTACATGCAGTGTGAAAAAACGGCGGGCTTTAATTGGACGAAATTCATAGGTAGTTTTCCGCTTTTTCGTACTTGCATCTACAAGGATCTCGATCAGGTAGAACCCTTTTTCATCGTTTTCATCCCCGAAATCCAGTCTTTCCAGACTTCCGGAATACACCACGGGCGGCATTTCGTTAAGGGATTGCCCTCTGTGAATATGACCCAGTGCTATATAGTCGAAAATCGGATTGGCAATACTACTGAGTAAAAGCATATGTTCCTGCCCAATGGACATGGATTTCTCCGTGCCGAGTTTGGCATTGAGAACCCAGACATGGGCAGCCAGGATTGTAGGCAGACCAGGGTCGATTTTCTCAACCTGTTGAGCTATGACTCCGGTCAGGACTTTCTGCAAACGCTCGTTAATTTGGGCAAAATCCAGATTTTTGGTATCTTCACGAGCTAGTAAGGCACTACGGCGGGCCCATGGCAAGGCAGCGATCTGAAGTTCTCCTGAGGGAGTAGGGATAATGTGAATACCCGGTCTACTGGCCACATAAACATTAGGGACGGCAAGAGTATCGAAAATTTCGGTTGCTGTGGCCCGGCCTAAAGCATTTGGCGAATCGTGGTTGCCAGTCACCATAAAAAGCGGAATGCCGCCCTCAGAAAGTCGTTTGATCCGCCTGGCGAACTCTCGTTGCTGGGTCTGGGAAGGCTCGCGAGTTTTATAGGCATCACCGCAGAAAAGCACCAAATCGACTTTTTCAGCCAGGGCACAATCTACTAATCTGTCCAGCGCCTGCAAAAAGTCCTCCAGGCGTGAAGACAGGCCGCTTTCCGGATTGACATGCCCGTACGTTTCAACTCCCAGGTGCAAATCAGCGAAATGGATGATTTTCATTTTTAAGCTTGAGCAATTTCTCCGGATTTCCAGGCTACTGAACCCTCAGTGATAGGTTCTCCTGCCAGCTTGGCTGCCAGTGTTGCTTTAAGCGCTGATATAGGAATACGAATCTGAGTCATACTATCGCGCTCGCGTACGGTAACCTGATTGTCTTCAATCGACTGGAAGTCTACTGTCACACAGAATGGCGTGCCTATTTCATCCTGGCGGCGGTACCGGCGACCGATGCTCTGGGTATCATCATATTGAACAACCCAATTTGAACGCAGATCGTTAAATATTGAACGGGCCAGGCTGGCTAATGGCTCCTTTTTACTCAGAGGCAGTATGGCAGCTTTGACCGGTGCAATGCGTGGGTTGAAGCGCAGGATAACTCTCTCCTCGCCATCGGCCGTATCCTCATCATATGCATCGCAAAGAAAAGCCAAAACTCCGCGGTCAACTCCGGCTGACGGCTCAATCACATAGGGTAAATAATGTTCTTTGGTCTCATCGTCGTTATAATTCAGGGTTTTTCCTGACGCGTTGGAATGCTGGGTGAGGTCATAATCGCCTCGACTGGCAACACCTTCCAACTCGCCCCAGCCCATGGGGAAGAGAAACTGGATATCCGAGCAGGCCAGAGCATAATGAGCCAGCTCTTCTTTGCAATGCTGGCGCAGCATAAGATGCTCTTTTTTAATGCCCATTTTCAAATACCAGTTGAAACGCTCATTGACCCAGTATTCAAACCACTTTTCCTGAGTGCCTGGTTTTACAAAATACTCAATCTCCATCTGTTCAAATTCACGATCGCGGAAAATAAAATTACCAGTAGTGATCTCGTTGCGGAAAGACCGTCCGGTCTGGGCGATACCGAAAGGCAGCTTTTTACGGCTAGATGTGACCACATTCTGAAAGTTGACGAACATGCCCTGGGCGGTTTCCGGCCTCAGGTAAACCACGGCAGCGGTATCCTCTACCGGACCCATAAAAGTCTTGAACATCATATTAAACTGGCGGGGATCTGTTAATTCACCACCGCAAGCTGGACATTTCTGCTCGGTTAGCTCATCTGCTCGCCACCTCTTCTGACAGGCTTTACATTCTACCAGGGGATCATGAAAGTTCTTGATGTGGCCGCTGGCTACCCAGACTTGAGGATGCATCAAAATAGAGGTCTCGATTCCCACCATGTCATCACGGCTTTGCACCATGTCCTTCCACCAGGCGTCTTTGATATTACGCTTGAGTTCCACACCCAGCGGACCAAAATCCCAGCAACTGGCCAGGCCACCGTATATTTCGCTGCTCTGAAATACGAATCCCCTCCGGCGGCACAGGGATACGATTTTATCCATTGTCACTTTATTTAAATTCGCTTCAGCCATTAAACCTTTCTCCTCGTTAATCAAACCCGAAATACCAGATCAACATACTATTGAACACTAAAAGTACCTCAAGCCACTAAGAAATTGTAGCTGAAAATGGGGATACAATGCAAAGAAGAGAGGCCTTAGTGGATCTCTTTGTTGACTAGTGCTCGATAGCCTGCCGTTAAAATTCTCGTGATCCTTCCAGGATTACCGGTACCTATGATCTTATCGCCCACCGCTGTTACCGGCATCAGTTCCATTATCGAATTGGTTATAAAAACCTCTGCGGCTGAAAACATTTCTGAGGGGATAATATTGGTCTCCATTACTGTTATGCCGCTTTCAACCGCTAGCTTTAAAACGACCGCTCTGGTGATTCCGGGTAAGATGCCTGTTTCCAGGTGGGGGGTTTTTAACTGATTATCGTCAACAATAAAAATGTTGCTACTAGCAGTTTCAGCGACCCTTTCTTTCTCATTCAGAACTATTGCATCCTGACAACCAGAATCCAGGGCTTCCTTCCGGATAAGTAGACTTTCCATGTAATTGGCGGTCTTCATGCCAGACAACACAGACCGACTGCTGCGACGAAAAGCCGAAATAATTACCTTGTAACCTTTTTCGTACACTTCTGCTGAAAAAGGAGTATAGTTAACTGCTTTAATGAGAAGGGTTGGATTTTTACAAGACTGAACATCCGGGACAGTGCCTCCTTCTCCTGAGGTGACATACACGCGTACCCGGGCTTCCGAAAGCTGATTTGCACTGATGGTTTCACCAACTGCCTCTTTTATGGTTGCAATCTTTACAGCTATTCCCAATTTTTCTGCTGATGTATTAAGGCGTTTAAGATGATCATCGAGGCGGAATACTTTACCTTTATAAGCCCTCATAGTTTCAAAAATGCCGTATCCATATAAGAAGCCATAATCGTTGACCAAAATATTAGCTTCACTTAAAGGCAAAAAGGATCCATTTAAATATACGATTTCATCCATTTTTAATTCTCGGACCATTCTCCATAGCGGTATGCCAGAAAATTTTTTAAAATCTGGTGTCCGGCGCCTGTCATGATTGATTCAGGGTGAAACTGGACACCTTCTACCGTATACACACGGTGACGTATTCCCATTATAACTCCGTTGCTGGAAGCCGTAATTTCCAATTGTGTGGCTAACTCATCGAGTTCTACGACCAATGAATGATAACGCCCCCCCTCGAATGGATTGGGTATATTCGCATATATTCTTTTTCCGTCATGGTAAATCCGAGAGCTTTTTCCATGGATTGGCAAGCGGGCATGTGTCACTTTCCCGCCGTATATTTCGCCAATGCACTGGTGCCCCAGGCACACTCCCAGAATAGGAACCTTGCCACCAAAGCAGCGGACTACATCGTTAGAAATACCGGCTTCCCGTGGAGTACAGGGGCCGGGTGAAATGACAATGTGGGAAGGCCCTATTGCGTCGATACCGGCCAGTGTAATTTGGTCGTTACGTACAACCAGCGGTTCCTCTCCCAATTCACCCAGGTACTGGGCCAAATTATAAACAAAGGAATCGAAATTATCAATAACCAGTATCATAAAACTAGCTTTCCTCATTAAGCGCTCTGAACAAGGCCTGGCCTTTGATCAGAGTCTCCTGATATTCAGCTTCGGGATCGGAATCGTAGACTACCGCACCGCCCAACTGAAAGTAAGCTTTGTTGCCTTTAATCAGAAAGGAGCGAATAATAATATTGAGATCAAGATCGCCATCAAAACTCAAATAGCCGATGCTGCCGGTATAGAGGCTTCTGCGTGTCGGCTCAAGTTCGTCGATAATTTCCATTGAGCGTATCTTGGGGGCACCTGTAATTGAACCACCCGGAAACGTAGCCTTCAACAGATCTATGCGAGTGACCTCCTTTCTTAACCGGCCTACCACCGTAGAGGTAAGATGAAAAACCGAGGGATACTTTTCCAGAACGGCCAATTCGGTTACTTTAATAGAGCCGTATCGGCATACCCTGCCCAGGTCGTTCCGCTCTAAGTCAACTATCATCATATTTTCTGCCCGATCTTTAACGCTGTTCAGTAGCCAGGCGGAGTTTAACTCATCTTCCTCCTGGTTTTTACCCCGGCGTATGGTTCCCTTAATCGGTCTGGTCTCGACCCTGTCCCCTTGCAAGCGCAGAAATCTCTCCGGTGAGGAACTGGCAATGACGACCTCATCAAAATTTAAATATGCGGCAAATGGCGCAGGATTTACCTTGCGCAAACGGCGGTATAACTCGAACGGAGTAACATCGATTTCGGTTTCGTAACGCTGGGAAATATTTACTTCGAAAATATCGCCCTCAATAATATAACTGCGGGCTTTTTCAACTGCCCGTACATAGGCTTCATGGGCAAAATTGCTTTTAAGAGCTGCCATTTTTTCATGATCACTGATTTGGGCTGGCAATCTTGAAAAAACTTTGAGTCTCTTTTTAAATTCATCCAGTCTCTCTTTAGCTCTGGCCGCCCTCGAGGATTGGCCATTCTCCGGGAAACCAGTTGATACCAGGTAAGCCAGTTTGGCCTGATTATCGTAAATCAGCATGATATCGTAAAAACCAAAGTGGCTTTCAGGCAGTTGCAGATCGTCTATAGCTTTGGATGGCAGACGTTCAATCAAGCGACCGAGATCATAACTTAGATATCCTACCGCTCCTCCGTTACAGGGGAGTTGTAAGTCATCTTTTTCCAGATGATAACTTTCCAGATAGCGGCCTATCTCCTCAAAAGGGTTACCTTTAAATTTTGTCTCGCCGCTGGCTTTTTTAATCGTGATATCTTCTCCGCGGGAAATAATAATCATAAAGGGAGAATACCCCATCAATGAATACCGACCTAATTTTTGCGGATCCATAGCGCTGTCCAGGAAAAAACTGTCGGCATCACTATTGATACATTCGAAAAGTTCAAGAGGAGATAATGTTGTTTCTAAAGCTTCTACCATGGGTAGTTTTAATGTATCGATCATAGTTCGATTTTACCCAAATTAGATTTATTTAGCCAGCAACCGCAAAAAACCTGGATTTCCCTTATTAACTTCGTTTTCAGCCAAAATCAGCAACAATAATAAAAGCTTGCGTTTGGTTGTTTTCGCAAGCTCATATTATTTTCAATAATCCTGAAATACTGTTATTCCAACTTTCTAAACTGGCTCTTATCCGCTCCGCAGACCGGGCAGGACCAATCCGCCTTAATGGCCTCGAAGGGCGTTCCCGCCTTGATACCGTTATCGATGTCACCCACTGCCGGATCGTAGATATAACCGCAGACCCCGCATTTATATTTGGGGGTAATAGGAGAAGCAGTTTGAGGTTGAGATGGTTTGGCCTCTTGATAGCTCGGGGCGCTCTTGGGGGTAAAGCCGCGTTTAACTTGCTGATAATATTCGTAGGTCATAGAAGTCAACTCATTTAACACGTCGCCTTCTACCAGTTGACCGATGAAAATGGAATGGGTACCCGCGTCCACCGACTGAAGGACTTTAGCCTCCAGATAGGCATTGCAGTTGTCAAGGACCACGGGAGCGCCGGTGGCGCCCTTTTTATAATTCACGCCTGCTAATTTATCGGTGTCCCGGCCGGATTTAAAGCCAAATTGTCCGATGAAGCTCAGCGGGGCTTCATTGGTGATAATTGAAGCGGTAAATACACCGCTAGCTTGAATATACTCATGAGTCAGGTTCTTTTTGTTTATACTGACCGCTATGGTAGCCGGTTCAGACGTGATTTGAATAACGGTATTGGCAATCTGAGCGTTAATCTTATTGCCTTTATAAGAACCCACCACGTACAAACCGTAGGAAAGTTTATATAAAGCCTTAGAATTCATAGAAGCCTCCCTTTAAAGATTATTATTATTTGAGCCACGCTTACAGTATAGTACAGAATTCGGATGATTTAAGGCTTTGCCTTTCAAAAGGGACGAAGGCACAACCTAGATATTCCAACCATGAGAAGGTGATTTACTCCAAATTTTAACT
>Ga0114951_10004213_pt1 | contig 14220 bp, 10 predicted proteins | sample AM7aDNAmetaG_FD_88677 | JGI IMG/M metagenome (GOLD analysis project Ga0114951, IMG submission 88677) | Freshwater microbial communities from Finland to study Microbial Dark Matter (Phase II) - AM7a DNA metaG | ecosystem: Environmental > Aquatic > Freshwater > Lake | place: Finland: Lake Alinen...
CCGGTGAGGAATGAATACTTCTGGGAGGTGGCCGACCACTCACCCACGGCGGTCGCCGACACCCGCATCTCTGTGTGTCCGTGCGCACCGCAGGTGCTCACGATGTGCGTTCCGTTTGCGCACACGACACTGCCGACTGCTCCGAGGAGGAGCGTCGGACGGGGAGAACCGCTGGCGGGCTGGGCGACGTAGATACCGATTGTCGAGCGAAGGACGCCCGTCGTCGTGGTGATCGCGCGCAGGTCGACGGGTAGACACACGGACGAGGCGCTAGTCACGTCGCTGCACGACGACAAGGTGTCGAAACTTTGATGAACCAATCCTCCGTAGGTCAATCCGAATCCGAAGGGGAACAGAACGGGCCACCCGCTCGATTGGTACCAGCCGTACCCAATCTCTTCACCCGATAGGGGTGCGGTCGAAAGGTCCGCCGTTGTTCCAACGCCGGGCCAAAACGAGCCGTTCGGAGTGGACATCGGACTCGTGGCGGACGAGACGGGGAAGGTAACGGGCAAGTGACCTGACGGCGCGACGGTGCCGTCCAATAAGGCCGTGTAGGCAGGCGCCAGCTCTCTGGTCACGTAGTCCAACGTCGGAGTTCCGATCGGATTCCAGAATTCGATGATCGAGCGGACATTCGAAATCCAGGGCATCGTCACGGGGCCGGTCGAGAAGAGCGCGACCGAGGTCGGTCGCTTCGACCCGACGCTCGCGATCAACGCGTCCTGACCGAACGGCAGCGCGAGGGTGTCGCGGTCCATGGCTTCGGTGGCGCCGTCGTGAGCGAAGATCACGACGGAGTGATACGAGTGGGCCGCCGCCACAGCGGCATCGATGCTGGGCTGTACATTCGCGACAGATACCGTCGGACTTCCACTGGTCCAGTGCAACGTGAAGTGGTAGCTCTTGCCCGCAACCGCGTGGATCGTGGTGTCGATCTCCACCGGGTGTTCTGCTAAGCCCGGCTCACTTTGGGTGAAACTTCCGGTGAGCGTGAGTGAAGAATCACCTTGCGAAATGGTGCGCACGACAAAGGCGCCGGATGCCGGGGCGGTCCACGTCGCGGAACGAGTCAACGCGTGGCCGTGGCTCGTTGTCGGCAGCGCCGTCAACAAAACCTTCACCTGATTCGTCGCGGCGTTCCAGGTGCGACAGATTGCGGTCACGCCCTTTTCTCTCGCCAGACGAGCCGCGACACTGGCACACGTCATGGCCAGTGTCTTCGGCGTCAGAAACAACACCGGACCTTGCGAGCGACGAAGCGGCAAGGCGCCACTGGTGGCGGATGAAGGATTCTTGAGCAGGACGGCACCGCGCTCTTCAATCGTGTTCGCCACGCTCAGGTCCTGAGTATGAAGCGACGGTGTGAGTGCTCCTCGAGTGCCAGCCACGGCGAGGGCGGCGGGCGATACCAGACCCGCCGCGAACATCTGGGCGACGACGTTGCGCGCAGCGGTGACGAGTGACGAATGAAGAGCCGATGACTCGGACGCGTACGGCTGAAACTGGGACAACGTGATCGGCTTGAGCAGTGACACTCCCGCCTGTAGTAGCGGGGCCGCCGAAGTTCCCGTGTCGAGGTCAGTACGCACGATGCCTCGGAAGCCGAGGGCGGACAGTGCGGCGCGCAAAGTCGGACTGGTGCACGACCGATCTCCGTTGAGATCGCCGTACGCACACATCATGTCCACCGTCGAGCCCTGATTCGCCGACAACGTGAGAGCGAAGGGACGCAGGTAGGTGTCATAGAGCGCGGTCGTGCCTAGAAGGTTGTTCGCCACCCGACGATTCACCTCTTGTCCGTACACACCCCAGTGCTTCAGGACCACAATGGGTACCTTCTGCAGAAGACCCTGCGTCTCCGCGGCTCCCATCTCGCCGGCCAACACCGGATCCTCGCCGTAGGTCTCCATGACGCGTCCCCAATTGGGATTCCGCGCAAGATTGAGGTCCGGTGCTTGAAGGCCGTCGTCATGGAACGCGGCCGCGTCGGCGCCCAACTGCGACCCGTAGGTCGCAGCCAGGGTCGGATCCCAGGAACTAGCGAGAGTCATTTCGTTGGGGTAGTGGGTGACTGGTGGCTGATTCGCGGGCGCGGTGTAGTCAACTGCCGCGGGACCGTCAACGAGCGTCAGAGGCGGGATACCCAATCGGAGGAAATTCGTTTGTTGGACGAGTCCGCCGGTGGACGTGGGTAGCAACATGTTCTCGTTCTCGAAAATCCTGTCGGGTGAATTCTGTAGAGACGTGAGAGCGACCATCGCCTCGGTGGCGGTCGCCGGAAAGAAGAGAGCGAGGCAGCCCAAGACTTGCTGGGCGAGTTGGCTCGGCGTGTACCGGGCCTGGTACGTCGTACTTTCCCAGGGCATTGTGTTCGCGGTGGTCAACGACGCGACCGGACAGGCCGTCGGGTCGAGAGAATCGAGCGGTGCTGTGGCCTGGGCGTCACGGGGAATCAACGCTACGCCCGCGATGAGAATGACGATCAGGAAGAGTCGTGATGTAGATCGCAACATGGCTCTTTCGAAAAGTGGCTGTTCGCACTTTACGGGGTCGAGTGTGAAGGCCTCGTGTTCGTAGGATGACGGCGATGAAAGAACTCGTGTCAATTGGCGTGAATGACGTCGAAATTTTTGATGGCGAAACAATTCGTCGGCACGACGGTCTTCCACCCCACACCGGTGGCGTCATCGATGGCGTGAGCTTTCGAACTCTGCCCGACGTCGGTGAGCATCTCGCGACCGTCGCCACGGTGAACGACGTTCATCTGGGAGAAGTGGAGTGCGGAAAGATTGTGGGGATCGCCGAGGCCGCCTTTCGCGTGCAACCCGGTGAGGTGCCGTACGCGACGTACATGAGCGAGGCGGTCATCGAGGACATGGCGCGACGTGACCCGGACGCGGTGATCGTCAAGGGTGACCTCACCAGTTTCGGCACGCTCGAAGAGTTCGATGAGTTTCGTTCGCTCTACGAGCCCGCCTTCGGCGACCGGTTGACCTACGTCCGCGGTAATCACGACAGCTACCCGGGAAACGTGTACGCGAATTGGCCTATGCAGGTGATCGATGTCCCGGGTCTGCGGGTCGTGCTGTTGGACACGTCGCGCGATCGGTGCGCGTCGGGGTTCTTGTCGAGCGAACAGATTGACGCCACCGTCGCGGCGGCGGAACAGGCGACGACGCCGGTGATCGTGATGGGCCACCATCCCCTATTTGTCGAAGGAGCGTTTTCTCTCGATCACTTCGACGGCGTCAATCCTGACGACGCGCGTGACTTCTTGCGAGCCGTCCTTCCTCGTCGCAACATCGTGGCGTACACCGCAGGTCACACGCACCGTTGTCATCGGGTGGACGTGGAGGGATTCGTGTCCGTCGAAGTGGCCTGCGTGAAGGATTTCCCCGGGGCGTGGGCCGAGTACCACGTCGGTACTCGAGGGATTGCTCAGATCGTTCACCGCGCGTCACGACCGGACGCCATCGCGTGGGCCGAGAAGACGCGAACGATGTTCGACGGCTTCTACGGCACCTACGCGATGGGTCAGTTAGAAGAGCGGTGCTTTACGCTGCCGCTCGAACGTTAACGACGGACGAGGTCCTTCGCGATCGCGACGACCTGCATCTCGTCCGTACCGGCGTAGATACGCAGCACGCGAGCGTCACGCAGGAGTTGCTCCACGCGGTACTCCGACACGTAGCCGTTGCCACCGAAGAGTTGAATCGCCTCGTCGGCGACCTGACAGGCAGCTTGGGCCGAGTACAGCTTCATGGCGGAGGCTTCCGCCAACGTCGGAATGGCACCCGCGGCCGAACGCTCGATGTGGCGGAAGACCAGGTTCTGCACGTTCACGCGGGCGACTTCCATGTTGGCCAACTTGAGTTGGATCAACTGGTAGTCCGCGATGGGTTTGCCCCACAGCATGCGGCTCTTGGCGTAGTCGACGCTGAGTCGCAGGCACTCTTCGATCACGCCCAAACTCATCGCCGCGACACCCGCGCGTTCCGCAACGAAGTTGTCCTTCGCGCTCTCGCGTCCGCCACCGCGGGGCTCTTCGGAACCACCGAGGAGTCGGTCTTTGCCGACGCGGACGTCGGTCATGAAGACTTGTCCCGTTGGCGAACCGTGCTGGCCCATCTTGCGCATGGGCTTGGACTGCTCGAGGCCGGGCATGCCCTTGTCGAGAATGAACGTGAGCACCTTGCGATTGCGAATGTCGTCGCCACTGCCGTCGTCCAACTTGCAGTACAAGACGATGGTGTCCGCGTACGGACCATTGGTGATCCAGGTCTTATTGCCGTTGATGATGTACTCGTCGCCGTCACGCTTCGCGGTGGTGCGCATCCCACCGAGCGCGTCAGAACCCGAGTCCGGCTCGGTGAGTGCCCAGGCACCCACCTTGTCCAGGGTCATGAGATCGAGTCCCCAGCGCTCCATCTGTTCGGGCGTACCGAGCTTCATGATCGTGCCCGCCGCCAGTCCCGTGGACACGCCCAGTGACGTGACGAGTCCCAAGCTCACCTTGCACAACTCGATCGTCGGAATCAGCGTGGAACCCGCGTTCGAATTGCCGCGCGAAGCAGCGGGCGCCTCGTCATTCTTCTTACGGTCGAGCTGGCGCTGGAAATTCTCCTTGGCCATCTCTTTGAGTCCGAAGGTCTCGTACATCTTGCGCAAGATGCCGTACGGCGGCAGATCGCCATACTCGAGGTCGTCCAGGTTGGGTCGGATCTCTTCATCGACGAATCGTCGCACGACGTCCGCGATGGCCTGGTGTTCTTCGGACCACTCGTACATGGTTACGCCTCCCAGCTCGTGCGCTTCAGGGTGTTCTTGTCGGTGTGCATGATGACACCGTTGGTGCGCTGGTGCTCAACGACGGTCGTCTCGTCGTAGGAGAACGTGTCGCCGTCCACCGTGATGGTGACGTCAAAGCGCGTGGTCTTGGCGACCTCGTCGAGGTACTTGTTCGACAGGATGCCGTAGGTGTTGGACCCCAACTCGGACTCGAGCTTGAAGGTGGTGGCGTCGGCCTCCACCGTCGCACCGGCGATCAACGTCGACGCGCGCGGGACCATGAAGCAACGCATCACCTGCTTGTTCGCTGCGTCCCACATCCAGTAGCCCACTTCGGTGTGGAAGGGCATGTCCTCGCCCTTGCGCGTCGCCGCGGTGCGGTAGTCGAGGCCGTAGAGAACCTGAGGACCGTTCTCCACGGGGCCGAAGGGCTTGAAGGTGGTCTTTTCGAAATACGGCGTCTCGCCGATCTTGCCCTCTTCGTTGTGGTACGAAACGTCGACTCCCTGGTCACCTTCCCATGTGCCGATCAAACCGGCCAGCGGGCCCCATTCTTCGTACGCCATGTGTCACTCCTTTTGAATTGTCGACGCGATTCGCGTCCGCGGGCCATCCTACGTTTCCCGGGCCTTCGTTGGTGCGAAGTGAGCCTCGGTGAGGGCGACGACATTCCTGCGGAAAAAGGACCCCGACGTTCTCCTCGCGTGCCCTCGAGCGCCGTTTTGGGTGCGGCGGCGATAGCCTCGCGACAGAACACATCGCACGGGGGGATCTGATGGTGCAACGCGGCGCAGCCGGCCCGACCTCAGGGACGCAGGACCAGGTCATGGTGAATACCGAAACGTTGGACGCGGTCGTCGAGGCCGTGGCCGCCACGGCGGACCGGTGGGCGATGACGTCACCGCGCGAGCGAGCGGACCTTCTCGAGCGAGTCGTCGCCGATACCTACGCGGTCTCGGAGGCGTGGACGCAGGACGCCTGTCGCGCCAAGGGTCTCGACCCCGATTCTCCAGAGGGTGGCGAGGAACTCTTCAGCGGTATCGGGACCTTCTTGCGGATGGCGCAGACCTTTCGACGCTCGCTTCTCGATATCGCCGACAAGGGTCGCCCGCAGTACCCCGGCCCGGTCGTCCACAAGCCCGGCAACCGCATCGCGATTCAGGTTGTCCCAGCGGCCGGCTTCGACAAGATCCTCTACAACGGCATCACCGGCGAAGTCTGGATGGAACCGGGCGTGACGGAGGCCGAGGTGCAGGCCACGCAGGCCGAGGCCTACAAGGACCCCATGGCGCACCGCGGCGTGTCCCTCGTTCTCGGGGCGGGCAACGTCGCGAGTCTCGGGCCGCGCGACGTTCTGACCAAAATGTTCGCCGAAGGCAAGGTCGTCGTGCTGAAGGCGAACCCCGTGAACGACTACCTCGTGCCCCATTGGAACAAGGCACTGTCGGCGCTCATCGAACCGGGCTTCCTGCGCATTGTCAGTGGCGGAGCCCAAGTGGGCGAATATTTGACGAAGCACCCAGCGGTGGCGGATATCCACGTCACGGGATCTGACAAGACCCACGACGCCATCGTGTTTGGTGTCGGTGATGAAGGGGCGCGACGCAAGGCGGCGAATGATCCCGTCATTACGAAGCCCGTCAGTTGCGAGTTGGGCAATGTGTCACCCGTCGTGATCGTGCCGGGGGAGTGGGACGCAAAGGACATTGCCTTCCAAGCCGCGCACGTGGCGACCATGCTCACGAACAACGCCGGATTCAATTGCTTGACGCCTCGCGTGCTGATCACGCACGCCGGTTGGAAGCAACGCGACGAGTTCTTGACCGCTCTCGAGTCCACGCTGGCGGCTCTGCCGACCAGGAAGGCGTACTACCCGGGCGCCCGTGAACGCTACGAGACCTTCCTCACCGCCCACCCCGACGCGCACCAACTCGGTGCGGCTGAAGGAGACCACTTGCCGTGGACGCTCATTCGCGGCGTCGAGCCTGGTCGTGGTGATGACGTGTGCCTCAACGTGGAGGCCTTCTGCTCTCTGATGAGTGAGACCGCGCTCATCGCCTCGTCGCCGGCGGACTTTGTCGACAAGGCCACCGCATTCTGTAACGACGTGGTGTGGGGAACCCTCTCGATGACGCTGATTGCCCACCCGACGTCACTGAAGGATCCGTTGACCGGTCCGGCGATCGAGCGCGCCATTGCCGACTTGCGATACGGATCAATCGGCGTCAACTTGTGGCACGCCATGTCATTCGCCTTTGCGACCACCGTGTGGGGCGCGTACCCGGGTCACCACATCACCGATATTCAGTCCGGCTCCGGATTCGTGGGCAATGCGTACCTCTTCGCGCGTCCCCAGAAATCGGTTGTGCGTGGGCCCTTCCGTGTGTCACCGGCCCCACCGTGGTTCGCGACCAATACCAAGGCGGCGGTCACCATGCGCAAATTGCTGGCCTTTGAGGCACGTCCCTCCTGGCTGAAGCTTCCCGGGCTGCTCGCCGCAGCGATGAAGAGCTAATCAGACGCCGATACTGACGACGCTTTGTGCGCTCACAGCTGCGCACACTTGGTCGCCGCAAGCGATGCTCACGAGAGCATTGGGCACGTAGCGCAACGTCACGTCGGACCACGCCTTTTTGGAACTGATCGCCAGACGCGACGAGGGCCCACCGTTCTCGGTGATCGCCGCGCAGCGGTGAACGCTGACGCACGCGAGAGATTGCAAGGAGTGACCGTCTTGCGACGAGGGCGTCGTCCACGACTCGCCGTCGGTCGACGACGTCACGAGCACACCCTGTCCGCCGCTACCGACCGCACGAGCGACACACCAGTTTGACTGACAGCGCAAGTCGGAGAGAGAAGTCCACGTGGTCGCCGCGCCCGGCATCCACGTCACGCCACCGTCCTCGGTGATCTCGACACTCACCGTTCCCGTCGCATTCCACGAACCGGCCACCACGCAATTGAGTGACGAGAGACACGAGCCCGACAGCGCGGTGAATCCCAGTGCAGTTGCGGGAGAGCCGGACGAACCATCCGACGGTGCGGCAAAATGGATGACCGTCGGGGTACTCCACGTCGCCCCGGCGTTCGTGGTGGCCGACAGCCGCGCACTTCCGTCTGCTCCCTGGTCGAGCACCGTACAGGTGGCGGTGGCGTAACAGGAGATACTGAGGACGCCGGCACCTAGCGCGGGTGAGGCCACGGTGGTGACGGATCCGTGATCCGCGACACTCCAGAGCAAATCGGCGCCATTCTCGTTGGTTCCGCCAAAGAGACACCCGGTGCTCCAGCACGACGAAGCGGTAATGGATGACAAAGGAGCCGGAGGAGCCGCCACGGCGTGCCAGGCGTGACCGCTGTCGCTGTATTGAGCAGCGGTGGTTACGCGGGAATCAACTCCCGTCGTCCCGACGGCGTAACACGTGTCATTCGTGGTGCAGCCCACCGACGTCAGCGGCACCGAGAGGCTGAGCGACGGGGTGCCGCTGACGACGACGCCCGATGACGTACTCGATCCGCACGCGGCGAGCAGCAGGGCGCCCGCGAACATGGCGAAGGTCGCGGGGAGGATTCGGCGCACGAGAGTTGAGCGTAGTTCTGCAGTGACGTCGTACTCGGTCTACCCTCGGCAAGGTGAGTTGGGCCGACGTCGTCATTGTGGTCGTCGTGGTGCTGGCTACGTATCGCGGCATCACGGTGGGTGCACTGCGGCAATTGGGCGCGGTGATTGGCTTCGTGACGGGCTTCGTCGTGGGCACCATGGTGGCGCCCGCTCTCGCTTCTCACGTGCACGCGTCGACCTGGCGACCCCTGATCGCGATCGCGATCGTGATCGTCGCCGCGGGCACGGGCGGGGCCCTTGGCGGGGCCGTTGGGGCGGCGGCGAATCTGTCACTGCGTCGATTGAAATTGGGCTCGGTCGACCGCGTGGGCGGAGCGGCGCTCAGCGCCGTCGGTGCACTGGTCGCGTGCTGGCTCGTCGCTGGTCTTCTCGTTAACGCGTCGTTCGCGTCGTTCTCGAGTGAGATTGCGAATTCGCGAATCTTGGATGTCATGGACGTGGTGATGCCACCGGTGCCGAGCGTCGAAGCCAAGGTGCAGGCACTCTTTCGCACCGCCGACTTCCCGAGCGTGTTTGCGGAAGTGGTGGCCCCGTCGGTCACGCCCGTGACGACGCCCGACGGGGCCACCACCGCACGCGCCGCGGACGGCGCCCCGCCGTCGGTTCTCAAAGTCACGTCACTCAATGCGTGTGGTATCGATCACGAAGGCACGGCCTTTGCGGTCAGTGGTGGTCGATTTGTGACGGCCGCTCACGTCATCGCCGGCGCGCGTCGCGTACTCGTGAACGGTGTGGTGGCGCGTGTTCTGTTCTTCGACAAGAACAACGACGTCGCCATTCTCCAAGTACACACTCGCGTGTCGCCCATCGCCTTCGTCTCGTCCCCGCCCGGTGTCGGAACACCCGCCGCCGTCGTGGGCTACCCGCAAAACGGCGGTCGTCGGGTGACCGCGGCGGCGGTGGCGGGAACCCTCAGCGCCCTCGGCCGTGATATTTATGACAATGAGTTGGTGACGCGCTCGCTAATGGTGATTTCCGCCAACGTCGAGCCGGGCAACTCGGGTAGTCCGCTGCTCGTGAACGGACGCGTCGCCGCCCTGGTGTTCTCGAAATCTGTGGTGCAGGACAACGTCGCCTACGGCGTGCCCGCCGCGGTCGTGGAAAGCGATCTCTCGCGCGCGACGTCCCCGGTCACCGCGACGACCGGGGCGTGCGTGACGAACTAACGAAGAGAACGCACGGCGGCGGAAAGGACCTCGAGTCCGTCGGCGAGCTGTTCGTCAGTGATGACCAGTGGCGGCAGGAGTCGAACGACATTGCCGTACGTGCCACACGAAATCGCGATCACTCCCTGCTGATTGCAGTAGCTCACGATGGCCTTGGCCGCCGCCGCGTTCGGTGTCGTTGTTCCGGGTTCGACGAATTCCATGGCGATCATCGCGCCACGTCCGCGCACGTCACCGATGATCGGTGAATCCTGCTGGAGGGCTCGCAGCGCGGCGAAGGCGACGTCACCAATGTGTTCGGCGCGAGCGGCCAGGTTCTGCTCGCGCATCGTGGCGATGGTTGCGAGCGCCGCCACGGCGGCAACCGGGTTGCCACCGTAGGTGCCACCGAGGCCCCCTTCGTGGACCTGGTTCATGATCTCGGCACGGCCCGTGACTCCGGCCAGGGGCATGCCACCGGCGAGACCCTTGGCGGTGGTGACGATGTCGGGGATGACGCCCTCGTGGTCGACGGCGAACCACTTGCCGGTGCGACAGAAGCCCGATTGAATCTCGTCGGCGATGAACAGCGCACCGTTGGCCGTCGTCCACGCGGACAACGCCGGCAGGAAACCCTCGGCGGGAACGATGAAGCCACCTTCACCCTGAATGGGCTCGATGACGATGGCGGCGACGTTGTGAGCACCCACGGATCCTTCGATCTCGGCAATGGCGCGGGCCGCCGCCTCGGGTCCACTGAGGCCATCGCGGTAGGGATAGCTCGTGGGGACGCGGTAGATCTCCGGGGCGAAGGGACCGAAGCGATCCTTGTACGGCATGTTCTTGGCCGTGAGAGCCATCGTGAGGTTGGTGCGACCGTGGTACGCGTGGTCGACCACGATGACCGCCGGACGACCGGTCGCGAGACGAGCGATCTTGACTGCGTTCTCCACCGCCTCTGCGCCCGAATTGAACAGGGCGGACGTCTTGGCGTGATCGCCGGGGGTGAGAGCCGCCAACTCCTCACACACGTGGATGTAGGCCTCGTAGGGGGTGACCATAAAGCACGTGTGCGTAAAGGCGGCAACTTGTTCGCTCACCGCGTTGATGAGTGCGGGCACGGCGTGACCAATGGAAGTCACCGCGATGCCAGAACCGAGGTCCAGGAGGTGGTTACCGTCAACGTCCACCAAGATCGCGCCTTCGGCGCGATCGATATACACCGGGAATCCATTGGTGAGACCCGCACTGACGACCTTTTGACGTCGGGCGTGGAGTTCGGTCGACTTGGGTCCGGGCAGCGGGGTCACTACCTTGCGCTGGTTGCCAATGGTCGTCTGAACGGTGGTGTCCACGTCAGGTCCTTTCCTTCACTCGGTCATCCGAGAAGTAGAACCAGCGTACCGTCACGGTGGTTTCGGTGATTGTGGCCCATACAGCACGAAGCGGGCGGCTCGCGCCGCCCGCTTCGTCACCGCGGAGGAGGTGGGATTTGAACCCACGGTGCCCGTAGACACAACGGTTTTCGAGACCGTCCGATTCGGCCGCTCTCGCACTCCTCCGGGGTCGAGTCTACTCAGGACCCTCTAGGTCACCAAAGGTGCGGGCGTGTCACAGAGTTCATTGAATCGTCGTTGTGCAATTTCCGGAAATTCATGACTTCCGTGCTAGGAATTCGGGGTCAGCGCGCGATGCGCGCGGCGGAGGGAGTGACGTGCCGACGAGTAACGAGGAGTCCCAGCCAACGGCGACGGCGATCTCGACCCTCGACGCTCACAATGACGCCGCGCCGCCCGAAGACACGCCTGGTGGCTTGGAGCTACGGTTCCGGCCCGATATCGAAGGACTTCGTGCGGTCGCCGTGGTCGTCGTGGTGCTCTTTCACGCTGGTCTGTCCCAACTCGCCGGCGGGTACATCGGTGTCGACGTGTTCTTTGTCATCTCGGGTTTCCTGATCACCGGCCTGTTGCTTCGTGAGCGTGATACGCGAGGCCGCATCTCGATTTTGGGCTTCTACGCGCGACGCGTTCGCCGGATCCTTCCCGCCGCGATACTCGTCATCATTGGTACGACGGTTGCGGCGTATTACATCCAGAACATCATCACGTACACCGTCACCGCTGGCGACGCGAAGTACTCGTCACTCTTCGCGGCGAACTGGCGCATGTCGCAGTTGAGTTCCTACTTCAACATGGGTTCAGAACCCTCGCCGCTTCGCCACTTCTGGTCGCTCGCGGTCGAGGAGCAGTTCTATCTCGTCTGGCCCTTGCTCGTGCTTCTTCTCGGTGTTCTGGCCCGACGTTGGTCGCACCGGTGGAAGGTGCTGGTGGCCTCGTCGGTCATTGTCGTCACCTCTTTTATATGGGCACTTCACGAAGTGACCGCGAGTCCGACGTGGGCGTTCTACTCTCCGTTCACCCGAGCGTGGGAACTCGGACTGGGTGCCGTCGCCGCGTGTCTCGCCGCGGAGGCCGCACGCATGCCCAAGGTCACCGGCGCCGTCATCGCCTGGGTCGGACTTCTCGCGATTGTGTGGGCGGCGGTCTTCCAAGGACATCAGGCGGATAACTATCCCGGTTGGCCGGCTCTCGTGCCGGTGCTCGGCGCGGTGGCGGTCATCGTGGGCGGGGCGTCGGGTATTGGGGCGGGTCACTTCCTCGCCTTCGCCCCGGTGCGCTCGGTGGGTCGCGTTTCCTACGGGTGGTACTTGCTGCACTGGCCGCCCATGATTCTGGCCATCGGCATCATCTACGAGGGCCACTACATCCCGGTGAGTGACGCGCTGTGGATTTCGGCCGCCACCTTGGCCGGGGCCTACCTCATGTACTACGTGCTGGAACGTCCGGTGCGCCGATCGTCCTGGTTAGCTCGACGTCCCGTGATCACCCTCATCCTCGGTGCCGCGTGGATCGGCGTGGCGTTGATCGTCGCCTCGTGCATCCACGTTCCCCTGGTGTAATCAAGAATTCGTGCCCATGTTGCGAAATGATCACGATCTCGTGCGCGAAGCAAAAGTGGCTCGGCCACTGTCTACAGTGGACGGGATGTTGAAGCACGCCTCGAGCTCCGCGCGCCGCATCGGCGTCCTCGTCGCCAGCATCGTGCTCGCGGCGAGTTCAGCCGCCGCCGCGGTTGATTCGTCGGCTCCCGCACTGCCCACTCCGGGGACCGCCGCGCAGGTGCAGGCCTTGGTTGCCGCGTCGCCCAACGTGAATGCTCTTCCGTCGGGTCTCTACCCGAACCTGTCGGCCGTCGCAACCGATTCCTCGGGTCTCTACTACCCACTTTCTGACAAGGAGTGCGACGGAACGACGAGTTGCGTCTTTGCGAGTACGACCTCCAAGAAGACCATTGTTCTTTTCGGGGATTCGCACGCGCAGATGTGGCTCCCGGCTCTCGTACCGATCGCGCAGAAGCTGGGTTACAAGATCGTTCTCGTGTGGCGTCCTGGTTGCCCCGCCGCATCGATCACCGTCTGGACGGGCACCACCCTCGGTCCCGACACGGCGTGCAACACGTGGCGTTCTAATTCTCTGACGCAAATTCACGCGCTCGCTCCATCTCTCGTGCTGCTCGCGGGTCGCACGACCGGAATTCTCGACGGCAACGCCCAACCCACCACGGACATCGCGTGGACCAACGGATTGGAAGCAACAATCTCGGCGTTGGCGGGTCCTCACACGTCCGTCGCGGTGATTGGTGACATCGTCACGTTCAACAAGCCGCTGCCCGAATGTCTGGCCGTGTATCCGACGTCAGTGCAAAAGTGCGCGGCGGGCAACCCCAACAAGCAGATCACGAATCACTATCAGGCTGAACGTACTGCGGCCAAAGCGTCAGGTGCGAAGTTCATCGAGACCAACCCGTGGTTGTGCGCACCGAAAGTGTGTTCCCCGGTCGTCGGACGTTTCGCCGCGTACTTCAACGCCGGCCACGTCTCTGCTACGTACGCGGAGTATCTGTCGACGGTGTTCGGCGCCGTCGTGCAAAAGATTCTGAAGTCCTAACGGCGCTGTTCAAAAAACTCTCGCAAGAGGGTGGCTGACGCTTCGGCTTCAACGCCCACTTCGATATCAACTTCATGGAGGAGTCGAGGATCCGCGAGCACGTTGTACCGCGATCCGACGGCCCCGGCCTTTTCGTCGGTCGCTCCCAACACGACACGGGACACTCGTGCGTTGAGCAGCGCGCCGGCGCACATCACGCACGGCTCTAACGTCACGTAGATCGTCGCGGTATCGAGGCGCCAACGACCGAGGTGCGTCGCCGCGGCTCGCAGGGCGAGAATCTCGGCGTGCGCCGTGGGGTCCGCGTCCACTTCCCGTCGATTTTCACCCCGACCGATGACGACACCGTCGACTTCCACCAGACATCCCACCGGGACGTCCCCGTGAGACGCCGCGGTGCGCGCCAGCGCGAGAGCCTCGCGCATGCGCTCGGTATCGTGGTCACCGCTCACGGGGCCGACACCTCAGCGGATGTCGAGCGAGTCATTAGTGGACGAGCGTGTTGTACTGCTTCTGCAACAGACCCGCGATCACCTTGTAGCCGGCCGTCTTCGGGTGAATGTCCCCGGCGATTGAGCAGAACCACGTCAACTCGCACACGTTGGCCACGGCGACCGGAATCTTGCCGTAGGGCTTGAGCTTGGTCATCTTCGAC
>Ga0114951_10004215_pt1 | contig 14216 bp, 10 predicted proteins | sample AM7aDNAmetaG_FD_88677 | JGI IMG/M metagenome (GOLD analysis project Ga0114951, IMG submission 88677) | Freshwater microbial communities from Finland to study Microbial Dark Matter (Phase II) - AM7a DNA metaG | ecosystem: Environmental > Aquatic > Freshwater > Lake | place: Finland: Lake Alinen...
CGGAGATGCTTGATGAAATCTGTTCTTCAGGCGAGAAATCTCTGGTATTTACACAGTTCAGCTCATTTGGAAAGATGCTTGAGGGACACCTGAAAAAGAGGCTGAATCTCGATGTTCTCTTCCTTCATGGAGGCACACCAAGGGGAGAGAGGGACCAGATGGTTGAGTTGTTTTCACACCCCAGAGGACCCAGGATATTTATCCTGTCATTAAAGGCCGGTGGAACAGGACTTAACCTTGCGGCCGCAAACCATGTTTTCCATATTGATCGCTGGTGGAATCCGGCAGTAGAAGACCAGGCAACAGACAGGGCATACCGGATAGGACAAAAAAAGAACGTGCAGGTCCACCAGATGATAGCTGCAGGCACCCTCGAAGAACGAATTGACCTGATTCTCGAAGAAAAACGGCTTCTTGCTGAACAGATCATCGGCACCGGTGAAGACTGGATTACGAACCTATCAGAAAAAGAAATAAGAGAACTCTTCGAACTTAGAACAGAAGTGATAGAGGGAAACGATTAATGACCTATTATGATTATTATCCAAAACCGAAGCCCGCAAGGCCTGTAAAGGACGGTATTAAAGCAAAAAGCAGAACCGGAAGGATAGGGGAGAAATGGTGGTCACAAAAGTTCCTTCTTGTTATTGAACAGAGTGGGATAGGAGCAAGACTCGGGAGGGGGAAAACTTATGCAAGAAAAGGCCAGGTGATAAACATAGAATTTAACGATGAGGGTATCCTCTCATTAGTCCAGGGTTCCTCCAGAAAACCTTATAGTATCGTTATCTCTTTTCAAAAATTTACCAAAAGTGAATGGAATAAAATCATCGAAACTCTCGCTAAAGAGGCACTTTTTACTGCGTCGTTACTCGCCGGAGAGATGCCGTTTGAGATATACGAAGTCCTTCAATCGGCTGGAATTTCACTTTTCCCTACAAAGAAAACTGAATTAAAAACAACATGTTCCTGCCCGGACTGGTCAAACCCGTGCAAGCACATTGCGGCGGTCTTTTACATTCTCGCAGAGCGGTTTGACGAGGACCCCTTCATGATCTTCAAATTAAGAGGAATGGAGAAACCTCTTCTTTTATCTGAATTGCGTGTCCAAAGGAAAGTTGCCCCTGTTTCAGGTGAGATGAATGAAAATGCACAGCAATTAACTGAAAGTCTGTCTCTATCAAAGTTCTCGATTGAAGTCCCGCCACTTTCCGATAGCATGAAAAACTTCTTTGAATGTGGAGAAACTATCGAGAATTTTTCACTGTCGTTTTCACAGAATGGAGGAGCAGACGGGCTGAAAAGACTGGGAGCCTCGCCATTTGTCATAAATCAAAAAGACCTTGCCCTCGAATTATTACCTGTATATGATATTGCCAGGAATTATGTTATGTCATTGATGGAAGAAGGAACAGAGCAAAGTAAAAAAACATAAAATATTAATTGAATTCCTCTTTTAAAAATAGAAAATTGGGTAAATTTATTCGGTGAGCATTTTCACCATATTACCGGTCTCTGTGATGGCTGTATATATAATGTATCATTTGATGATATTTCAGGAAATGCAGCATAAAATTCAGGTGTAAAAAACGGAGCTCCATTGATTCTGAACTTGTTCCATGGATGGACATCTGAATATGTGAGGGTCCGTAAAAATTCATCGCGAATTGAACCCCTCCATACTCTCGCAAATGATAGGAAGAACTTCTGCTCAGGTGTGAAATTATCTGTCATCAGTACTTTTTCTGTTGAATTCATAGACCTTTTCCAGGCATAATAAGAGATTGTCAGACCTCCGAAATCTGCGATATTTTCACCAAGTGTCAGGCTTCCATTTACATATAACCCGGGAAGGACCTCAAACGAGTTGAAACGGTCTTCAATAAGTTTTGTCCTGTTATTGTAAGATTTTATATCATTCTCCGTCCACCACTCTGAAAGGGTGCCATTCTTGTCAAACTGGCGTCCCTGGTCATCAAAACCATGAGTTATCTCATGGCCGATAATGGAACCTATTCCACCATAGTTGACTGAACTGTCAACAACCGGAGAGAAAAAAGGAGGCTGTAAAATTCCAGCTGGAAATACTATCTCATTCTTTAATGGATCATAGTATGCATTCACTGTCTGCGGGTTCATATCCCACGTGGTCCGGTCAACCGGTTTTCCTATAGACGAAAGACCATATGGTCCATAGATAAAGAGGTATTGCGATGCATTCATTACATTTTCGGCATATGAACTCGTAAGTGTAAGATTTGAATAATCCATCCACTTATCCGGGTATGCAATCTTCTCCTGCATCGTGTCAAGCTTTTCAAGAGCTGACTGTTTCGTTGAGTTCTCCATCCATGTCAGGTTTTTTATCCTCTCCCGTAGTGTTGCCTTTATATTTGCAAGCATACTCTTAACTTGCGGTTTTGTTGAAGGATCAACATAGGCATCAACATACTCTTTTCCTATTTCCATCCCAAGAAGATAATTTTCAGCAGCTATTACTCGTTTCCATCTTGGTTTCATCTCCTTCTGACCGTTCAACTGTTTTGAATAAAAATTGAAAGATTCATTTACGAATGGCTCTGAAAGATAGGGTGAATAAGAGTCTACAAGCTTGTATTTTAAAAAGATTTTCCAGTCCTCAAGGGGAAGAGTAGTATAGAGTTCGCTCAATTTTGCAATGAATCCAGGCTGGTTTATATCAATTACCGGAGAAAATCCAGACCCTGGGATACTTTGAAGTTGACTCCACCCGATGCCTGGATATTTCTCCTCTAGGTCTGTAAAATTTAAGATATTGGTGGTATTTTTTGGGTCCCTGTTTTCCACATTTGTTAAGTGAGAACCTGCAATTTGCTTTTCAATTCCATAAATTTTCCGGGCCGTTTCATTTGCCTGATCCGGGGTATAATTAAGAAGAATAAAGAGGTTTTTTATGTATGTGATATACTCCTGTTGCATTTTTACACTCTCATTATCATCCCTGAAATAGTAATCGCGGTCAGGCAGCCCGATACCTCCCTGCGACATATAAGGTATGACCCTCGTTGTGTTTGTAGGGTCCTGACCAGACATATAGATATATAATGGATTAACCCCTGTTTCGGTCAATGCAATCGTTGCATTTATGAGATCGTCTCGCGTTTCGATTGAATCTATTAATTTCATTGAGGAATTTAGTGGGGAAAAACATTTATTATTAATAGACTGAGTGTCCATCCCTGACCTGAAGAATACCCGGATTAAGTCGGTTTTATTTCCCTGAGTTGAATTTTTTGAAGGCACCGAAGACTCAAGGAGTGAACGTACCTGTTCCATCGACAGGTCGTTAAGTGCATCAAATGCTGTATAATCTACTTTTTCTCCAGGAATTGGATGAGATTCCATCCAGGCATCATTGACATATGAGAAAAAGTCATTACCTGGCCTGACTGATTTATTCACATTAAATGGTTCGACAGATGAATTCTTTCCAATTACATCACCAAGAACCGGGATAACAGTTATGAGGAGTACTGTTAAAAGTGAAATTAAAATAAGCAGATTATTCTTCACGATGCACCTTCAGATGTTTAGATTAGGTATCTAAACATATATACAGTGTGTATAAGGTCTGGCCGTTTGATAATCATTATCATTTTTCAAAATCAGCTGAAAAACCGGAAATGACAGAGATTTACTACAATTAATTGATAATTTTCATGACCCGGGTAAAGACATCCAAAAAAAATTTTAATTCTGGAAAAGAAGAACGAGATCGTCGTAGTCAATACGGCCGTTATGGTTGTAATCAAACAGGTGGATTGGTTCGTTTGAGGGTATCCAGTCCATGTTCTGATAGTATTTTACCACATCACTGAAGTCATAAACACCGTTGCCATTGACGTCCTCGAATAATTGATCACCGTTAGGGTCAGTAGGAACTCCGAAGGAGTTCTTAAATGCTTTGAGGAGTTCAGCATTTGAAAGGTGAACGAAATATGAGTTATCTGCAAGACCTGGATATAGTGCAGACATCATCTTTCCGGAGAGAGAGATTGATCCAATATTTCCGGGAATATCAGCACCATTATTGGTATAAACACCATCAGGTAAGAGGAAGTTCTGAATTTTAAATGGCCCGGTTCCGCTCCCCTTAGTGCCAAATTCACCCTCCTTAGCTACGTTAAACCAGATAATCCCCTTGATATTCGGGTACTGCTGGAGGTTAACCGGGTTATAGAGATATGACACCTGGTCGTTCTTCAGTGAAAGTTGGCTGGACTCCCCATTATGTGCATCTGCACTTGTCTCAAGGAAGATTAAAGGATGGTTTTTGGCATAAAAATTATAAAAATCTTTCAGGTCGTCAAGTGTTTTTGCGCCAGATGATTCTGTCCGGTACCATGTCATTCCCACCCAGTCAACGTAGTCGTTCGGGAGGTCATTCATATTATCATCTTTTCCAGGCCAGTACCTGATCCGGCTATCGACATTGCCACATTCGTTTCCACCCCAGACTATCTGGACATTTGGACCACCATAAGCGTGAATTGTTGTATAAGCATCCCTGAATGCTCTTCTGAACGCCTGTTTATTTGCAGAATCAATGTAGTCGTTTTTTTCAGGGTTCACTTCATTATGGGCATTAAATTCATGGGCAAACCAGATTAAAACAGTTGCTCCGCCATTTGCGTCACTAATCTGTTTGGATTTTCCGGCAAGGTCCTGAAGGACTTCAATTCCTGTTTTTCCATTGCTGTTTGTAGCTGAAAGATCTATTACGCCATTATTTAACAAAGAATATGGATCTATAACAACAACTGGTATTCCACCCTGTTTAATCACTTTTTCGATCCAGTAAGAAGGCCCTGGGCATTCTTTATACTTTACTTTGCCATTGTCATTATCAGGATATACATCCATCCGGTAATACCTGGAGAACAATGTCTGTGAATTGCCGGACCCTGGACTTATGGCATTCATTCCATTACGGAATGTAGTAATTCCGGTATCAATACGATTATAAATATCTTCTTCTGATCCATCAGTTGTCTCACCATATTGTGAAGGGTTGTCCATTATCTGGGTTTCATACGGGTTATCCCCGTCCCGGGAAGACTTATAATAATTTGACCCGTTTGATCCCTGGTTACCCCCGAGATATGCCCCGATATAACAGTTGTTATCAGCGAGTAAGCCTTCACTGACAGTTTTTATATGAATTCCTGATACTGAGATTGAAATTGTGCATAAAAAGCTGATGAAAATGATGACAAATATTTTCAGGTAAATGCATTTCCGGTCTCTATTGTATGTCATAGAGATACGATTTAGTTTATTGCAATATAAAAAACTTCGGAAAAATTTTATTTTTTATCGGAGTCAGGACTTTTATTCCAATATTTACTGAGTTTCCCTCCAATTGAAACAAGTCCTCCAGGTAGAAATATTATCGTGAGAATTAAGAGAATGCCGATAATTACAAATCTCATATATGTAAGACCAAATGAGTTCAATCCCTCCCACAATAAAGATATTACTATAGTCCCTATGACTGGGCCTGCCAGAGTACCAAGCCCTCCGGTTATAGTGTAAATTATGGGCCAGAATGAAATATCAACTCCGAAAATTTCAGGAGTGATATAGCCAAAATGAAAGATCTCAAGGGCTCCCGCTACTCCTGCAAAGAACGCACTGACACCGAAGGAAAAAAGTTTGAATGGAATTGGATTTATTCCTGAAGCTTTTGCTTCAAGCTCATTTTCCCGTATTGCTGCGAGGGTAAGCCCGATTTTAGATTTGAGAAGATAGCGGAACAAGAGAAGTGTAATTACAGAAATCGCAAATATAAGGTAATATTCTATAAGAAGCGAATTCGGAAAATCTGAAGGCACAAGTTTTGTAACTCCGAATCCATCCCACCCATTTGTTATTGGAGCTAGCTGACTTACAATTAACGTCTGGATTATTATCGCAAATCCGAATGTTACCATTGCAAGAAACCATTCACGCAGCCGCACGCAGGTAAGACCAATAAGGACTCCGATGACTCCCGTAAAAAGTCCACCTATGGGGAGAGTAAGGAGTGGAGGAATTCCAGCTTTCATAACGAGGAGAGAACAAAAATATCCGCCCAGACCAAAAAATGCTGCATGACCAAGTGAACCCTGGCCGGAAAATGTGAGAAAGTTCCATGCCGATGAATAAATTATAAAGATAAGGATGAGAATAAGCACAGTCAGGTAATAGAGCTGTGCTCCGAAGAGGATGGGGAAAATGAGTGCAAAAAAGAGCACTAGCCCGATTAATATCTTTTTTATTGGAAGGTCCCTCGCATTTATCATTCGTCTTTTCCTCCAAAGAGGCCGGTTGGTTTCACTATGAGTACAATAATCAAAATAATAAACGAGACGGCATCTTTCCATGCACCACCAAGGGTGAATGATGTAAAATTCTCTGCAAGTCCGATAATCAGTCCCCCGACTATTGCACCGGCAATACTCCCAAGACCACCGATTATAATTATTGCAAATCCCTTAATTGCGGGTATTGAGCCCATGTAAGGATTGAAAACCTGTCCACTTACTGCCCAGAGCGTTCCTGCAGCTCCCGCAAGTCCGGCACCTATACCAAAAGTGAGCATATCCATCTGCTCAACATTAATGCCCATCAGCATTGCACCTTTCCGGTTCTGGCTTGTCGCCCTGATAGCTCGTCCAAGCGAGGTCCTGTGGAGAAACAGGTAAAGACCAATAAGTATGCAGATAGTTATTCCTATTATAATAAAATAATCAAGCGGGACCTGAACTGAACCCCAACTGATGGTTATATCTTTGTATGGACTCTGAATTGTCTTCCATTCATCCGTCCAGAGCATTGCTACGACGTTTTGAAAGACATAAATAATTCCGAGACTTACGAATATCTCGTTTAATTTCCCGGTCCCAAGGATTGGCCGGAAGCACAGCCTTTCTGTGATTATTCCTACAACAACAAGGATGGGGAGAGAAGCACAAAGGAGCACATATGGGTTAAAGCCACTCAGGACAAAGAAACTAAAAGTGATATATGTCCCAAGCATCAGAAATTCGCCATGGGCGAAGTTCACAATTTTCATTACGCCAAAGATAAGGTTGAGTCCGGTGGCAAGGAGGATGTAAATACATCCTGCATAGAGCCCCCAGAAGACGACCTGGCTAATTATTGTAATAATCCCTTCCATCTTCGTCCACAACGATTTTTTTAAGCCTGGGAAAAAAATATTTTAGGTTGTTCCCGGAGCATACCAGTCCGGCAATACAAAGGAAGTTTCCTGTAAAGACACAGGCCAGACAATGTGTGGCCTTATCTCGTTAGTTTTATTATCCATTCTCATCTGTGAGACAAAAAGATCAAATTTGCTCTCATGAGTATCTGGTGAGAAGATGATCTTTCCATCTTTCATTGTCTCCAGCAGCTGGTCCACTGACCCGCTGGAAAGTGCATCTTTAACTTTTACTTTATCAGTTGAGCCTGCATTTTCAATTGCATTCTTTGCAATATATACACTTTCATAGGTTGCAGCCCCCATCATACCTGCAAATCCCTGGTACTTTGTGTCAAAGTCAGAAAGGAACTTTGTAGTTCTTTCTTTAGTGGAAGTATTTGGAATAGCATACGGGCTGAACCTGCTCTCCATAACTGAATAATCTGCGACCTGGCCAACTCCCTTGTAGTAGTCAGGGTCATCATTGTTCTCGATTGAGAGAATCAGGGTTTTTAAGCCGACATCACGAATCGCCTGCTGGGTAAGTGGAATTAATTCATTCAGGAAAGTAACTGCGTAAATAACGTCTGGATTTTGTGATTTTACTGATGTGAGTGTAGTCCTGAAATCAGATTCTCCCATCTTGAAACTGGCATTTGCAACAACAACAATTGGAAGGTTCAGTTTTTTCGTAAGATTATTCACTGCATCAAGCTGCCCCTTTCCAAAAGGACTGTCCTGATAAACAACTGCCACCCTGAGTGGTCTTGAGTCCGGGAACCCGAATTTTGAATTTATTGCCGGACGGACAGTATCATTGAGGAATAAAAGAGATGCCTCGGCAGAATTATCCGTATTTGGACGATGGTAGAAGAGGTATGTATTATCAATGTCTTTGCGTTTTGAGACCTGGGTGCTCGAGGCACCGGCAATTATGTACGGTATTTTATTATCTGCGACAATAGCCTGATGGGCAGATACCACTGCACTTGAAAAGCCTCCAACCAGGAGATCAACCTTGTCCTGGGTTATTAGTTTAGATACTGCTTTCTGTCCTCCTTCACGGGTCGACTCATCATCTCCAAGTACAAGCTGGATTAGGGCCTTCTTCCCAATATCCTTAAGATAAACTCCACCCTGAGAATTTATCTCGTCAGCTGCAAGCTGGGCTGACTGCCAGATATCTTTCCCTGTTGTACTTGCTGGACCCGACATCGAGGCAATAACACCAATTTTTATTGTATTATTCACAGTTTGTGTCGTTCCTTGTGGAGATTGCTGCGATGTGCATCCACTAATGATAACTGCCACAATAATAAGAGCGGTCAGAAAAAGGATTGATTTGAATTCATTTCTCACTCTAGATCACCATGCTATAGAATAGCATACCCTTCATATTTTCTCACACTTATAGAAATTCGTTTTGATTTTTTTCCATTCACTCATCTCTGTAATGAGTTTAGAGAAAAAGTAAAACTGATGTAAAAATGCTTACAGATTACTTTGTGCTGATAACGGTTTTCGTCCCACGAAGGATTGCAATTTTTCCTGTCCTTATAAGCTCCTTTACTCCGTATTGTGCTAGTAGGTTTGAAAGAGCATCTATCTTTTGTGTCGGACCCGTAACTTCAAGAGTAATTGTTTTGGAGCTGACATCTATCACATTTGCCCTGAAGATATCGGCTATCTGCATAACCTCAGCCCTGCTTGAACCTGGATCGGCAGCGACTTTAATCAATGCAAGTTCCCTCTCAACATGGTAGTTTTCGGTAATGTCTGAAACCTTAATAACCTCAACTAACTTGTTAAGCTGTTTCATAACCTGCTCAATCTGGGCGTCATCTCCTATGCAGACAATTGTAACCCTGCTCATCCCCTCTTCCTCGCAGGTCCCTACTGCCAGACTTTCAATATTAAAACCTCTCCGGCTGAATAGGCCAGTCACCCTGCTAAGAACACCTGCCCTGTTTTCAACAAGTATTGAGAGAGTATGAGCCTTCATTTTGGTCTTCCTCCTATCATTTCATTAATGGCAGCTCCTGCTGGGACCATGGGAAAAACATTCTCCTCCCTCTCAATTCTGAAATCAAGCACAAAAGGACCTTCATGAGCAATTGAATCTTTTATTGCCTGCTTTACGCATGAGGGATCATCAACACGAATACCTTCTATACCGTATGCATTTGCAACCTTTACAAAATCGACCGGGGGAAGTTCAGTATAGGAATACCTGCGGTTGTAAAAGAGTTCCTGCCATTGTCTGACCATTCCAAGGAACCGGTTGTTGAGAATTGCAATCTTTACAGGAATATTATACTGGGAAACTGTGCCGAGCTCCTGGATATTCATCTGGATACTCCCGTCTCCTGCTATATCAAACACCCTCCTGCCTGGAAACGCAACCTGCGCTCCGACTGAAGCCGGAAACCCATATCCCATTGTCCCAAGTCCGCCGGACGTAACCCATGTCCTTGGTTTTTTAAAGCAGTAGTACTGAGCGGTCCACATCTGGTTCTGGCCCACTTCTGAAACAATAATATCATCAGCCGAAAGCAAAGAATTCAAAGTCTGAATCACAAACTGCGGGTGGAGTTTTCCGTCATTATCATAAATGAGAGGATGCTTCTCTTTCCACTGGCGAATTCTTGCATTCCAGTTTTCATACTTTTTTTCACTGTTTAGTCTGTCCAGAATCTGTGTAAGTACCGTCTTTACGTCTCCTACAATCGGAATATCGACTTTTTTATTTTTCCCTATCTCGGCAGGGTCGATATCAATATGAATCACAGATGCATGAGGAGCAAAGGCATCAACTTTTCCCGTAACGCGGTCATCAAATCTTGCTCCGATTGCAATAAGACAATCACACTCGGTTATTGCATAATTTGCATATTCAGTGCCATGCATTCCAAGCATGCCGAGGTTCAAGGGGTGATCTCCAGGAATTGCACCAAGTGCCATCAGTGTTGTTGTGACCGGGATCATCAGTTTTTCAGCTAAACTGATAAGTTCAGCTGAAGCATTTGAAGCAATGACTCCTCCACCTGCGTAAATAACCGGCCTCTCAGATGAAATAATTGTTGAAACTGCTCTCTCAATCTGGCGCGTATGACCTTTATAGGTGGGTTTGTATCCCCGAAGGACTGGTTCACTCCCAATATCGGTCTCTACATCACTTTCAGCCGTACACACATCCTTGGGGAGGTCAATAAGCACAGGTCCCGGCCTCCCGGTCTTTGCGAGAAAGAATGCCTCTGTTATAACCTTTGGCAGGTCTTTCACATCTTTGACAAGGAAGTTATGTTTCGTTATGGGAAGGGTAATTCCTGTGATATCTGACTCCTGAAATGCATCATTCCCGAGAAGGGAAGTTGGGACCTGGCCGGTTATTGCAACAAGTGGAATTGAGTCCATGTATGCTGTTGCAATCCCGGTAACAAGGTTACATGCACCAGGACCTGATGTAGCAAGACAGACCCCGACATTTCCACTCGCTCTTGCATAACCGTCAGCTGCATGTGCTGCTGCCTGTTCATGCCGGACAAGGATATGCGGGAGTCCTGAGTCAAAAAGTTCGTCATAAATCGGGAGGACGACTCCACCAGGATAACCAAACAGAGTCTTTGTTCCTTGTTTCAGAAGTCCTTCAATTAAAATTTTAGCTCCTGTCTTCATGCTCCTCTCCTAATAGACGGTTCATACCTGTTATCATCGCTTCAACACTCGCAGTAATAATATCGGTCCTGGCACCACGCGATGTCATCTGTTTTCCATCCTTTTCAAGAGTGACAGTAACATCAACAAGTGCATCAGTTCCACCACTGATAGCATCGACATGGTACTCAAGCAGAGTAATATCAGCAACATCCGATACAGTCTTTCTTAATGCCTCCATTGCTGCATCGACCGGCCCGTCACCAGTTGACGCGCTTGTTATCTCCTCTCCTCTGACAAGGAGTGTAACTGAGGCTGTGGGTATGACATTGTTACCGCTTACCACTGTAAATTGTTTAAGAACCAATTCGGGTTCTCGTTCAATAAGCATGACAGCATCTGTTATTGCCATGAGGTCGGCATCAGTTACTCTCTTTCCCATATCACCCATGACTTTAATGCGCAAGAGAATTTCATTGAGCTGCTCACGATTCGGCGAGTAGTCAAGGTCGCTTAATGCAGCTTCAACAGCAGCAGCCCCGGAATGTTTCCCAAGAAGGAACCTGCGTTTTCTCCCTATCAATTCAGGGCTGTAAGTCTCATAGGTACTGGGTTCCCGCAGAACTCCATGTGCATGAATACCACTCTCGTGAGTAAAAGCCATTTCACCGATAATAGCTTTATGCATTGGAAGAGGGACTCCGGTAAGCCTGGAGACAACATTTGAAAGGTGATAGAGCTTTTCAGTAGTCACTCCGGTATCAGTACCATATAGCACTTTGAGTGCCATAACCAACTCTTCGAGAGGAGTATTTCCGGAACGCTCTCCTATCCCGTTCACAGTAACATGCGCACATGTTGCCCCTGCCTTTAGTGCTTCAAGCGAATTGGCGAGAGCGAGCCCCAGGTCATTGTGGCAGTGGATAGAGAGAGGAGCTATATTTAGCGGGGGAATAATCTCACGAGTCCTTTCCGGTGTAAGAAGCCCTACAGTATCACATACACAAAGACGGTCAGCACCACGGTTAACACCTTCCCTGAAAATTTCCAGGAGAAACTGCTGGTCTGCACGGGACGCATCTTCACCACTGAGCTCAACGATGAGTCCACGGTCTTTTGCATACTCAACCGCCTTGAAAGCCATGTCTGACACTTCGGCCCTTGTCTTTCGCATCTTCTTTTCAATATGAAGATCACTTACCGGAATAACAAGGTGAATTGAATCAGCCCCGGCATCAGCAGCATAATCAATGTCGAGTTTCATTGCACGGACATAAGTGCAGCATTCTGCAGAGAGACCTGCATCTGCAATCAACTTGATTGCCTCTCTTTCGCCGACACTTGCAGCGGCAGATCCCGCTTCAATTACAGTTACTCCGATATCAGATAGAAGCGTTGCTATCGTGAGTTTCTCATCAGGAGAGAGTGAGACCCCCGGCGTTTGTTCACCATCACGTAACGTTGTATCAAAAAAGCGAATTTTATCGCCTAATAAAGCAATCACTCATAGTGGGTTGCACCGTACAAAACTGGTAGTCTGAGTATAAAAAAGTAAGGTATCCCTCAAAGCGGTCAGATGATACTAATTGCCCTTGAGAAGATCATGAGAATGATTACCATTGATAAGATTACCTGAATTACTACTATAGTCTTTCCAGTCCAGCTAAAAAGTACTACATCTGAAGGAGAAAAGCTCGTTGAGACCCCGAAAGCGAGATATATATAATCTGGGAAAGAGGGGGACCAGTCCTCCCAGGCAGGGTCATTCCCTGAGTGATGAGGGAAAATAAAATGCCTTCTGACATAAGGATCTTTCAGGTGCATTTCCTGACGATATGAATCTATAAGCCAGTACCAGGCACTAAAAATTGCTATTGTCACTGCAAGGATAAGGAATGCGTCCCTTAAGAATGCAATTGCAGGTACATTTGGGTTCCAAAGGCTGTAAAACATAAGAACTACTGCATAAATCAGGTTAAGAGTCAGCCATGAATTAAAGAGAATAAGTAATATCCGCATCCTGTTTTTCTTTAGTATAAAATAGAGGAATACGTAGAGAACAGCAAGAATAGAGAGATAGAGAATAAACTGCAGGAAATGAAATGAAAAACTTATTGAGAGTGGTGTGTAGGGAGGGAGCTGTGATGTTGGAACTCCACCTGAAACCATTATAAGGTAGCCTATCTGAAATGTGTTCAGGGCATTGATGTCATTTAAAAAAAATGCATTAACTACAGCTAGATAGCAAATTGCAAGAAGGTAATGAAACTCTGTATTTTTAATTAATTTCAGTCTGATATGATGTGAAAGATTCACAATTGCGGTTTATCCTGAAAAGTATAAAGGTCTTCACCCTTCTATAGAAAGTGATTATCCAATCTCGTTTTTAAGCTTATCAATCTTAAGGCCCAGGGCTTCAAGAGTCATTATTGCGGCATTACGAAAACTTTTATTCTTCTGTTCTGATGATGAGATTAATGGGCCTATTGCCGGATCACCAATTCCAAGAAGTATTGCCTGAAATTTCTCTTTCTCTCTTCCCCTGGCATTTTTCATTCGTTCAATAACCGGTATTACTGCAAGGCCGTCAAATGCTATGAGTGCTCTCTCACAACAGTTACTGACTGCAAAATCCTTGTCTGGAAGTGTATCGAGAAGGATAGGGATACATTTTTCATTTTTTATTTCTGATATGATATTGATGCAGTTAATTCTGGCTTTTGTATTTTGACTGCTTTTCACTCCACTAATCAACAGGTCAATACAATTAATGTCAAGCGATGGTGCAATTTCAACTATAAGCGGAATAACTTCTTCCTCGGCATTCAGAATTTTTTGGATAAGTATTGGGGCTGCAATATCAGGATATTCTATTATTTTCTGTTTCAACCTGGGACGCTGTTTGTCTGAATAATCCAGGAGTTCAATACAGATTGGTACTGACCAGTCACCAGGGCCAGTAACTAAACTGAATAATATATCTTTCTGCGTTTCAGAAATACTATTAACGAGCCTTTTTATCTCCAGCCCTTCGCCTGAAGATATTTTCAGGTAAAGGCGGATTAATGGCTCAGTCTTCCTGCTATATTCGTCCAGGGATAAGATTTTTTTAAGGATGACTGGCAGGGAATACTTTCCAATCTTTTCGATACACCCTGAAAAGAAAAGACTGCACTCTTGCGGGTCTTCACCAATCTGGGAGATTAATAATGGCAATGAATGCGATTTTGTCCTTACAAGCAAAGATTCGGCCTCTTTTGAACATAGGGCTGATTTATTTCGGATTGACTCGATTAATGGAATTAAAACAGGTATTCCAATCTTCAGGAGCGCTGCA
>Ga0114951_10004217_pt1 | contig 14209 bp, 12 predicted proteins | sample AM7aDNAmetaG_FD_88677 | JGI IMG/M metagenome (GOLD analysis project Ga0114951, IMG submission 88677) | Freshwater microbial communities from Finland to study Microbial Dark Matter (Phase II) - AM7a DNA metaG | ecosystem: Environmental > Aquatic > Freshwater > Lake | place: Finland: Lake Alinen...
CACCGGCATTCCCATCGCGGCGAAATTTTCCGCCAAGCCGGACGCGAAAGCCGTCCGCAAGCAATACGGCCTGCGCGACGACCTGCCCGTGCTGCTCGTGTTGAGCGGCGGTTTCGGCATGGGGCCCGTGGCGGAAATCTTGACCGAACTCGACAAGGCGCCGGGCCAGTTTCAGACGCTCGTCGTCACCGGTCGCAACGAGGAATTGCGTCGCCAGCTCGCCACTCAGGATCGCCAGCATCCCACGCACGTTCTTGGTTTCTCCACGAACATGCACGAGCTGATGGCCGTGGCCGACCTCATCATCACCAAGCCCGGTGGCCTCACGACGTCCGAGGCGCTGGCATTGGGCAAGCCGCTGTTCATCTTGAATCCCATTCCCGGCCAGGAAGCGGCCAACAGCGATTTTCTCCTCGAACACGGCGCGGCCGCCAAGGCCAACCGCGTGGAAGATCTGCCCTATCGCGTCGCGCAATTGCTCGGCTCGAAGAAATTGGCGGAGATGGGCAAGCTGGCGAAATCCCTGGGCCGGCCGAATGCGGCGCAAGCTATCTGCCGGGAAGTCCTGGCGCGTATAAAACCAAATTCGTAATTCTGGATATGGAAATACCCCTGCCGCCGCTCACCGCCAGCACGCTTTACCTCGTGGCCACGCCCTTGCGCAGTCAATCGGGTTCAGCTACTTTTCCCCCATGGAAACAACCGTCCAGTTAGACGACGAATTACTTGCCGAGGTGAAATACTTTGCCAAGCAATCGCATCGTTCACTTTCTGAAGTTGTGGCCGAGGCGTTGCACGAGAAGTTGTCCAAGTCCAATGGCAATGCTTCATCAAAACCAAATGTTTCCGATTTGATTCCCGGCCTTCATCCGGACATTCAACGTCTGACGGGGCTTGCCCCCGCCGAGTTTGATGCAGCAGCGGTTTATCACGAGCACCTCGCCCGGCGGCACCAATGAAAGCATTGCTCGATTTGAATGTGCTGCTGGATGTCATTCAAAATCGCCAGCCTCATTACGCAGATTCAGCGAGGGTTTTAAGTTCTGCGCGTTCCGGTGAATTTGAAGCGCTCATTCCGTTCCACGTCGTCACCACAATTTTTTATTTGGTTGAACGCGCCCAAGACACGACCACTGCGGGTCAAGCGGTGGATTGGCTGCTTCAACATTTCGACGTGCCGATGGCGGACAAGGGCACGCTGCTTCATGCTCGCAAGCTGAAATTGAAGGATTTTGAGGATGCCGTTGTCGCCAGTGTTGCCGTTCGTGATGGGTGTGATTTTATCATTTCCCGAAACGCGGTGGATTTTTCCGTTTCACCGATAAAAGCAATTTCGCCGGTGGACTTTCTCGCAATTCTTCACTCGAAGAAAAAAAGTTGAACATGGTAACGCCCGCCCTGCCGCCGCTCACCGCCAGCACGCTTTACCTCGTGGCCACGCCGATTGGCAACCTCGAGGACATCACGCTCCGCGCCCTCCGCGTCCTGCGCGAGTGCGACGTGGTCGCCGCCGAGGATACGCGGCATTCCGGCCAGTTGCTGAAACATTTCGGCATCAGCAAGCCGCTCCTGAGCTATTTCCAGTTCAACGAGGCCCGGCGCAGTGAGGAGATCATCGAGCGGCTCCGGCGCGGCGAGAAGGTCGCGCTGGTCACGGACGCCGGCAGCCCCGGCATCAGCGATCCCGGCGAGCGCGTGGTGAAGGCCGCCATCGCCGCCGGTTTCCGCGTGGAAGCCGTGGCCGGTCCGTGCGCGCTCGTCGCCGGTCTCACGGCGAGCGGGTTGGCGACGGAGGAGTTTCATTTCGTCGGTTTCCTGCCGCACAAATCCGGTCAGCGGCGCAATAAACTGGAATCGTTGCAGGCCGTGCCCGGCACGCTGGTCTTCTACGAATCGCCGTATCGCATCGAGAAGCTGCTGGGCGAGCTGAACGCGGTTTATCCCGACCGCGACGTGGTGCTGGCCCGCGAGTTGACGAAGAAGTTCGAGGAGTTTCTACGCGGCAAACCGGCGGCGCTACTGGAGATCGCGGCGAAGCGGAGCTTGAAAGGGGAGTTCGTGGTGCTGGTCGGGGCTTGATTGTCCATCTCCGCTTGTTAGCCTCGCCTTAACCATCCTGACTCTGCCATGAAATTTTTTCAAACGCTTGTTCTAGCTGTCGCCCTCATGGCGGTGGCGTTTAGTCCGGCCCACCACCGTATTCAGGTGCGGGCCGGGCCGATTGTCAATCCGGCCAACGGCCATCGTTATCTGCTGCTCTCAGCCTCAACCTGGATGGAAGCCGAGGCGTTCGCCAAAAAGCAGGGTGGGCATCTGGCTACGGTGCGCAATGCCGAAGAGAATGACTGGTTGCTCAACACCTTTGCGCCGCTGACCGGCGCGGCCGATTCAGGGCTCTGGATCGGGCTCTGCGATCCGACGAAGGATCGCAAGGGTGGCGCCCACGACGCAAACTTTGTCTGGGTGGATGGCGAACCGGTTGATTTCACCTTCTGGTATCCGGGCGAACCCGGCAACACGGACGGGATCGAATATTACACGGCGATGCGAAATCCGATTGATGCCCCGCCGGTGGGCTCCTGGAATGATCTGCCGAACGACGGCGGTGGCGGCAGTGGAAATACGTTTGGCGTTGTCGAAATGATTCCCCGAATCAAAGTGACCCATCCCAAAATCCACATCCTGGCTGGTCCGATTTCTAATCCCGCCAACGGACATCTTTATTATCTGCTTTCCCCGTCGTCTTGGACGGAAGCCGAGGCCTTTGCAAAAAGAAACCTGCACAGCGATCTGGTAACCATCAATGATGCGGAGGAAAATCAATGGGTTTACGATACTTTCTTCCCAATGACTCCGGTCGGCTCGGCAGATCCCCAGCTCTGGATAGGACTGAACGACGCTGCCGTGGAGGGCGAGATGGTTTGGGCGAGCGGAGCACCGGTTAATTTCACTTTTTGGTATCCGGGCGAACCGAGCAACACCCCAAACACCGATCCGACCGGCGAGGATTACACCGCCCTGAGAAGCCCGATAGATGCTCCGCCGCTCAGTTCCTGGAACGACCTCCCGAACGACGGTGGCGGCGATAAAGGTTTTGTCTATGGCGTCGTTGAGGTCGTCTCTCACCCGCATCGTGGACTCATTGTTTCATCCTTCCAATCCCGGTAAACCGGCGGCGCTGCTGGAGATCGCGGCAAAGCGGAGTTTGAAAGAGGAGTTCGTGGTGCTGGTCGGCGTGGCGGAGCCGGTGTGAAAGAAGACGGATTTGGAAGGCGACAATCAGTGACCGTCGGGCGGCCCGCAAAGAGTGACGCAACAACGAACGTTCGGGGCGGCGCAACCAACTGAAACAAACTGCTGACGCTTGAAGACATTATTGACCCTGGTTCTGTGGCTGAGTGTGCTGGTTGAGCTGCCGGCAGCGGAATTGTCATCCGTCGGTTGCCAGCTGAGCGACGGCGGCATCATCCGGGGCGCGACGAGCCGGAAGCAAATCGCCATCGCGTTTACGGGCCATACGTTCGCGGAGGGCGGCGAGACAATCCTGAGCGAACTGGCGCGGCATCAGGGCCGGGCGTCGTTCTTCTTCACTGGCGATTTTCTGGCAAACACCAACTTCACGCCGCTGGTCCGCCGCATCATCCGGGACGGCCACTACGTCGGGCCGCATTCGGACAAGCATCTGCTGTATTGTCCTTGGGACGGGCCGAAGACGAATCTGGTCACGCGGGACGAATTTCGGGCCGACCTCACCGCCAACCTGGAAAAGCTGGAGCGCTTCGGCGTGCGGCGCGCGGGGGTGCGCTATTTCCTGCCACCGTTCGAGTATTACAATCGCGCCATAGTGGACTGGAGCGCGGAGCTGGGCTTGACGCTCGTCAACTTCACGCCCGGCACGCGCGCCAATGCAGATTATCTGGGCGACGTGGAGAAAAACTTCGTCTCATCGCAGGCGATTTTCGACAGCATCCTCAAACACGAACGCGAGGATGCGCATGGGCTGAACGGTTTCATCCTGCTGTTGCACCTCGGCAGTGGACCGGACCGGACGGATAAGTTTCCGGCGCGCTTCGGCGAACTGCTGGATGGGCTCGCGGCGAAAGGCTATGAGTTTGTCCGCGTGGATGAATTGCTCGCGCCGCAGCCGGAGCAGCTTTTTATCCGGGCCAATCAGCTTGGCTACACGATCAAAGATGCCAAGACGGCGGTGGCCTTTTCGCAGTCGGCGGTCCCGCTGACGTTTTCGATCGTGAACCTCGCCACCGGCAGCAACGTGTTCAGCGGACAGCCTAGAAGGATTGACGGCGTGGCGTGGGGGCAGTTTACCAATCACTGCGAGCTGGATTTCACCGCGCTGCATACGCCGGGGCGCTACGTCGTCCGCCTCGGCGCGGCGACCTCGCAGCAGTTCACTATTGGCAAAGACATTTACGCGGAGCTGCCCGATGAGTTGCTGGGATTCATGCGCGAGCAGCGGTGCGGTTTCAATCCGTGGCTCGGCACGAATTGCCATCCGCTGGACGGGCGCACGGCGTTCGGGCCGTTGCCAGACGCGACGGCGATGGACGCCACCGGCGGCTGGCATGACGCGGGCGATCTGCTGAAGTATCTCCTCACCTCCGGCAACGCCACCGCGCAGATGCTCCTAGCCTACGAAATCAATCCGCACCGCGACGCAAAGCGCTTCACAGATCGCGTGGATGCGCTGGGCCGTCCCGGAACCAATGGCATTCCCGACCTGCTCGACGAGGCGCGCTGGGGATTGGAATGGCTGCTCAAGCTGCATCCCGCGCCCGAGGCGTTGTATCACCAGGTAGCCGATGACCGCGACCACGCGGGCTGGCGTCTGCCGCAAAGCGAGATTACTGATTACGGCTGGGGCAAAGGCGGGGCGCGGGTGGTTTATTTCGCCACGGGCGAGCCGCAGGGTTTGAAGAAATATCAAAGCGACTCGACTGGTGTAGCCAACCTTGCCAGCCGTTACGCGGCGGCGATGGCGTTGGCCTATCAGATCTGGAAGGATGATCCGCAGCAGAAGGATTTTGCGCTGCGCTGCCTGCAGGCGGGCCGGGAGGTCTATGCGCTGGGCCGCGCGAAGGAAGGGGTGCAGCAGGGGAATTCCTACGGCTCACCATATCGCTATGCGGAGACGACCTGGACGGACGACATGGAATGGGGCGCGGCTGAACTGTTCCGCGCCACCGGGGAGAAAAGTTTTCTGGCCGACGCGAAACATTACGCGGAAGTTGCCGCCGACGAGAGTTGGATGGGCAAGGAGCAGACCGGTCACTATCAGTTTTATCCGTTCATGAACGCCGGGCATTTTCGGCTGTATGAGCTTGTGGATGCGCCATTCCAGAAAACGCTCGCCCGTTATTATCGCGTCGGGATTGAACGTTGCATCAGCGCAGGTAACCAAAATCCCTACCGCATCGGCGTGCCGTTCATCTGGTGCTCTGACAATCTGGTCGCCGCACTCGTGACTCAGTGCGCGTTTTATGAACGCATGACTGGTGACCGAAGCTTTCACGAATTCGCGACCAAACAGCGTGATTGGCTGCTTGGTCGCAATCCGTGGGGCACGACGATGTTCACGGAAATCGGCAGTGTGTTTCCGCGTGACGTTCACTTGATGACGACGCAACTGACGCATCGCACGGTGCGCGGAGCGCTGGTGGACGGACCCGTTTACGAACGCATCTTTAAATCGCTCAAAGGCGTCACCCTTCGTGATCCCGATCCGCTGGCGTTGTTTCAAGGCGCGGCGGTGTATCACGATGACATGAGCGATTATTCGTCGAATGAACCCACGATGGATGGCACGGCTTCGGCCATTTTGATGTTCGCTCTGGACGAATAATTGCCCAGCGGCAATCAGACCTGCGCCCGCTGCTGCACCAGGAAGTCAAGCCACGCCTTCATGCCATTGCCGGTCTTGGCGGACAGCTCGAAGATCTGCGCGTGGTGGCTTACGCGATTCAAGTTGGCAAGCGCCAGTTCGCGGTTGAAACCGGCGGCGGACGCCATGTCGTTCTTCGTGATGACCGCAACGTTGGCGGAATGAAACATCGGCGGGTATTTCAGCGGCTTGTCTTCGCCTTCGGTGACGGACAGCAGCACGACGCGCAAATCTTCTCCCAGATCGTAGTCGGCCGGGCAGACGAGATTGCCGACATTTTCAATCACCAGCACGTCGAGCTGGTCGAGATCCAGTTGCCCTGCCGCCCTGGAAACCATGTCTGCGTCCAGGTGGCAGACCGTTCCGGTGGTGATTTGCACGACGGGAATGCCGGCGGTGCGCAGCCGGGCGGCGTCGTTGTCGGTGGCGAGGTCGCCGACGATCACGCCGACGCGGAGATTCGCGCCGAGCCGGGCGGCGGTCTCACGGATGAAGGTGGTCTTGCCCGATCCCGGCGAGGAAACGACATTCAGCACGAGCAGTTTCTTGGCCTTGAAGAATCCGCGATTCCGCTCGGCGAGCAGGGAGTTTTTCTCCATCAGCGACCGGTTGAGACTCACGGTTTGCTTGCCGTGCGCATGACCGTGGTCGCCATGGTCATGATGACCGTGGCCATGTTCGTGACCGTGATGGTGTTCATGCCCGTGCACGTGCGCGCCGATTTTCACGTCGCCCCCGCCGTTGCCGCAGCCGCATTCTTGACACATATTATGACGTCTCCACGTCAGCGATTTCCAGTTCCCGCCCGCGCCGCAACTCGCCGCTCACATTGTGGCATCGGGGACATTCGTTGAAAAAGTCCACGCAGTCAAACTCCGCCTGGCACGTCTCGCACCAGCATGCCGCCTGCACCGCCTCGATTTCCAGGCTTGCGCCTTCCGCCATCGTGCCGTGGCAAACCACGTCAAACGCGAATTGCAGGGATTCCGGCACGACGCCGCTCAAGCTGCCGATGCGCAGGCGCAATTTCAACACCCGGGTTGACCCGGCGGATTTGGCGGCGTCCATCGCCATCCGCAGCGCCTCGGTCATGATGGAAACTTCGTGCATGGCTCGCCGACAACGTGAACCGGCGGGGCGGGAAAATCAAACCATTCCGGCCATATGGCAACCTTGGGTTGCAGATGGCCAAATTAGGAGAAGTCAGCGATAATGCCCCGGACGAAGATGCAGTGTCGGGAAAGTTTGCCGCCGGAACGATTTTATGAACAGCCAGCCCCAGCTTCATCCGCGTGTGCGCGTGAAACTAGCCCTTCGTGGCACGGTGCAGGGCGTGGGATTTCGTCCGTTCGTGCACCGGCTTGCCACCGAGCTGGCGGTGACCGGCTGGGTCAACAATTCGCCACAAGGTGTCTTCGTCGAGGCCGAAAGCCCGCGTCCCGCACTGGAACAATTTCTGCGCCGGCTCGAAGCGGAGAAGCCGCCGCGCAGTTTCATTCAAAGCATGGAGACGACCTGGCTGGACGCGGTCGGCTTTAGCCGGTTTGAAATCCGTCCCAGCGAAACCGGCGGTGACCGGACCGCGCTGGTTCTCCCCGATATCGCGACTTGCCCCGATTGTTTGCGGGAGATTGGTGATCCCACGAACCGGCGCTTTCGTTATCCCTTCACGAACTGCACGAACTGCGGGCCCCGTTTCAGCATCATCGAAGCGTTGCCTTATGACCGCGCGAACACCTCGATGAAACAGTTTGCGATGTGCCCCGCGTGCCAGGCCGAATACGACAGCCCGACAGACCGCCGGTTTCATGCGCAGCCGAATGCCTGTCCCGTCTGCGGCCCGCGGCTGGAATTCTGGAGCGCCGGCGGCGAAGCGATGTTCGCCGGACACGACGCTCTGCTGGCCGCCGCCAATGCGATTCGCCGGGGAAAAATCGTCGCGGTGAAGGGCGTCGGGGGATTTCATCTGCTGGTTGATGCGAGAAATGAAAATTCCGTCCAGCGCTTGCGCAAACGAAAGGGCCGCGAGGAAAAACCGTTTGCGCTGATGTTCCCCTCTGTAGAAAGCGCAAGGCAGGCGTGCCTGACTTCAGCTTTGGAGGAGCGGCTGCTGCGTTCGCCCGAGGCGCCGATGGTGCTTTTGGGGCAGCTCGCAACACCCAAGGCACAACTCTCAACTTCGATCGCCCCCGGCAATCCCAACCTCGGCGTGCTGCTGCCGTCCAATCCCCTGCATCACCTGCTCATGGCGGAATTAAAATTTCCGGTTGTCGCCACCAGCGGCAATCTGAGCGACGAGCCGATTTGCACGGACGAGCTGGAAGCTCGGGAGCGGTTGCGCGGCGTCGCTGATTTTTTTCTCGTTCACAACCGGCCGATTGTCCGGCAAGAGGATGATTCGATCGTCCGGGTGATGTTGGGTCGCGAAATGATTTTGCGCCGCGCGCGGGGTTATGCGCCGCTGCCGGTCCAAATGCGGAGTGTGGAAGGCGGCGTGCGGACTATGCTCGCAGTTGGTGCGCATCTGAAAAATTCCGTTGCGCTGGCGGTCGGCGAGAATGTTTTCCTCAGCCAGCACATCGGTGATCTGGAAACCGAGCAGGCGAACTCCGCGTTCCGCCGGGTTTGCGCGGATTTGCCGAAACTCTACGACGTGACGCCAGAATGCATCGCGGCGGATCTGCATCCGGATTATCTCTCCACGCAGTTTGCGCAGGAAAGTGGTCAGGCAGTTGTCGGGGTTCAACACCATGTCGCGCACGCCCTGTCCTGCATCGCGGAAAATGAAATCAAACTGCCAGCGCTTGGTGTCGCCTGGGACGGCACCGGGTATGGAACGGACGGCACCATCTGGGGAGGTGAATTTTTCCTCGTCGGGAAGGACAAGGTCGAACGGGTCGCGCACCTGCGTCCGTTCCGGTTGCCGGGCGGTGACAAGGCCGTCAAGGAACCGCGCCGAGCCGCGCTTGGGTTGCTTTATGAATTATATGGCGAGGCGACTTTCGAAATGGACCACCTGCCGCCGTTCCGTGAAATGCCGCCGATTGAGATGGTCACCTTAAAGGGGATGTTGCAACGGCGGCTGAATTCGCCCTCCACCTCCAGTGTGGGACGGTTGTTTGATGCGGTCGCTTCACTGGTCAATCTGCGGCACCGGATGGGATTTGAAGGCCAGCCGGCGATGGAACTGGAATTTGCCCGCGGCGAGGTCGAGACGAATGCGCACTACGACCTGCAGGTCTTCCCCCGCCACCCGTCCCTCGTCCTGGATTGGTCGCTGATGATTCATTCGATCTTGACGGACGTGAACAGCGGTGTTTCTGTGGCGGAAATTTCCGCGAAATTCCACAACGCGCTGGCCGAGTCGGTGGTGGCCATTGCGAGACGGTGTGGGGAACCGCGCGTTGCCTTGAGCGGCGGTTGTTTTCAAAACCGGTATCTGCTCGAATGCACCGTGGCGCGGCTGCGCGAGGAGAATTTTCAGCCGTATTGGCATCAACGGGTGCCGACCAACGACGGCGGCATCGCCCTGGGCCAAATCTTTGCAGCACGAAACCATCTTACCTTGAAATAAATTATGTGTCTGGCCATCCCGGGAAAAGTTTTGAGCATCAGCGGTGACGATCCGTTGACGCGCATGGGGCGGATTGATTTCGCCGGCATCGTGAAGCAGGCGAGCCTCGCGTATGTGCCCGAGGTGATCGCGGGTGATTACGTCATTGTGCATGTCGGCTTTGCCTTGAGCAAAGTGGACGAGGAGGAGGCGCAAAAGGTTTTCGGATACTTGAAGCAAATCGGCGAACTCGAAGAACTCAAGGAGCCGGCTCCATGAAATTCCTCGATGAGTATCGCGACCCGGGGCTGGCGCAAAAATTTGTGCGGGAGATCCATCGCATCACCACGAAACCGTGGAAGATCATGGAGGTCTGTGGCGGCCAGACGCACGCCATCGTGAAGTTTGGCATTGATGAATTGCTTCCGAAACAGATCGAACTGATCCACGGGCCGGGCTGCCCGGTCTGCGTGACGCCGCTGGAGGTGATTGACCAGGCGTTGGAAATCGCCGCGCGGCCCGATGTCATTTTCACGTCGTTTGGCGACATGCTGCGCGTGCCCGGCAGCACGACGGATCTGCTGGCGGTCAAAGCCAAAGGCGGCGACGTGCGGATCATCTATTCGCCGCTGGACGCGGTGAAGCTTGCGGAACAAAACCCGGCAAAGGAAGTGGTGTTCTTCGGCGTCGGTTTTGAGACCACCGCCCCGGCCACGGCGATGGCGATTTATCAGGCGGCGCAAAAGGGTTTGAAGAATTTCTCGATGCTGATTTCCCACGTCCTGGTGCCGCCGGCCATTGAGGCTTTGATGTCGTCGCCTAACTGTCAGGTGCAGGCGTTTCTCGCGGCCGGTCATGTCTGCACGGTCATGGGCTACGAAGAATATTTTCCGCTCGCAAAAAAATACCGGGTGCCGATTGTAGTCACCGGTTTCGAGCCGCTGGACATCTTGCACGGCGTGCTGCTGACGGTGCAGCAGCTGGAGTCGGGTCGCGCGGAAGTGGAAAATCAATACGCCCGCGCCGTCCGGCGCGAGGGCAACCAGCCGGCGCAGGACTTGATCAAGAAAGTTTTCAAAGTCGTTCCGCGCAAATGGCGCGGCATCGGTGAGATTGCTCAAAGCGGTCTGGGCCTGAGCGAGACTTACGCGGCGTTTGATGCCGCGAGGAAATTCGACCTGACGGATCAATGTGTCGAGGAACCGGCGGAGTGCATCGCCGGCCTGATTTTGCAGGGTTTGAAAAAGCCGAACGAATGTCCGGCGTTCGGCAGCCGCTGCACGCCGGAGCATCCGTTCGGGGCGACCATGGTTTCGAGCGAGGGCGCGTGCGCCGCCTATTACCGGTATCGGCGACAGCCCGAGTCATTCAAGAGCTAACCCGGCATCAGGCACCGAATGAAAATACCCGATTTTAACGCGACCTGCCCGATACCAATTTCACAGTATCCGCACGTTCTCATGGCGCACGGCGGCGGCGGGAAACTGATGCACCGGCTGCTCGAAGATGTTTTCGGCAAGGCGTTCAGCAATCCGTTGCTGGATGCGCGCCACGATTCGGCGCAATTTACTCCGCCGGCGGGACGGCTCGCGATGACGACGGATTCCTATGTGGTGCGGCCGCTGTTCTTTCCCGGCGGCGACATCGGCTCGATGGCCATTCACGGCACGGTCAACGATCTGGCGATGAGCGGTGCGCGTCCGTTGTATTTATCGTGCGCGTTCATCATCGAGGAAGGCCTGCCGATGGAAACCTTGTGGCGGGTCGTCTGTTCGATGCGGGACGCGGCGAATAAGTGTGGCGTGCAGATCATCACGGGTGATACGAAGGTCGTGGACAAGGGCAAGGGGGACGGACTGTTCATCAACACGGCCGGCATTGGAGTGATGGAACATTCCTGGAACATCGCACCGCAAAATGTGCAGCCGGGCGATGCGGTGATTGTCAGTGGCGACCTGGGCCGGCATGGCATGGCGATCATGGCCGTGCGCGAAGGGTTGGAATTTGAAAGCCAGATCGAAAGTGATTCCGCGCCCGTGGCCGCGCCGGTTTTGGAACTGGTGAACGCGGGAATTGAAATCCATTGCCTGCGCGATCTGACCCGTGGCGGACTGGCGAGCGCGTTAAATGAAATCGCCGAGGCGGCGCGGGTGAAAATTGCCATCGAGCAGAACGCAGTTCCGGTCCGTGAAGACGTCAATGCCGCCTGCGAAATTCTGGGGCTGGATGTCCTGCACGTGGCCAATGAAGGCAGGTTCGTCGCGTTTGTGCCGGCGGAAGATGCCGAGCGCACCTTGGCGATTTTGCGCCGGCATGAAGTCAGTGCCGGGTCGGTGGTCATTGGCACAGTGGCTGGAAAATCCGCGCCGCTGGTCACGGTGAAGAGCGCGTTGGGCGTCAGCCGGATTCTCGACATGCCGAGTGGCGAGCAGTTGCCGCGGATCTGCTGATCAATGGGCCAGGAAAGACAGCCGTGTGCGTTTGTAGATGGCCTCGGGCGTTCCCTCGGCGGAGACGTTCACCAGCAGGTTCCTTCGATGATAAAAATCGGTGAGGGGCTTGGTGGCAGTTTGATAGATGACCTTCGCGCCCTCAAGAGCTCCGGGTGGTCATCTTCGTGTTGAAATAATTTTCCGCCGCAATGGTCGCAAATACCGGCGGCTGCGGGCGGTTGGTTGATCAGATGATAGGAAGCTTTGCAGTCGGAGCAGCTGCGGCGGTTGGCGATGCGTGCGGCGATTTGCTCAAGCGGCAGGACATAGTTGAAAACCACCGTGAGCTGGACGCCCTGGCTGAGCAGCAACTTTTCGAGCGCCTCGGCCTGCGCGACCGTGCGGGGAAATCCGTCGAGGAGAAATCCACCGGAACAATTCAAGCAGCCCAGGCGTTCGCCAACCATGTTCAAAACCGTCTCGTCGGGAACCAGCTCACCGCGCTTCATGTCATTGAGCGCGCTGCGCATCGCGGGGGAGAGGCTGGCTTCATTGCCGCCTTTGGCGGCGCGGAAAACGTCGCCGGTGGAAAGGCGGCAGGTGCCAAGCCGCTCGCACAGCCGGTCAGCCTGGGTGCCTTTGCCGACGCCGGGTGCGCCGAGCAGGATGATGCGCCACGCCTTGCCGAGCGGCTTGCGGGGCGGCATCACGCAAGGATGACCGCCGCCTTTGAGCCACGCCGTGCGATCATGGCCGGGCATAAGTCCAACCGCATCTGTTCTGGGGAAAAACTGGTTGTCTTTCATGCCATCATCACAGCCGGCGATTTGAAAAAGCGCGGATCAAGTGCGGGGCAGCGCAAAGCTGGTCAGGGCCTTCATGTATTGGGCGCGTTCGAAGGCCGCCGGTTCCGGGCAGTTTTTCTGGCTCAAGCTGCCCTTCAGCTGGCTGACGGATTCGTATTCATGCTCCTCCAGCCATTCCACCACGCCGCTTTGGATCAGCGCGATTTGCGGGATGCCGTTGCGGATGATGGTGGAACAGAGCATGGTCACGTCCGCGCCGGCCATGAGCATCTTAAGCACATCGGACGCGCGATGAATGCCGCTGGTGGCGGCGAGGCTGGCGTTCACGCGACCGTGCAGCAGGGCGATCCAGCGCAACGGCAGCCGCATGGCCATCGGCGTGCTCAACAGAATGTTCGGCTTCACTTCGAGCGATTCCAATTCGATGTCCGGCTGGTAAAACCGGTTGAACAGGACGAGTCCGTTGGCCCCGGCCTGGTCGAAACGGCTGGCCATATTGGCGAAATTGCTGAAGAACGGACTCAACTTCACCGCCACGGGGATCGTCACCTCGGATTTCACCGCGCGCAGGATGCTGAGGTAGTTGTCCTCGATCACTCCGCCGGCCAGATCCATGTCGGTCGGGATATTGTAAATATTCAGCTCCAGTGCGTCTGCGCCCGCCTGCTGGATTTGCTTCGCATAGGAGGTCCAGCCGCCGGCCGACGAACAGTTCAGGCTGGCGATGATCGGAATGTGCGTCGCCTTTTTCGCGGCGGCGATGTGCTTGAGGTATTCCTCCGGCCCGAGGCAGAATTCCTCCGGTTCGGGAAAATAACTCAGCGCCTCGGCGAAGCTGTTGGTGCCGCTTTCGAGATTCCGGTTCAACTCCAGCCGGTCCTGCCGCAGCTGTTCCTCAAACAGCGAATACAGAACGACCGCCGCCGCGCCGGCGTCTTCCATCCGCTTGATTTTGTCCACGTCTTCCGACAGCGGCGACGCGGAAACGACCAGCGGCGAACGCAGTTTCAAACCGAGATAATTGGTGGTGAGATCCATAATTTTATTCGTTGATGTTGAATCAGGCTTCGATGCTGGTCACCGGGACAGTCGCCGCGCCGGTTGCCGGCTTCGGAGTCGGCTGTGCGAGGTATTGATAGAATTTCCAGCGCCGGTCGGCGTCCACTTGGGCCTGGGCGAAGAATTTCTTCGCGTCCTCCGGCTTGCTCTTGGTGAGCATCTTGAACCGGTTCTCCGACATCATGAAGTCGGACACCTTCGACTTGGCAGCGGCGGAGTCGAGTTGCAGCGGGTTTTCGCCGCGTTCGGCCCGGCGTGGGTCGTAGCGGTAAAGCAGCCACTGGCCGGACTCGACCAGGAGTTTCTGCTGCTTCGCGCCCACGCCTTGATCCAACGCGATACCCTGCGCAATGCAATGGCTGTAGGCGATGATGAGGGACGGCCCCGGATAGGATTCCGCCTCGATGAACGCCTTGAGCGTGTGCTCGTCCTTCGCGCCCATCGCGACGCTGGCAACGTA
>Ga0114951_10004220_pt1 | contig 14206 bp, 11 predicted proteins | sample AM7aDNAmetaG_FD_88677 | JGI IMG/M metagenome (GOLD analysis project Ga0114951, IMG submission 88677) | Freshwater microbial communities from Finland to study Microbial Dark Matter (Phase II) - AM7a DNA metaG | ecosystem: Environmental > Aquatic > Freshwater > Lake | place: Finland: Lake Alinen...
AATGAGACTTAACAGGCATTTTACATATCAAACACGACATAACAACAAGAGACAACAATCGGTTCCTGACAAAACATCCATACTACTCAATGCAATAATTCCGTATATTTGGCCTTCATTCATTCAATCAAAGGAGAACCAACGATGTCCATGACCGTCGAAATTAAAAACAACAAGCTCTGTATCGAAATCGATCTTGAGAAGCCAACACCTTCTGCGTCAGGAAAAACTCTTGTTGTTGCAAGTACGCATGGCAACACGGTCACTTCCGCAGAGGTTAACGGTAAACCCATAACCATTGGCCTGAACGCTTATATTAAACCCTGATGATAACATTGGATGTTGTCTTGCAGCATGAATTATGATTGCCTCAGACTATCAGACAGAAAGAACGTTTCTGCATGCCTCTCCAGGATACTCTATTTCTACGGTTGAGTGGTACATGCCGTATCGCTCTACCAGTGTTCTGATCCGCTCTTTGAGTTGCATGTATGCTTCAGCCTCAAGCAGAGTATCCACTTCAAGGTGAGCAGTGAATACGGTGTGAATTCCGTCAAGTGACCAGATATGGGCATGATGAACGGCATGGATATGCTCCAATTCCTCAATTTCCTTTGTCATAGTTGCGAGATCGAACTCATCGGGCACTGCTTGCAGAAAAACCGGCAACATTGCTTTTAAATTTTTTACAACCCCTGATAAAATATAGAGCGTAATAATGATGGCAAGAAGAGGATCAAGAACTGGAACATCCCAGAAGTAGAGAACAACGGCAACAACGAGTACTGCCACCCATCCGAGCACATCTTCCAAAAGGTGTAGTGCCACAACTTTGGCATTCATGCCGCTCTCTTTCGAAAGTCTTGCCATTGCAATGCCGTTAACCATAACACCAACGACGGCAAGAAGAATCATTCCGCCAGCATTGGGGTGATGGGGCTCAAGAATACGGGGGATGGCGTTGGCAAGCACAAAGAGCGAACTGGTAAGCAACACCACTGTACTGATAAGTGCACCGAGAAGAGAGAATCGTTTGTAGCCATAAGAGTATCGTGCACTGCTCTCGCCTCCGGACTTGCTTTCAAAGTACCATGCCTGTGCAAGCGCAAAGGAATCGCCAAGGTCATGAACTGCGTCGGCAAGAATGGCCGCACTACCAGTCAACATACCACCGACGATTTCGACAAGGGTAAACCCTACATTGAGGAAAAAAGCTGTCTTAATGTTGCCGGATGCATGATGATGATGGTGGTGGTGTTCATGATGGTTATTATGTGCCGTATCATGTGAATGCAAACCCTCTCCTGATTTTGTAGTACTCATAAATTCATTTATAGTCATTTTTATCTGTTTTCGAGATACAATCACATATATGCCATAACAATAAAATTTAATGTATTTTTAGTATCAATTGCCAAAAAAATAAACTCGCGGTAACGACTTCATGAACAGCGCTCTTCAATGGGGTATAGCCTCGTTAACAATGATCTGCCTCTGCATGCTCAGCTACTTTTTTGCGGATATTCAGGCTGCATTGTGGTTGCATGCGCTCGGAAAAACATGGTTTTATGAACTATTCGAGTTGATAACACTGTTTGGCGATTCACTCTGCTATATTGCTGGAGGCTTGCTACTGTATGCAATTTTTCGCAACAAGAATCAGTACAGAGCATATTCGGGCCTTTTCCTCTTCTCTACCGTTGCAGCATCAGGATTAACTGCGGATCTTGCTAAATTTATCGCAGGGAGGGCACGACCAAATCTTTATTTTACTGAACACCTCCAAGGATTTGCTTTTTTCCAGCTTGAAAAAGCATGGACGTCCTTTCCATCCGGCCATGCGGCAACAGCGCTTAGTGTCGCTATGCTCATTGGCACGCTTTACCCTCGCTGGCGAATTAGTTCGCTTTTTGCTGGCTTTATGGTAGCATTCAGCCGTATTTTTCTTGCTCAGCACTATATCAGTGATGTCATTGCCGGTTCTTTTCTGGGCATGGTATCCACAGTTCTCCTTTACAACCACTATTTCAAGTCGAAATTAGATGCATCTGAACCAATCAAAATCTGAAACTGCCTGGTTTCTGGCTGCACTGGCAATTCTTATTCTGCTAAGTTTTTTTGCGGCTCTTGGATCCGTGCCACTCTTTGATGTTGATGAAGGAGCGTTCAGTGAGGCAACACGAGAGATGATCGTCAGTAAAAATTACCTGACTACCTACCTGAACGGTGCACCCCGTTTTGATAAACCTATACTGATTTACTGGCTGCAGGTTGCCGCTGTCAAGCTTTTCGGACTCAACGAGTTTTCCTTCCGTCTACCCTCTGCACTTGCTGGAACCGCTTGGGCAACTTCCATTTTTCTGTTTGTGCGCAAAGAGTCCGGCAACCGACAGGCGTTTTTTGCCGCAGCACTAATGGTGCTTTCACTACAGGTGATTGTTATTTCAAAAGCAGCGATAGCCGATGGTGTGCTTAATTATTTGCTGGCCATTACTATGCTTGCCTTGCTCCACCATTATAAAACAGGTTCAAAACAGGCACTGCATTTTGCATTTGCTTCGTCAGGGCTTGGGATGCTTACCAAAGGACCGATAGCGATCATTATTCCGTTTGTAGTCACTTTTTTGTTCTCCCTGCAAGAGGGACGATTGAAAAAATGGCTCAGGATGATACTAAACCCTACAGGAATCATCCTTTTTCTCATCATTTCCCTTCCCTGGTATTTGCTGGAATACCGTGACCAAGGCATGTCATTTATCAATGAGTTTTTTTTCAAACATAACATCAGTCGTTTTAACACTTCGTTTGAGGGACACTCGGGTTCCCTCTTCTATTACCTTCCAGTTATCTTGATTGGGATTATGCCTTTTACCGGCCTTTTCTTTACGGTACTATTCAAACTGAAAACTCTGCTTTCCGACAAAACAAACCGGTTTCTGCTGATCTGGTTCAGCTTTGTCTTTCTCTTTTTTTCCTTCTCCGGCACAAAACTGCCTCACTATATGATTTATGGCTATACACCTCTCTTTATTCTCATAGCCAGGGCACTACCGTTAACAAAACACCCTGAAAGCCTGGCTCTATGGCCATTGCTCCTGCTTGCCGCTCTTGCCTTTCTCCCTATGCTTCTGCAAACAGCAGTACACCAAATAAATGATGACTATATACAAGCTCTACTTGCTGGAGCAATAGAGCTTACAGGAAAGACTTATCTTTTCGTTGTTATAGCAGCCATTATCGGAGTCACCGCTATACAATTTCTGCCACATTTTTCCGCCGCTGGGAAGTTGATTGCTACTGGTGTGATATTTTCTTGTTTGATAAATTTTTACCTTACTCCCCTTGCGGGCAGACTCCTCCAGGAACCGATCAAACAGGCCGCTTTTCTGGCTAAAAAAGAAGGGTATAAAATCGTAATGTGGGAAATCTATAACCCCTCTTTTTTAGTATATTCGGAGTCTTTTGTTGAAAAACGGCACCCGGAACCGGGTGAGATTGTTCTGACAACGGTCAAACAGCTCGATAGACTCGACCATCCAGCCATACTCTACAGCAAATACGGCATTATAATGGCAAAACTCAGGCAATGAATTCGATATCATGAAGCTTTCGGTCGTTATACCAGTAATGAATGAGGTGGAAAATATCAAACCACTGTTCGCAGCTCTCGCTCTTTCACTTGCCGATGTTGAGCACGAGATCATTCTGGTTGATGACGGCTCTACAGACGGCACTGTAGCTGAAATCCAGAAATACGCTCCCATCAATGCACATCTTGTTGTGCTGAACAAGAATTACGGCCAGACAACCGCAATGGCCGCTGGCATCGACCATGCACAAGGAGAGCTGATAGCCACCATAGACGGCGATTTGCAGAATGATCCTTCGGATATTCCGATGATGATGCAGTATCTTCATGACCACGATCTGGATGTTGTTGCAGGCAGGCGGGCCGGGCGGCAGGATGGGATGATACTTAGGAAAATTCCCAGCAAAATAGCCAATGCCATGATCAGAAATCTGACCAATGTGCACATCCGCGACTATGGATGTACCTTAAAGGTATTTAAAAAGGATGTGGCAAAAAATCTTGGTCTCTATGGCGAACTGCACCGCTTTATACCAGTGCTTGTGCAACTGTACGGCGCAACAATGGCGGAGGTTGATGTCCAGCATCACCCGAGAAAGTTTGGTGCATCAAAATATGGCATAGGACGCACTTTCAAAGTGCTGAGCGACCTGCTGTTCATGGTCTTTTTCCAGAAATACAGCCAGAAACCGATGCATCTTTTCGGCTCCCTTGGTTTTCTCTCCCTTTTTATTGGCATAACCCTGAACGTTTACCTGCTTACCCTGAAAATTCTGGGAGAGAAAATAGGAGGACGCCCATTACTTTCTCTGGGCATCATCTTAACCTTTATCGGCATTCAGTTAATTACAACGGGCTTCATTGCTGAATTCATCATGCGAACCTATTACGAGTCGCAGAACAAGAAACCATATATCATCAAGAAGATCGTTGGGAAACAGTAAATTCAACCTTAAAAAGCTGTTCAAGCCTCTGCTTCAGCTTCTTGTCACTGCTCTGGCTCTTTATCTGGTACTGAGAAAAACCGATGTTGCCAAACTTTCCGGTATCATCCGGAGTGCCAATCCATGGTATCTTCTGCTTTCCCTCCTTTTTTTCAATATCTCCAAGCTTTTCAATGCGGTACGCCTGAATCGTTTTTTCAAGGCAATCGGCATTGAGCTTTCCGCCTTGTACAACCTGAAGCTTTACTATCTCGGAATGTTCTATAATCTATTTCTTCCGGGAGGAGTTGGCGGTGACGGCTACAAAATCTATGTCCTGCAGAAAAACCATGGGATGAAAATGATCAATGTTTTTCATGCAGTTTTATGGGATCGGATCAGCGGGATTTTTGCTCTTGTGTTTCTCGCGCTTGTTCTGCTGCTGCCCAGCACTTTTGCCTTGAAATTCCCCCAACTGATTCCTTATGCATGGCTATTGCTCGGTACAATCTACCCATTGGCACTGCTCCTGAACAAACTTTTTTACAAACAGTTCATCAACATTTTTACCATCACGGCACTGGAATCGATGCTGGTACAGATTGCCCAAGTCATATCAGCATTTTTTATTCTCCAGGCCATCTCGCTTCATGCCAACCATATCGACTATCTGGCAATCTTTCTGTTGTCAACAGTCGCCACCATTCTGCCTATTACCATCGGAGGAGCTGGAGCCAGAGAGGTAACCTTCTATTTCCTTCTTAACTTTATACAACTTGAAACCAATGCAGGCGTGGCCCTGTCGCTCATATTTTTCGGTATTTCCGCAGTTTCATCACTTGCAGGAGTATTGACAAAAATTCGCCATGAAAAAAGTGTGCCGGAAATTTAAGACCGATTGCGAAGTTCAAGGTCTTTCAGCTTCATCTGCCACTGTTCCCTGTTATTCCATATCCTTTTTTCAACGGAGTAGACCATGGTAAATACTGGACGAGCAACCGATATAAGTTCCGCATGGATATCCGGACGATCAAAACCGATAACATCAAAGGTTCGACCATTTTTATCCCTGACAGAAAATTTTAAATGCCTCTCTTTGAGAAGTTTTGGCTGACCAAACAGAACAAGATCTTCTGACACAAATAGCGGCTCCTGATTACCATAACCGTAAGGAGCAAACTGCTCAAGCACATTGATAAATTTAGCGGTGATATCCTCAAGGGCAAGTTTTGAATCAATAACAAGCTCTTTCTGACGTTGCGTCATTGAAAGACGGTCGGAACACACTTCGTTGAATTTTTTGCGAAATCCCGCAAAGTTTTCCGGCCGAAGGGTAAGGCCTGCTGCCTGGTGATGACCGCCGAATTGGTCGAGATATTCGCTGCACTGTTGCAGTACCGCATGGATATCAAGCCCTTCAACACTTCGCACTGAACCCCTGATAAGCCCATTCATACCCCCAAGAATAACCGTCGGCAGATAATGTTTTTCAATCATTTTTGACGCAACAATACCAAGAACTCCGAGATGCCATGACTCATCATAAAGCACAATCGAAGAACAATAGGACGCAAAATGATTATCAAGCATCTTTTCAGCTTTCACCATAATGTCGGCATCACGTTCCCTTCGCTGCACATTGATACGATCAAGCTCCTCGGCATAACATCGGGCATCGGCGGAAGAATCTGAAAGCAGCCAGTCAAGTGCAAGATGTGCTGAGTGCATTCTGCCCGCAGCATTGATACGGGGAGCAATGCCGAAAGCAATATGAAACATGCCGAATTCTGTGGAGGCAACCTTCATGAGAGAAAACATCGCCTTGATATTGGCTCTGGGTTTGGTTCGCATTCGCTGAATTCCCTCGCGAACCAGTGCACGATTTTCTCCCTCAAGAGAGACCATATCGGCGGCTGTGGCAATAGCTACAAAATCAAGATATTGCTGCCAGCTCTCCGCTTCGGCATTGAGATGTTCACCTATTGCCTGAATAAACTTGAACGCAACACCGCATCCGCATAACTCCCTGAATGGATAGGCCGAGCCCGGAACCTTTGGATTTAAGATAGCATAAGCAGGTGGAAGCTCATCAGATTCATGATGGTCACAAACAATCACATCAATACCATATTCAGAGCATCGAGTTATCGCTTCACTCTCTTTTATACCACAATCAACCGTAATGACAAGGCCGACGTTCCGCTCAACAGCCGAATCGATGCCTTCAGTCGATATACCATAGCCCTCCGCAAAACGATCATTGATGTAATAAGAGACCTCACCACCCAGCTCTTTCAAAAAAAGCAAAAGCATCGCTGTGCCAGTGGTGCCGTCAACATCATAATCGCCATAAAGCATTATTTTTTGATGCTCCCTGATGGCATGCAATACCCGTTCGACAGCCTGCTCCATATCCTGGAAAAGAAACGGGGATGGAAGATTGAGTATTGAAGAACGAAAATAGTCCTTTGCTTCGTCAAAGGAAGAGACACCACGGTTGCACAAGGCTCTTGCAACAGGCATACTTACATTGATTGCCTCCGAAAGAGCAAGAACAAGCTGTTCATCAGGAGAGAGTAAATTCCAGCGGAATCGTTTCATGAGAAATTTACGGGTAGTGAAAACTATCAATGTAGGGAACACTTGGCCATTTTCTGAAAAAAACATTCAGACACATTTCAGCACTCCTATAGTGGTGAAAGATCGGCTGATTATTTCTTACATTAAAGCTCAACGTTTACGCTGAATCCATAAAGTCAATCAACACACTAACTATCGGAAGAGCATGAGCAATTTGATTACCATTGAACGCCACATCCTTGAACAGCAGAAATTTTTTCCGGAAGCACATGGCGAACTTACCGACCTTCTCAACGACGTTGCCTTTGCCGCAAAACTGGTCAGGAGAGAGGTTGTCCGCGCTGGCCTGGTCGACATTCTTGGTTTTGCAGGAAGCACCAATGTTCAGGGTGAAGAGGTCAAAAAACTTGATCTGTTTGCCAATGAAAAAATCATCAACGCAATCGGCCAGCACGGACGGTTTGCTATCATGGGCTCTGAAGAAAACGAAGGTATCATTATCCCACCGAAAAACGAGACCGGCAACTATGCTCTCCTTTTCGATCCGCTGGATGGCTCCTCAAACATCGATGTGAATGTCAGCGTCGGCACCATTTTCTCGATCTACAAGCTCAAGGGCGAAGATCCTGGCCAGGCAAGCCTCAGCGACTGTCTGCAGCATGGTTACGAGCAGGTCGCTGCCGGTTATGTCATCTACGGCTCCTCAGTAGTCATGGTTTATACCACCGGCCACGGTGTACACGGCTTTACCTACGACCCGACCATTGGAGAGTTTCTTCTTTCACACGAGAATATCGTCACGCCGAAAAGCGGTAAATATTACTCTATCAACGAAGGCTCATACGCTCAGTTCAACGATGGCACAAAAAAATATCTTGACTACATCAAAGAAGAAGACCCGGCAACAAACCGTCCTTACAGCACCCGTTATATTGGATCGCTTGTCGCCGATTTTCACCGCAATCTTATGACTGGCGGTGTCTTTGTCTATCCGCCGACCACAAAACACGCCACAGGAAAGCTCCGTCTCATGTATGAAGCCAATCCACTTGCCTTCATCTGCGAACAAGCTGGAGGCCGCGCCACTAACGGCAGAGATCGTATTCTTGATATTCAGCCACTTGAGCTTCATCAGCGTACGCCGCTCTATATCGGCAGCGAAGAAGATGTTATCATTGCGGAGGAATTTGAGCAGGGAATAAGGTAAAATAACTGTATTTTATCAACAAAAAAGCCTCCTTTGAATGGAGGCTTTTTTGTTGATTATTTTATTTCCCCACGATCAAACTCCGGATAAAAAATCCGTTCGATACCAACAGTTTTCCCGTTCGACACATCCAACGACAACAGTACAGCGGAAAAATGGACATCATCCTCAGCACACTCATATTTGTGTGGCGTCTGGTAAAGCATCCGGTCAGTTGCCGACTTGATCTGCATACCAATAACTGACTGATGTGGTCCGGTCATACCTGCATCCGTGCAGTAACCTGTCCCTTTCGGCAAAATACGCTCATCCCCTGTCGGTACATGAGTATGGGTACCAATAACTGCTGATACCCTGCCATCAAGGTACCATCCAAGAGCGATCTTTTCTGCCGTAGCCTCCGCATGAATATCAACAAAAATATATTTGACACTCTCCTTTACCTGCTCTTTGATCTGCTTGATCACCCAGTCTGCCGTACGGAAGGGACAGTCGATTGAGTACATAAAGGTCCTGCCCTGAAGGTTGACAACGGCAATATCACCCAGCCCATTCGGAAGCTTGTAGATTCCATAGCCTTTGCCGTACGTGCCCTTGGGGTAGTTCAGCGGGCGTAAAACCTGGTTATGGGTTTTCAGTGTATCAAAAAAGTTGAAATTGCTCCAGGTATGATTTCCGCCAGTTACCACATTAACCCCTGCCTCCAGAAGCTGATTCAGCGCTTCAAGGCTCATTCCTTTGCCATGATGGGCATTTTCACCGTTACAGATTACAAAATCAACATGATACTTGCTGATAAAATTTTTCAGCATCCGGCCCACCATCTGCAAGCCCGGAGTACCTACAACATCGCCGATGAACATGACGTTCAGGGTCTTCTGTGCCATACCTTTTTCTTAACCTGTTCTGTTACTTGAAACTGACTGTGGGGAATTTAAACATTGCACTTCATAATGTAACAATCTTATTGGCGTGAACTCTATCCAGACCGAATGTAACACCGCATATTTTCGATGGGGAAACAAATCATTACATTTCATTTACCACAAACGCCTCAAGAACTTCAACCATCCGGAAAACCCATGACAACAGCTATAGCAAGCCTTGATGCTTTTATTCATCGGTGGACAGCACGGAGTGCAAAGTCACCTGGAGATTACTCTGGAGATTATATTATTACTCCAGAAGGCCTTGTTCGCAATAACATGGATGAAGAGTCCGGCCGGGGTGGATATTATCACTTCAGGGCCAGCACATCAGAAAGCCAAGTAATGATGGTACGTGGCTATCTCAAAGCATATCAGGCCACAAAAATCACCCAATACCTGATCATGGCCCGAACCATCGCCGACGCTCTGATCAAGTATTTCTTTTTTGGTGTTATCCCTTCAGCAAATGCAAAATGGCATTCTCACTGGATTGTCAATGGTGGCGCCGGATTCAACTCGAAGGAGACGGGGCATGAGTCTGAACTCATCGCTTACAGTGAAGCTTATGAGTGCTGGCCAACATGGAGAAAGTTGCGTCCAAATGAATTCGCAACAGCTGGCGACTCTTTGCACTGGTTTATGGAAACATTTGACCTGTTGTCTCTCCTTGAAACAGCAGAATTGAAGACAAAATGGTTAACCGCAAAAAATTCGATGTTCCGGGAATTTCAAATGATCACTGCTCCACAAAAGAAAATCGTATACAAGGGAGCCATACCTTTTGAATTCAGCAACAAAGGAGCGAATCTTTCAGTTCAGCCCACAGCAACTTTTCGGGGACCGTATTATTCAGGATACCAAAATCCGGTACCTTGGCATTTTATGAAGGATTACACTGCCGCTGCAAATATGCTGCAACTTTTGATCGACGCACAAGCAGCATATCGCACAAGCACTACAATAATGGGACCATTTGCTCCGGTTTACCATTACGACACCTCTATGTTGTCTGGAGCAACTATAAACAAATTTTCATGGAAGGGCCCTGATCCAAACACTTTCTGGGGGGGATTCCAGTATCGAGCGTTTACCGCAGTTGCTGATTTCTGGCAACAATGCATCACTTCGAAAACAAGCAATCCGGCTGTTACCAGTGCTGCAACGGTAAGCACCGCCTTCCTGACCTGGCTCGACACCTGGCTCACGACACACCCAACTGAAACACAAATTCCTGTTACCTTTAATGAAGGTGTAGCTCCGATTGCGGATTATAAAGAACCGCATATCATTGCACTGGCACTCAAGGGCTCACTTTATTGTAAAAAGGCAGGTGTAAATCCGCAAATAGTTACTCGCGTAATAGGACGGCTCTATAAAATGCTTATAAGTTGTCAGGTAACAACGGGAGATATGGCCGGTTCGTTTGCGTCTGACCCAAACAGTCATTCATTTAATGGGTTCTGGGCTGGCGAAATTATGGATGCACTTGCCCTCTACGCAATCGGATAACGATACCAATATGGCCCCCCTAACGGGTCTTGTATTCATAACATTGAGAACGAAGAGAAACACAAAAGCCCGGAGCAATGTCCAGGCTTTATGATGTCGAATAAATATATCCTTAAAGAGCGTCAATAATCGCGTTCAGCGTTGCACTGGGACGCATGGCTTTCGTTGTCAATACTTCATCCGGGTTATAATAACCACCCATATCAACCGGCTTTCCCTGCGCGGCAATCAGCTCTTCATTGATTTTCGTCTCGTTGTCACCAAGCTGCTGCGCTGCTTTTGCAAAACGGGTCTGAAGTTCCTGATCCTTGTTCTGGGCTCCAAGTGCCTGGGCCCAATAAAGTGCAAGATAGAAATGGCTTCCACGGTTGTCAATCTGGCCAACCTTGCGAGCCGGTGACTTGTCATTATCAAGGAATTTTCCAATAGCCTGATCAAGAGTCTCAGCAAGAACCGCAGCTTTGTCATTATTGAAGGCACGGGAAAGATGCTCCAGTGATGCTGCAATCGCAGAAAATTCTCCAAGAGAATCCCATCTCAGATAACCCTCTTTCTGGAACTGCTGAACATGTTTCGGAGCTGAACCACCGGCTCCGGTTTCAAACAGACCGCCACCATTCATGAGCGGCACAACCGAAAGCATCTTGGCACTGGTACCGAGTTCAATGATCGGAAAAAGATCGGTGAGATAGTCGCGGAGCACGTTACCAGTGACGGAGATCGTATCCTTGCCTGCTCTGATTCTCTCCAGAGAAATATTCATGGCCTCGACCGGAGTGAGAATACGGATATCCAATCCCGTGATATCATGCTCTTTCAGATACTTGATCACTTTTTTGACGATCTCTGCATCATGCGCCCTTTTGCTGTCAAGCCAGAAAATTGCCGGAGCACCAGTAATGCGTGCCCGGTTGACAGCAAGTTTAACCCAGTCACGAACAGGCGCATCCTTTGCCTGGCACATTCTGAAAATATCACCAGTTTCTACCTGCTGTTCGAGCACTGTCTTTCCTGCAATATCAACAACACGGATTGTACCATTGGCAGGAGCAGCGAAAGTCTTGTTGTGTGAACCATACTCTTCAGCCTGCTGAGCCATAAGTCCGACATTCGGCACACTTCCTATAGTGGCAGGATTGAAGGCACCATTTTTCTTGCAATCTTCGATGATCGCATTGTATATAGTTGCATAGCAACGGTCAGGAATCATAGCTTTCGTATCGTGCAACTTGCCATCTGGCCCCCACATTTTACCAGAATCGCGCACAACCACAGGCATGGACGCATCAACAATAATATCGTTAGGTACATGAAGATTGGTAATACCCTTGTCGGAATCAACCATTGCCAATGCAGGGCGGGTGGCATAAACTGCCTGGATATCTGCTTCAATTTCAGCTCTCTTTGCTTCTGAAAGCTTTTTAATTTTTGCGTAAAGATCGCCAAGTCCGTTGTTCACATTCACCCCAAGCTCTTTGATGGTTGCGGCATGTTTTTCGAAGACATCCTTGTAGAACACCGTGACAGCATGGCCGAACATGATCGGGTCAGAGACTTTCATCATGGTTGCCTTCAGATGCAGCGACAACAAAACTCCCGTTGCTTTTGCATCGGCAATCTGCTCTTCAAAAAATTTGCGGAGTGAACGAACGTTCATGACTGACGTGTCAATAATTTCACCGGCAAGTAAGGGAGTAGTATCTTTCAGAACAGTTGTTTTGCCATCCCCGTCAACAAACTCAATTTTTACCGTAGTAGCATCGCCAAGAGTCACCGACTTCTCACTGCCGTAAAAATCACCTTCAGTCATAAAGGCCACATGTGATTTTGAATCACCGCTCCATGCCCCCATTTTATGTGGATTCTTTTTGGCAAACGCTTTTACTGAAAGCGGCGCGCGACGATCGGAATTTCCCTCACGCAACACAGGGTTTACAGCACTGCCAAGCACCTTTACAAACCTTGTCTGGAGCTCTTTTTCTGCTTCATTAGCGGGAGCCTCAGGGTAATCAGGAATATTATAACCATGCTCCTGTAACTCCTTGATAGCGGCCCTCAACTGGGGAATTGATGCGCTGATATTCGGCAGCTTGATGATATTTGCTTCCGGTGTCAATGCAAGTGCGCCCAATTCAGCCAGATAATCTGGTATTCTCTGACTCTCTGTCAGATTTTCAGGAAAATTTGCAATAATTCTACCTGCAAGAGAGATGTCTTTAGGCTCAAAACCAACTCCGCTACCCTTAGCAAAGGCTTTGAGTATGGGAAGAAGAGAGTAGGTCGCCAGTGCAGGCGCTTCATCAATTTTGGTATAAATAATTTTTGCTGTTTCTGCCATCTCTATTGTCGTTTTAAGTATTTAAAAAAAATAAAAATAAAGATACCCGAAAAAGAGTTCTCAGGAAATCGCACAAGATCGGGAAAAACCAGATTAATGCGAAAACAAAGTATAATATTGTGATAATCCTCCGATAAACAACTGTAACGAGTAGAACACATTAAACCCTGATGCTTTGTGTACTCGAAGTCAGTTATGCGCAGAGTTGTTTTGCTTTGTCCATTATTTGTCCCTCAGCATAACCGGGGAGCAAGCGACAACGTTACACCCCGATAAAAACTCACTCAGGAAGGCAAAAACTCATCAAGGCCTACACGCTCTGCAAGCTCTTTGTCATTGAGCACCTCATGGGCAAGCTTGATCATGGGAATGGTAGCCCCCATTGAACTGTAACCACCATCGTGGAAAAGGTTCTGCATGGTTACCTTGCGTGAAAGATCACTGAGAATAGTCATGGAATACTCAGCACACTCTTTGGCTGAGGCATTTCCCAGTGGAGACATAAGATCACTGTATTCGTACATTTTCTCAAACCCAGGAATACCGCTTCCAGCCTTGGTATAGGTTGGACTTTGTGATATTGTGTTGATACGGATAGCATTCCTGGCAAGCCGTGGTCCATAACTGCGAACAATGGATTCAAGCAGTGACTTCGCATCTCCCATATCGGAGTAGGTCCAGTAATTTCTCTGTGACGCAATATAAGAGAGAGCGAGAATGCTTCCTCCAGGGTTGATCGCCTCATTCTTCAGGGCATAAGAAACAATCCTGTGCAGCGACAATGCCGAAACATCAAGAGTTTTGATAAACCACTCGTAGTTTAGCTCTTCATAAGGCAACTGCTTGCGAATATTCTGTGACATTCCGATGGAATGGACTATAAAATCAACCGAACCGATTTTTTCTTTCAACTCTTTGAAACAGTTATCGACATCCTCGTTTTTGGATGCGTCGCAAACAATCATCGGGGCGTTGCCGCACAGTACCGAGAGTTCTTCAATATTACCGAAACGCAACGCGGCTGCGACATTTGAAATAGCAATCTCTGCGCCCTCGCTGTAGGCGTTAAGTGCGATCTGCCAGCCTATACTGCTTTCATCAAGCGGACCGAAAACAATTCCCTTTTTCCCT
>Ga0114951_10004224_pt1 | contig 14195 bp, 5 predicted proteins | sample AM7aDNAmetaG_FD_88677 | JGI IMG/M metagenome (GOLD analysis project Ga0114951, IMG submission 88677) | Freshwater microbial communities from Finland to study Microbial Dark Matter (Phase II) - AM7a DNA metaG | ecosystem: Environmental > Aquatic > Freshwater > Lake | place: Finland: Lake Alinen...
GCAGGCGTCGGTGTATGTGGCTGTCCATGTCTGGGAGTAGGCGCAGCCGGTGTTTGTTGGTCCCGGGGAAGTGACAACGGGAATGATGGTTCCCTCGCAGTTGTCTGTGCCGGTGAATGGCGGTGGTGTGATGGTGGTGGTACATCCCAGGTCATGGCTGGTGGCTGTGGTGGTGATCACAGGGGCCTGCGTATCCTGTAAAGTGATCGTCTGGTTACAGGTTGATGAATTCCAGCCAAAATCCCGTACAGTCCATGTTCGGGTAACAATGACAGGGCAGACGCCTGAAACAGTATCTTTATAAAATACGGAATCAATGCCGCAATTATCGGTGGCAGCACCCAGGTTGGTCGCATCGCTGAAAACAGCATAGGTTGTACGTGTAACCCTGCCGGAATAAACAGGATCTGTAATATTAACAGTGTCAGCACGTGAACAGCCGGTCATGGTGCGGGCAACGGGGCAGGGGGAAATTACCGGTGGTATACTATCATTATAATGTATGACCATGAAATCGGTGCTGGAACCACAGGAGCTTATTCCTACAGCTGTAAGCTGCAGAAAAATATCACTTGTATCAGATGCAGCCGGCACATATGTTGGTGTCAGGGTAGTGGTATCTGTAAATGTTCCGTGACCATTCAGCCTTTGCCAGTAGAATCTCCGGTCGAGTGTCACACTGGCATGTCCCGAAGGTACATGATAGGTTGTACGCGGGCATAAGGTCGTATCCCTGCCGGCGTTAGCGGTAGGACGCGGAACAAGAACCAGGGTGTGGGTAGCCGTATTGCTGCAGCCCGTCGCCGTGATGGTATCATGAACCGTTACCGATCCTGAGGTTCCTCCGCCCCAGTTAACATAAATGTAACTATTCGAAGGATTACCGATGATCATACCGCCGGTGACATCCCAGTAATAATGATGACCGCTTTGGGCGGTAACATGGAAAAAGGTACTATCCTCATACTGGCACACGGAATCCGGACCAATGATCACCGGGGTGGGAAGCGGGTTCACTTTAACGTGGGCCGTATCTTTATTGGAACAGCCGTTCAGGCAGTTCACCGTCAGGACATAATTGCCCGAGTCGGCCATGTGTACAGGGCTGCGGGTAGGTGTGAGAGCAGTGGAAGAAAAGCCGTCGGGTCCGGTCCAGCTGAAGGTGGAGGTGATGCAGTTATGCTGAACAATATTGATCACATAATCTTCCACTTCACCACTGGTAAATGATGGTGTTGGCTGGCATCTTGTCGGATGGTAATCAAAGCCTATACCGCTGTTGATCCTGTAAACGATCCTCATCACGGACTGTCCCGGCAATGCACTTGCAGGAACATTCACGAAACCGGATGATACAAAACCCGTATTGTTTGGCTGCAGATGACTGCCAAGCACTACCGAATCTTCAAAGGTTCCGTCCCTGTTCCAGTCAAAATATGCCTGCACATAAGCATATTGAGCTGCCTGAGGTATACCACCTGGATTAATAATACTGTCCCTGACCTGAAGGGCGTAGGACATTCCTGTTGCAACGGTGGTCAGGATAGAGGGGTAGCTGGTATAGGTTCCGGCTCCGGAGGTATTCGATCCTGTATACAACTGCACGAATTTGACGAGGCCACGGGTTATAGGATTTGTAGGTCTGTTGGCACAATAGGTGGCCGGTGCAGTGCAGTTTGACAGGCACTGAACGGTGGTGTCACCCATCAGCTGTATACTGCCACCGTCGCAGACCTGCAGGTCGGGGCCGGCATATACCGTGGGTAATTTGCTGATATTTACGTTTTTGGTGACTGAGCTGGCGCAGTGCGTCACCGTATTGGAGTCTCTCAGTGTAATAATGCCCGTTCCGCCTGCAGGGCCCCAGTTGATGGTGACGGTATTGCTGTGATTTCCCCCGGAAATGGTACCCAGGGTCACCGACCAGGTATAATAATGTCCGCTGACATTGGTTGTTGAATAAACTGTGCCTGACTGGTTAACGCAGACATCGGCAGGCCCTGTGATCGTTGGTGCAGGAAGCGGATTCACCCGGACAAACGACGAGTCTGTATTGGTGCAGCCATGATTTGTAGTCTGTGTAATATAGTAATAACCCTGGTTTGCGGATTGTGCGTTGGTCACCGTGGTATCCATATGGTTCGAGGTAAATCCTCCGGGTCCTGTCCACGTGGTATTGGCAATGTAGTTGGTCCAGTGGGGTAACTGGTCGTTGTAGTAATTGCGTATCAGCAGCTGGTAATCTTCAGCTTCACCATTGGTGAAATAGCCGCTGCAGGTAGGATCTGGATCGGTGTGGGCAAACTGTTCAATAACAACCCTCATACGGGTGTTACCGAGGGTTGCCCCGGCAGGAACAAAAATGGAGAAGGGAAATGTCTCAGATCCTGCTCCGCTGCAGGCTACATCCAGAATCGTCTCACCGGCATCAGTAAAATCGCCATCCCTGTTCCAGTCAATAAAAACCATCACGTAATAATTGGTAAATGTTGCTGTTGCGGTAACGGAGGCACTGTAAACGTTTCCAATGCTTAAGGTGTTGAACAGGGGATTGGTGAAATCAGAATAATTGGACTGGGTAGAATTTTTTGATGCAGAGCCTACAGTGACATTTGTGATACACCTTCCGGCATTTGCGGGACTGGTGGAGGCATCAGCGCAGTATGTGCGCATGGCACAGTTGCTGTGGCAGGTCTGTATGCTGTCGCCATCGAGGAGGAATGAATTTCCGGCACAAACTTTAATGGTATCGAACACACCAAAGGGGGAGGGTTTAGGATAAATGCTGATCACGGCAAAGGTATCGTGATAACATGTTCTTCCTCCGAGTATGATGCTTTCGCGAACGGTGAGGGTATCGTAAGGGGCATATCCATGGACCACATTGACGGAAGCGTTGGAGTTGGAACCGATGATGCCGCCTCCCCGGGTGTCGGTGATCGACCAGAGGTAGGCATGGCCTCCTGTTGCCGGTGTGGAATAGGTGGCAGAAGTAAGCATGCAGACACCCGTTGTAGGACTGATTTCCGGTGTGATCTTCGGAAGAATGGTGATGGTCACTGTTGTCGGAGCACTTTCGCAGGAGGATGAATTGACCTGCGTCACCAGGTAAACGTAAGTGCCGGCGGCTGAGACGAGCGGAGCGTAATTGATACCGGATCCTACCCAGTTGGCCGTTGAGTTCAGGTACCACTGTAAATTGCTGGGGTCACAGTCACCACAACCGGAAGTGCTTGCTGTGAGGGTAGCCAGGGATTCACCGAAGCAATAAACGGCATTTGTACCGGCAATAGGTTGCGGGACAGAACCTTCGGAAATGGTGGCGCTGATGGCAGGTCCGGCACAACCGTTGCTGTCTTTAACCTTGATCAGGTAAGTTCCCCTGGGCAGGTTGGTGAATACGTTGGAAGCATGCCAGCTTGCCCCGTTGTCAATGGAATATTGTAATGGCGGAGTTCCGCCCGAAGAAACGGTGATGGTGATGGAGCCGGTGCTGCCGCCGCAGACTGTAGATGTGGTGCTGGCGCTAAAAACAGGAACGGAGGAAATAGTGACTGTGGCACAGTCGGAGGTGTCGTTATCGCAACCCAGACCGCTGGCCGAAACAATGCACCGGAAATAGGTGGTTGTGGTGAGTGAGCCCGTGGTAAAATTGGCACTGTTGTAACCCGAGCCGCTGCTGACATTGGTAAACCCTGAAGAACAGCTTGTGGTGGAGGATTGCCAGCGGTAGGTATATGAACCTGTTCCTCCCGCTGCAGCCACATTAAATGCAAAGGTCCCACCGGAACAGATTGTTCCGCCTACAGGCTGAGTGGTGAAATAGGGGTCAGCGATAACTAACCACGAAACCTGCGATTCCAGTGAAATACAGTTATTGCTGCCTCCCCCCGAACAGTTATTTCTTGCCTTTATGAGATTGATCCCCGTAACGGCAGTGAATGAAGGAATGGTTGTGGACCAGGCTGAGTAGGAAGCACCTCCGTTGGTAGAGTAGCAGTATTCATAAATACATCCGCCGGAAGGGGGTGTGCTGTAACTTACTTTCAGGACACTGTAACCGTCGCATACTTCGGCAACATTCGGGATCTTGGTGATGGTCACGGATGAGGGTGCCGCGGATACAGTGACCGCAACATCGGAGGTAGCAGCGGCACAGGATGTCATTGAAGAACACTTTCTGTATATTCTGAAAGTGGTAGTCGCAGCAAGCGGGTCCGTAACAACAGGGGCGTATGGCAGGTAAACAGCAGTAAGTGAACTCCAGCTTGTTCCGTTCCAGTATTTTGATGTGGATGTGTTTTGCCACGCATACTGCCATGTGCCGTTACAATATCCGCCGAAGGAGGTTACCGTGAGTATGGTGGTGCCGTTTTTGCAGATATCTGTCGGGTTGGCAACAGAAATGAAACCGGTAGGATCAATAACATAAACGGTCGGAGTGGAGGTGTAGGATGAGTAGGTGCCACACATGTTGGCAACCCTCAGCCTGTAAATATATGAACCGCCGGTATTCACAGGATGGGTCGGGTTCTGCTGGGTGTTCAGTGAACCGGGAAGATCAGCCCATGATGCTCCGCCGTTGGTGCTGTATTCCCAGTCGTAGGCACAGGCGTTTACATTGGCCCTGAGCTGAACATTACCGTTGCTGCAGATATAGTAAGGGCTGACAGGGGAGGCAATGGTCGGTACCGGTGCGGAAGGGGAGCCGTTACAGGTGACGCTGATACGTCCCTGGGCATTACTGCTGTTGCTCCTGTTGTCGACCATGACGTAGTATGTGGTTCCGGCAGTGAGGGAAACAGTAAGAGTGCCGTTGTCAACAGCTCCCAGTGAAGTACCGCCGTAACACCCTGTGGCAACACCGAAGTCGACGTTACCTGACAGGTGGGTAAAAGTGAAGGTGTATGAACCGTCGCAGGCAGCGAGGAAACTGAACACTTCTTCAGCACCCGGGTCAGAAAAGCCGGTATAGGCAGAATTGTTATATGTCCCGCAGGGTCCGAGAATATGGGTATCATATGTCCCGTTGATGACCATAGGCCTGATACAGCTTGACCAGCAGGCATTAGTATTGATCCTGTTGAGACTACCGAGCGCAGCCCATCCGCAGTTGTATCCGCCCGCATTAAAAGATGAAAGCTCGGTATTGAAACCGACACTGTTGATGACCGTGTATGAGTGAGTAAAATTCCAGATCCAGGTGTGGTCGTACCAGTCAGTCTGCCATCTGAAAAAATTACAAAAGGGCTGAAGCCAGGCATATTCACAGTAATGGTTTGTACTGACAAATGAATTGTTATATTGCAGATTATTTTCGCACAGTGAGCCGCAGCCGTCAAAATTCGCTCTCCAGTTACTGTAGACGCTGTTTATGCTTCCTATACCGTAATAGTATTGTAACGCATAGGTGATCATAGCAGCGGCATTGTTTGCATTACTTGAAAATGGCCAGCCAACGGCCCAGTCTGCACCTACACTTACCCTCCACGTAATGGACCAGTTCTCATAAATGGTTGTACCAAGGCAAACACTCAGGGTGCTGCGGTGCTGCATGCCGCTGACGATGATATCGACTGCCGGTTCTTTTACCTCTTCGCGCAGCCTCCTGTCCAGTTCTATATATGGAGCTCTGCTGCCGTTTTCTATCAGCAGCTCTATTTCAGACGGGCTTAAGCTGATGGTCCAGTTCAACCCGTTTTTTAAAATGGAGAGATCGTGTGAGAAAGTAATCTTCTTGTCGTCAACAATGGTATAAGGTGCCTGATATTCGGCTACAAACCGGTCATCGGCAAGGCTTAACAGGTTGATGTTATTTCCTTTGGTTTCTTTTTTTAGGATCTCATCCAGTTTTCTGAAAGATTCGGTAGTGTTTTCTGAGGGTGAATTTATTTCAGCATTCTGGAAAAGCTGGATCCCGCTGTACCTGAGTTTTTTCAGAAAGTCAGCATTGGGAAAAAACTGCAGGCTGACAGATTTGAATTTATCGGACAGATATTGTATACCGATGTCGGTGAAAGCAATGACATTCAAATGCTTCATGGTCATGGTCGTCACGGAATCTTTCGTGGAACTGCTGAACATATCCTCATCCCGGTCGATGCGCATGGAATCAATTCTTACTTCTTTTAACTGTCCGTTCTCGTCGAAATAGGAATTGATCAGGCTGTTGCGGAAATTTTCTTCCAGTAGTTTTTCCGTTTCCCGGGGAGATTTTGACAAACCATCATCACCGGAAACACCCTGAAATTGAGATGAAGTGGTGCCTGTGTTTGCATTTTCCCTGCTGCTGCTGTTTTGTGCAAATGTTTTAGTGCTTAAGGATCCAAAAAAGAAAAGACAAAGAAGGCAGGTTACATAAAGTGACAGTGAACGCCCGGAAACAGGAATGAAAGAAGCCCGGGGAGCATCCGTTTTCATGCTTCCGGCCGGAGGTTCTACAATCTGTATGTTGCGTTTTATGATCAAAAAACAGAGATAAGTATTAAAAAATTAATAAATAACAATACTATTAAAAGCAGTAAAACAATTATTTCAACTTTTTTATGGTCAAAATAAAAATTATAACTGCCTTAAATAGAGCCGTTTATAATGCCTGATTTTCTTCAAAAACATTTATTCCCCAACAGGAATAAACTTATTTTTTTCACCAACAAATATAAAATATTCAATGTATCTGACCAAAAAAAACAGTAATTTAGAAACGTTCCATATAGAGTTGTTGTCGGTTGAAAATCATTCACTTAAAAAAGGCTTTAAAGACTATCAAAGAACATATTATGAAAGACATGTAAATGGACTTTGAAGTTGTACTGAAATGCTTTATTTTATTGAGGAAATTGAAAAGTGATCAGACGCCTAAGGCGAAATGAATAGTGGAAATCAGAAAACGAAAATGGAGCCTGTGTCAAACGACGAGCAACTAACGTCTGAAGACTATTGGCATACGATTACTGACAGATGACAGATGATTTATTCTTCCTTGTTTTCCGCGTCGCCGGCACCGGCTTTTTTCTGGAGTCTTCCGGCAGTGGTGAAATATAGTTTGGTGGGTTCGCCCTGTTTTTTCTTGTCAGTCACTTCGCAGTAATAATAGTTCTTTTTATCCGGTTTTTCGACGAATTCGGCATACTGGATCTTGCCTCCCTTATAGGTTCTTTCAATATAGGATGTGACGGGCAGGGGAAGAAGTTTGTCGCTCATTTCCGTTGTCGTTTTCATCCAGGTGCCGTCGGCTTTAAATTCGCCTTTGCATTTGTTGTTTTTATATTTGAAGTCGGCAACATAATTTCCGTTATCGTCTTTATCCCAGCTGATATCCAGTGAACCGGGGTATTTATCCTTAAATGCTTTTTCAACAGGATCGGGTGCTTTCATGCCCTGGGCTGATTCCTGGTTTGATTCTTCACCCAGTTCGTCGGTATTCTGGTCAATTTTCTTCAGCAATTTGCCGTTCGTATTAAAGTACAATTCTGCGTTTGGCTGTACGATGCCTTCCCTGCGGATGAATATATGATAAGCCTGTCCGTATTCGGACTCGGTTTCATAGGATGCTTTTTTTATCTTGTATTCGGGATAATTGATTCTGATGTACCTGATGACAGGGGTGGGGAGTTCTTTTTCCTTGAGGTCCCTGTCGACAAGGTCGTTCAGACCTTTTCCCTTGCTGATATCGTCATCCACCTGCTTGTCGAAGTTTTCATCGATGGTGCTGGGCAATGGTTCATCAGTCACTTCGGGATCAATGATGCGGTCAATTTTACCGCTTTTATCGAAGTATAGCTGTGTGATGAGCATTTCGCCTTTTTCCTTGCGGTAGACCTGCACATAATAGGAGCTCTTGCGGAGATTGTTTACCGTTGTTTCTGCGTACTTGATCTTCTGGTCACCGAACTTTTCCTGTATGTAACGGGCAATGGGTGCGTAGAGAGATTTGGGATCAATAACGGTTGTTGATGACAGCCATTTTCCGGCGGGTAAAAATTCGGCTTTTTGTTTTTGGTTGCGGAATTTAAAAAAGGCGAGATAATTTACTTTATGTATCGTATCCCATGTGAGGTCGGTTGCACGGGCGAACTTCTTAGTGAAAGCGGCCCTGACACCGGCCGGGACGGTGATGTTGTGGAGGGTTGTGCCTTCCTGTCCCGGCTGTTTGTTTCCGGGGTTCGTTTTGGGCCTGTTGCCCTGTGATTTACCGGTTTGTTGTTTACCTGATTCCTTTTTTTGTTTAGGTTCGTTTTTGGCTTCAGAATGTTGTTGCTGCACTTCTTTTTTTGCAGGAGCAACCTGGGTCCCTTCGAGGTTAAAATCTTCCCTGCCGGTAAGTTTTCCGGAGATATCGAATTTCAGGTCGGAGTGCGCATTCTGGGCAATTCCTTCCTTGCGCATAACGATAAAATAATAGGTTTTGTCTTCGGTTTCCACATAATTCGTTTTGTCGACTTTGAAGCCCGGAAATGTTGACTGGCAATAGCTTGATATGTTACTGGGAAGTTCTTTGGAATTGACTTCGAAATTGGTGATCTTCCATTTTCCGTCGGCATCGAACTCAGCCACTCCGTTCTGACCGTCAGAAACGAGTGTGGCGTAATAGGTATCGTTCTTTTTTTCCCACTTTTTGATTTTGGCACCGGTATATGCTTTTTCAAAGCTTTCGAGGACACTCTGGGGAACATCTTTCACATTAATCTCTTGCGAAAATGCCATGGCTGATGCCAGAAGCAAAAGAATCAGGAATTTTATTTTCATATAATCAAGGTATAAAACGAGCGTAAATTTAAAAACTTTTACTGAATTATTGACATTATGGTTTCAAATTCAGCAATATTTTTAAAGATCCTTCAGTATAATTGTTTGCAGCCGGTCGGGTCCGACGGAGATCACACTTACGGGTACGCCTGTTTCTGTATTTATGAAATCGATGAATTTCAGGAGGTTGGAAGGTATTTCTCCGGGTTTTGTCATTCCGCTGATGTTTTCTTTCCATCCATCCATCCGGGTATACACGGGTAAGATACCGGCATCATTTGTTTCGAATGGAATTTTTTGTGTTTGTTCATCTTTTATTTTATATGATGAACAGATAGACAGTTCTTCAAACCCGCTTAAAACATCTGCTTTTGTCATGATCATTTCGGTAACACCATTGACCATCACTGCATATTTCAGTGCGGGGATGTCGAGCCAGCCGCAACGTCTTGCTCTGCCGGTAGTGGAGCCGTATTCATGGCCCATGCTCCTCAGTTTTTCACCGGTATCATCATTCAGTTCTGAATAAAAGGGGCCACTCCCGACGCGGGTGCAGTAAGCTTTAAATATTCCTATCACTTTACCTATACGGGAAGGAGCAACGCCGAGACCCGTGCACACACCGGCGGTGATGGTGCTGGATGAGGTCACAAAAGGATACGATCCGAAATCAACATCGAGCAATGTTCCCTGTGCGCCTTCGGCCAGAACACTTTTGCCATTGTCAAGCTGTTCGTTGATATAATATTCACTGTCGATGAACTTAAGCCCGGCGATGTATTTTAAGGATTCCATCCAGACCTCTTCGTACTCCTTCAGCTTTAATCCGTCGACGAGATATTCTTCGAAATTGAAACCGAATGATTTCAATATACGGATGTGATTTTGTTTCTGTTCAGTGTATTTTTTTTGAAAGTCTGCGCCGTTAATATCACCTATACGCAGGCCGGCCCTGGCCGTTTTATCGGTATAGCAGGGACCTATCCCTTTGAGGGTTGAGCCAATCTTTGCCTTTCCTTTTGATTCTTCGTAAGCAGCGTCGAGCAGGCGGTGAGTCGGTACGATCAGATGGGCTTTCTTCGATACCATGAGGTTGTCGAATGGATGGGCGCCGCATGGAATAATTGTTTCGAGTTCTTTCCTGAGGATGACAGGTTCAATAACAACACCGTTACCTATTATATTAATGGTATTAATATGGAAAATTCCGGAAGGTATGATGTGGAGGACATGCTTACAACTGTTAAATTCGAGGGTATGACCTGCGTTGGGACCACCCTGAAAACGGGTGATAATGTCGTATGCGGGAGTCAGAACATCCACAATCTTTCCTTTTCCTTCATCGCCCCATTGAAGCCCAAGGATTACATCAATCTTTTTCATTATCAGTTATTTGTCTTTTGAGATTTTTTATTTTCAGCGTAAAAAATGAGGGAATGGCTGGATATCTTTACTTTAAAGAATTTTTCTATTGAGCTTTTAATTTCCTGTATACGCGGATCGCAGAATTCTTTTACTTCGCCGGTATCGAGGAAAATGATATGATCGTGCTGTTTAAAACAGAATGATTTTTCATACTGTGCCGAATTATTTCCGAACTGGTGCTTAATGACAAGATTGCAGTGGAGAAGCAATTCAATGGTGTTGTATAAAGTGGCCCTGCTCACCATATATTTATTTGTTTTCATCCTGATATACAGGGTCTCAATATCGAAATGTCCCTCGGTGGAATATATCTCTTTTAATATGGTATATCGTTCAGGTGTTTTCCGGTGCCCGTTTTTTTCGAGATAGGCGGTAAAGAAATCCTGAATCCGGTCGATGTCATCAATGAACCGGTTATTGTCAATTTCTTTATTCATCAGAATATTTTTTTATAAAATTACAAAATTATTGTTATTTAGAATAAATAAAAAAGAAAATGAGCATAAACCGGCAACCGGCAGGTCATTTTTATTCTGAGTCTGAGTCAGAATCGATCCTGTAAACCCTGTCGACGGCCCTGAGGGTTTTCAGGTTTTTCATCAGGGTATCCAGGGCAATGGCATCCTGAACGTAAAGCATAACGGTACCGGTAAACTTGCCGTTGTCGGTATCCAGGTGAAAAGAGCGGATATTGATCTGGTGCTCCAGGGTAATGATTTCGGTGATCCTGTTGATAAGGCCTTTATAATCATTACCTGAAATTTTGATGCCGGTCAGGAAGGAAACATTTTCGTTTTCTTTCCATTTTGCCTTGATAATGCGGTTTCCATGAACCGACATTTCACTGATCGCCTGGGGGCAGTTGATGCGGTGAACTTTAATACCTTCGGTATCGGTGATGATACCGATCACCATATCGCCGGGTATGGGTTTGCAGCATTGTGAAACACTATACCTGATGTTTTTTATGTTGTCGCCGATGAGCAGTTCATTGGCTTTGTTTTTAACAAAGTCAATCAGAACCTCGGTTTTTTCTTCATGGGTTTTTGATCTGAAAAATGGAAGCTTGAGGATGCCGAAGAGGCTGCTTTTCTCCGTTTTTTTGAAGGAGTCCTGAATGTCTTTCAGACCGTATTTATCTGTAGCGATGAAATAATACAGGTCGGTGGATGAGGGAATACCGAGCTTTTGCCTGACGACCCTCCGGTTTTCATGTGTAAAGGGAATATTGAGCTGCCTGAAGAGATTTTCAAGTTTGATCTGTCCTTCGGCGGAGAACACTTTTCTTTCTTCCTTCAGAAAGTCCCTGATCTTGGTCTGGGCCCTGGCGGTAATAACGAAGTCTAACCATTCTTCCTTGGGAAATTGTTTCTTTGAAGTGATGATCTCCACCTGCTCACCACTTTTAAGTGTATAGTTGATGGGCTCAAGCTTGTGGTTGACCTTTGCGCCTATACAACGGTTCCCGATCTCGGAGTGGATATTATATGCGAAATCGAGCACAGAGGCATTTACCGGCAGTGTTTTGGGTTCACCCTTGGGAGTGAATACCATGATTTCCTGAGCATACAGGGTGAGTTTAATGTCGTCGAGAAATCTGAGTGCATCCGACTCTGGATTTTTCAGCACTTCTCTGATCTTATTCAGCCATTCATCTATACCACTTTCATTCGTATTGTCTGTTTCTTTGTACTTCCAGTGAGCAGCATAGCCTTTTTCGGCAATTTCATCCATTCTGCCCGAGCGGATCTGAATTTCCACCCATTTGCCGCTGTGGCTCATGACGGTCATATGCAGGGCTTCATAACCGTTTGCTTTATGTGTGGCAAGCCAGTCGCGGGTTCTTTCATGGTTTACCTTATATATCTCAGAAATAATACCAAAGATTCTCCAGCATATTCTTCTTTCTTCTTCATACGGGCTGTTGAAAATGATCCTTACTGCAAACAGATCGTACACTTCTTCGAAGGGTACATCCTTGGTTTTCATTTTATTGAAAATGGAAGCTACGGATTTGGTCCGGCTGATGATATCATAATCCATCCCTTCTTTGCTGAGTGATTTTTTTATGGGATGAATAAATTCGTTGATAAACCGGAGCCTTTCTTCTTCTGTTTCAATGATTTTATCCGAGATATTCTTGTAAACGTCGGGGTCGGTATATTTAAGAGCAAGGTCTTCCAGTTCGCTTTTTATAGAGTAGAGGCCCAGCCTGTGGGCCAGAGGTGAGAACAGGGTGGTGGTCTCCGAAGCAATTTTCAGCTGTTTTTCATGCGCCATCGAATCGAGTGTACGCATGTTATGCAGCCTGTCAGCAATTTTAATGAGTATCACCCTGACGTCATCCGATAAGGTCAGCAGTATTTTTTTAAAGTTCTCGGCCTGCTGCGAAGGGGTGTTCTTATCGAATATACCCTTGATCTTGGTAAGGCCGTCAACGATTTTTGCTACCCTTTCACCAAAAATAGTCTCAATTTCTTCAATCGTAATATCGGTATCTTCCACAACGTCATGTAATAAAGCACAGATCACAGAAGTGGTTCCCAGCCCGATCTCGCTGACACAGATCTGGGCTACGGCAATAGGATGATAGATATACGGTTCGCCTGATTTGCGCCTCATGTCTTTATGGGCGTCAAGTGCAATGTTCAGGGCTTTCCTGATCATGACAAGGTCTTCCGGTTTACCTTTCCTCTGCCAGGCACCCAATAATTTATGATACTTTTTCAGGATCTGTTTTCTTTCTTCCGCCGGATTGATGGAGTACATGAATGATGGGTTTGGTTTAATCCGTAACAAAAATAGTGGAAATAAATTTCTTTTAGCAGGGCTTTATTAAATTTGTATGAATAAAAAAATAATTAAATTTGTAACTTCATAAACAAATTCTTTATTATGGCTATTTCTAAAAAAGTTCTGCTTATCATCCTGTTTAATATGATTTCGTGGGCTGCATTCTGCCAGAATGATGCTGGTGTGACTTACCTGAGCAAACCTGATGCTGCTTCATGTTATACCTCTCATGAAAGGGTAGAGTGTGTTGTTGAGAATTTCTCAGCAGCTCCCATAGATTTCTCGGTAGATTCACTTATTGTTTTTGCAAGCTGCAATTATGTCAGTCTTCCGCTCATTGTTATAAAAAGCGGTACCCTCGCTGCCGGAGCTTCCATGAATGTTGTGATTGATACTGCTTTTGATATGTCAGCTGAAGGTAATTACCGTTTTCTGGCCCTTACCCAGCTTCACGGAGATACATCCCGCTGGAATGATACCTACATAGTTACACGCATAGGATGGTACAGCCTTCCTCAGTCTGTAGATTTCCAATCCTACAACGGTTCCAATCTGAATGGTTTATTTCCGGGATGGTATGAAGCACAGGGGGAAACCTTTCCTGAAACGGCCGATACTTCATACTGGACAAACGTGGAAATGTCGGGCGTGCCTGCGAATACAGCTGCCCGGGTAAGCATGGATAACTCACTGACCAGGAAGCTTCACGAATGGATTGTTGGTCCTAAATTTACGCCACTGCTCGGAAGTTCTCTCTCTTTTGATGTGGCTGTTTCTGCCTTTGACACCGTCGCCTCACCGGGGCATATGGGCAATAACGCTTCGCTCAGCGTCATGCTGACGACCGATTGCGGAGCAAGCTGGCATGACATATACACATTGAACCATACTTCAGGACTTAGTCAGGCCCTTTCCCATAAGACCGTTGATTTGACAGCTTATGCCGGCACAAAAATTGGCGTCGCTTTTCTGGCTTCGGATACTCTGATCAATCCTGCCAACAGTTATGACCTTATTCTCGACAATATTTTACTGAAGACACCTCCTCAGTATGATGCCGGTGTGAGCCGCATCATCACTCCCGACGACACGCTGGGGATTTACAGCGACTACAGGGTGAAGGTCAGGATCAAAAACCTCGGCCAGTTGCCGCTTGATACTATACCTGTTTCATTCGAGATAGGCAGTTATACACCGGTTGATGAGGTTTGGACAGGAACGCTGGCTAA
>Ga0114951_10004225_pt1 | contig 14190 bp, 8 predicted proteins | sample AM7aDNAmetaG_FD_88677 | JGI IMG/M metagenome (GOLD analysis project Ga0114951, IMG submission 88677) | Freshwater microbial communities from Finland to study Microbial Dark Matter (Phase II) - AM7a DNA metaG | ecosystem: Environmental > Aquatic > Freshwater > Lake | place: Finland: Lake Alinen...
GATACAGTAGTGACATCATCCACAGGATCAACATCAGAGCCTTCCTTCGATTTCTTAGATGATAGATCACCAAGTTCAGATCTACTAAATTGGTCAAAGAGTACTATATCAACACCCATATATGCTAAAGCGGATTGTACTGAAGAACCACTTGAAACAGTAAAACCAACAGAACCTAAATTATTATTTATTAGTTTTAAACCAGGATTGGCAGATTATGACCCAAGTTTAAGTATAAGAAAAGAATGGGATAATCTAAAAGGGAAGAAACCTAAAACCGCTATTAAATGTGCGGATAATAACAAAGATTATAACCCTTTTACACAGATGGAAACAACAAATGCTTCACAAATAAGTACTACTGTAGACTCCATGCTAGCGACATTAAATTCAGGTGGATCTATAAACACTATTATGATTACTGGTCATACGGCATACTATAATGATGATAAAGCTCATTCACACGACACTGCAAGTTCCTTAGATTTATCAATGAGGAGAGCAAAAACCATTAGAAATGAGATGGTAAATTATTTAGATACTTTAAACGGTTCAACTTCGAATACCACATTATTAAAAAGCAAGTTGTTGAGTGCAACCTTGCATGGTGCTGGACTACAACCCGGATTTTGTGATCCTAAATTTTTAGTGGAAGAAACAAAAATGAGTGTTATAGAAGCTCGTACTACCTTACCGTGGGTAAAAATATTAGATAGACGAGCCAGAATAGATTTAAAATAAGGAAATGAAAAAATGGACATACCATATGGGATGAGTCCGATATTAGACGGACAGAAAGCAGCTATAAAGACAGAGATAATTTGGTGTAATATATCATCTGTTAATCCAGAAAAGCAGACAATGAAAGTATTGTCCAGTGAATCTAAAGAAGAGATAGAAGTTTATATTAATCAAGCTCTTTCTATTTCAGGAGCGGGTATACGTTATATGCCTATACCTGGACAGACTAAAGCCATCGTGCATAGTAAAAACGGAATAAATACACATCTAGGTTATTTTGTAGATAATGCTGATACAGTTACAGATAATAGCACTGGAGATAAACAAAGCGGATTTTTATTACAACGTTTTCTTAATCCAGGAGAAGTCCAATTTATGGGTATGGCTCAGAATGAAGTTTATCTTGATTCTGATGGTAGTATCTTTATTAAGTCTGGTTATAACCAATTTTTGAAGCTTGACGATATAGATGCCCTTTTGGATGGTGAATTTGGGTCATTAAAATTTGAGTTGGACGGTGTTAGGATACGTTCGGGAAATATAAGAAGACCACCTACTCCACCAACTGGTGATGATAGTGGTAGTGAGGAAAGTGGCGGTAGTGAGGAAAGTGGAGATGAAGAAGAAACTACAACTGCTACTGGTACGAATGAAGATGAATACGTTGTCATAACCGATCCTGATACTAATAATATTTCTTATCCTAAAGAGTTTACTGTAAGTGTTGGTAATATAATAAATGCAGATGCTACTGATTATCAATCACAAGATAAATTTGGAGTGGAACAATTTCCATACGTTGGTTCACTTAGTTTAAGTGATATTGTTTATGATAATGTTGGAAAAGAAGAAAAAGTTTTAGACCAATTTTTAAATTTTCTTTTAAAATTTCCAAGTGGAATTTCAATATCAGTAAATAAAGAGGGAGATCTCGTTGTATTAGATCAAACTAATCAAAACTTTGTTAGATTTAAACCAGGAAGTACAAAAAGTGATGATTCAGGTGATGGTACTTCAAATACATCTACTGGTCTAGTTCATAATACAGAATTAGAAATACAAATAAATAAAAGTAATCTTCTTATCACCAGCACAGGAGAGTTCACGTATACACTTACTAATCCTGGAACCGATAGCAGTGATGCCAATAAACAAGTAGCGGTCTCTTTTAAAAAGGATTCAGCTATAGAAATAAAAAACACTAATGATGGATCTAAATTTAATACAATTACGATGGATGCTGCCGGAATCTCTGTGAGTGATTATAGTGCTAATAGTTTAGTCACGACTTTTACAGGTAGTGTCTGGACTGATAAGAATGGAAACACAGTTACACTTTCAGCAGATGGCACAGATATAAAAGATAAAACAGGTAATGAAATAAAGATGACTTCAGATGGAATTACCGCAAAAGATATAAACGGAAATGAAGTGATTATGGCTGCAGCGGGTATCACTTTAAAGACAGGCGATGCTACACCTTGGATGCCGAACATAGTTCCCAACTGCATATTTTCGGGGTCACCTCACGGTGGATCAGGAGCAGGCATAGTAAAACTAACTGGAGCATAGTATGGCACTAGTAGCAGCAGATTTAAAAGATAAAATAAAAGCAGCAACAGAAGGAAAAACGGTGGCAGCAGAAGCAATGACTGCTATGGGTAATGCTATTGCTGATTATGTAAAGGCCAATGCAGAAATCGCTTTTGGATGGATTGGTGCGTTAACGGGTATCCCTGATCCTGTTACTACGCCTAAAGGAAAAATTATTAGTTTGACTTTTTCTTTAACACCATTAATGGCAACAACACAAACAGACGCATTCTTAATTTTGAGTTCACAACTTATTTTAGGTCTAACAGCAGCTATGTATAATATTACCGATCCAGGTTTTGTTACATCCCCTGGATCTATGGCCACATCACCAACTATAGCTATACCTGTTGTGATTACAGTATCAGGTTCAGATAGAGACTCCGCTTTATTGCAATTTTCTGATTCCATTATAAATTGGATTAAGATGCAGATTCCTTTGGGACCAATTTCAGGAACTCATGCTGCATATACGGGTGTGGGAATAGCGACAGGAATATCATAGGAGAAGACATGGCTTGGGAATACAACGATGATGAAGTAACACATTATATAACACTATTAAATAATCTAACTGATTTGAACACAGGATCAGTAGAGACAGGGATAGATAATTATCAGACTATTATTACTTATGTTACTGATATTGTTACTAATTATACACAAGAGAAACAAATGCTTCTTTCTAAGGTGAATGCCCAGCTTAGTAAGTACCAATATTATGTCACACAATTAACGGCAGCATTAGATAGTAGTAATTTATATGCTAATCTTAGTACATTTCAAAGTAACGCACAATCTTTAGGTGGAGATATCTCACCTGATATGACTTCTGTAACTAATAATATTATTTCTGTTGTTACAGCTGATACTGGTCGTCTTTCTCAATATAAAAGACAAGTTAAAGAGCTTTTAGCTAAGTCTATTTATTTACAAAATGTCTTACTTTTCTACGTTGATGCAGCTACTATATTAGTGGACCTTCAACAAAAATTAGATGACGTACAAAATTTACTTTAGAATTGAGGATAAAAAGATATTTTTTCTTCTAATGAGGTAGTTCATGGCTGTCGGAATGGAATTTATTAATGGGGATTTTAGCATAAACGGAGAGGGTAAAGTCGCTCTTGTTATGGGTAAAGATAAGTGTGCCCGTGATTTTAATAAAATGCTAAAAACAGAGATAGTTGATTTTACTTTGGATCCAACTAATACTCGTTATAATCCTTATTATGGTACTCAATTATATGATCCTAATCTTTTAACCGGGATGTCTCCTTCAACTCAAATAGATATTTTAAATACGGCTATGGCCACTGCAATAAAATATTATATCCAATTACAAGAAAATAGAACTAATTTATCTATAGATGAAGTTATCACCAATATAGATAGTATGATATATCAAGATCCAAGTAATAAAGAGAGACTCATAATCAAGATGACAGTATACGTTGGAAGTAGTAATTCTTTTAGTATACTTTCTTCTGTATAAGGGGAAATTTTAATGGTCTTCAAAGATATGAATAGTGTAAGGTCAGATATACTCAATCAGTATGCGACCTATCTTCCTAATCTAGATTTAACTGAAGGAACTCCGGAAAGGGATTTATTTGTTGAGGCCCCTTTAGCTGGATTTATTTCTCCTTTATGGAGTTATGCTACATATATAGCACAGTTACAGTCTCCTATGGTATATGCTTCTAGTTTGGCTACAGATGATGTTAATAATTATATAAATACTTTTCAAATTATACCCGTTAGTGCTACTTATGCTTCTGGTACTGTCACTTTTTTTACCTATAATAAACCTAAAGCGGATATAGTTATAGGTACAGGAACAACTGTTACTACTACTTCTAATCCCCCTAATCAATATGTAACAACAAAAACGGCTGTAATATATTTAAGTAATAACGCTCCTTATTATAATGCAGCATCACAAAGATGGGAAATAACTGTAAGTGTACAATCTAATACTGCAGGTTCGGGTTATGCTGCTGGTGCTAATACTGTTACGAGAATACCAAACAGAATAAATGGTATAGATGGCTGCACTAATGTCATGCCTATTATAGATGGTTCTCCTGCTGAATCTACTACCAGTAAACTTCAAAAAGTTACTCAGAAGTTTCAAGGTAGGGATCTTTCTTCTACGAGTGGAACAAAAAGTTATATAAAAAGTCTTTCTTCTAATGCTAATGTTGTATTAGCAGGTGACCCACTCATGCTTAGAGATGGGGGTTTAGGTGGTTGTATTGATGTATACGTTATGGATCAGAATCTTGTAACTACTTCTGATACTCTTTCTATTACTTCTACTGGATTAGCTAACCCTACTAATGTTAAATATACTTCTACCTCTATTAAGCTAATTAATCAACCTGTTAATTCGCTTGTTTCATTATTAAGAACGATAGGTGGAGTAACAACAACTACACCATCTGTACAATATAAGCTCGTTCAAGATACAGGCGTACTTCAGTATTCTACAAATAGTTCAGATAAACTAGAATTGATAGCAACAAATGGATATCAAACATGGGGTTTTCTTCCTAACATACAAGTGGTAACCTCATCACCTACAGGTTTAAATAATGATATCACAAGTTATGGTTTTAATATCAATGTAGATGGAGGTGAAAGTCAGACTATACTTTTAATTGGTTCCAATATACAAACGATTAGTCAATTGTGTGCCCAAATAAGTTCATTAGTTAATGGTGCTACTTGTACTTTTGATACAACAAATATGTGTATAAATGTAACTTCTAATACTACAGGGCATGCTTCCTCTATAACAATGGTAGATGGACCTAATATAGAAATGACGGGTTCTATCGCTCCTGGCTCTTCTTCTGGTATTTTAACTGTAACCGCTGTTAGTTCGGGTACTCTTTCTAAAGGAAATATCGCTACAAATATTCCTGGAACTGCTATTACAGGATCCGGTGTTGTCGCTGGTACGGCTATAACAGATCAATCTTTAGGTATACCTATAACAGGATATATTTCTGGTACTACTCTTACTGTTATGTCCATCACAGGGGCTTTAACTACAGGAGTTACATTAATCGGTTTAGGTGTCACGAGTAATACAGTTATGGTTTCTCAATTAACTAGTCCTGTTTTTACTGGTACTGTAGCTGCTGGTACGACTATTCTTAATGTAACCAATGTTAGTTCTGGAACATTGAATATAGGTGCTATCTTAAAAGGAACTAATATAAATTCGGGCACTGTTATAACTGCTTTTGGTACAGGGTCAGGTGGAATAGGGAGTTATATAATAAGTTCTGCCCCTACAATCGATGCAACCGTTACAATAACAACAAATGGTACTGGTACTTATACTGTTAACATTTCTCAAACCACAGGTACTATAAGTAATCCTTTATTTATTACCGGTTATGGTGGTATAGGGACGTATATTGTAAATCATTCTCAGACTGTGGCTTCTACAAGAATAATAGGAACGGATAAGAGTCTATTTAAATCTATGTTGAATACCAATCTCATTCCTAATGTAGCAGTATCAGGTATAGATATAGTGCCTTTCTCTATAGGTGAGCAATTACAAGTAACATATGTATATAATGCAGCTTTATCTTCTATAGCCAACACATTAACTTCCGCAGCCAATCTATATGTAAATAGAAATTATCTTGTAAGAGAAATGCTAGAAGTACTCGTTGATCTTTATTGTCAATTTTCAGTAGTAGCAGGACAGGATTTTAATTCTATTTCTACTAATGTCCAATCAGCTGTAATTACTTACATTTCTAACAATAGTACAAAAAATTATCTTGATTTAGCTGACATCATAACTACTATTAAACAAGTTAATGGCGTTAGTAATTTAAATGTTGCGACTTTATCTATAACGTCAGCTAGTGCGGGTGTTACAAAAGTAGGAACTGATCTACATACTGGAAGTAGTCAATACATGTCAGCGAATAGTTTTACTATGGTGCCCTGGACTGCTTAGAATATAACTTAAGGATTAAAGATGAAAAAAAAGATTGCGGTGATATCCCCTGACTCTTTTTTAGAGACGAGCTATCACAATCTCACCTTGCCAGAAAGAAGAGTCTACCAGATATCAAAATTATTGTCTGCTGTTGATGATTTTGAAATTACAGTACTGGTGCCTACTAAAAAAGATAAAGTTGTGGCATCAATTTTAGATGATGACGAAAAGATAAAGAAAGACACGTATTCTTTTTCTGCAGCATACTTTTCATGGTCCGAAGAATTAGATAGAAAGCTACTAAGATACGATTTCGTTATTATACAAACTGCTACTGGGGTTGGATTCCAGAATTGTGCAGTACTCCCTAAAAAAATAAATGTTATTGTAGATGCATGGATACCTATGATTACACAATATCCCGTTGATCTACTTAATAAACATCGAATACAAAGAAGATTTTCATGGGATACTTTTTTACCGCAATATCAAAAATTATTGGAACGAGCTAATTGTATTTTATGCGCTAATGACAAACAAAGATATTTTTATGAAGGTCAATTTTTTATGATTGAGAAGTTAGGATGGGATGCTTTTAAATTCTCTCCTATTCATAAGATTCCTTATTCTATGGTAGACAATACACCTATTAGGAAGTATTCTTCCGATAAAAAAAAGATAATATGGTTTGGTGATATACATCAGTACGATGCTCTCGCAGAATTAATAACCGCTATAAAGGGAACAGACATTTTTTTAGATGTAGTATATAGAACTAACAATGTTGATAATCAAAAAAATAGATATTCATTATCTAATCTTGCTTCATTACTTAATGATAACGTAAGAATGATAAATGCTAATGACCCTATTAACTTTGATGAATACTATGCTGGAGTGTATATAAATAATAACTGGTTAGAAGATGGTTATTCTAATAATAGTGATATATTTGAACTCCTATTTAGGGGCATACCCGTCTATACTAATAACTATTTTGAATTACATCAGGAGTATCCTTATTTAATCAATAATGGAGTATTTTATACACCTGATGTTAATACCACTATAGAACATATTACTGATGGCACTGCTTCTTTCTCTAATAAAGCGATAATATCTCTTAGAGAACAACACGCACCAATTAAAATAGCACAGACTCTAATAAATTATATAAGGGCATTTAAAAATGAATGAACAACTAAATGAAGAAAAAATTGAGACAGTAACTACAGAAGTAGTTGAGAGTGTAATTGAATCAGCACCACCAGTAGATGAAAAAGTGGATGCATTAAGAGAGGCATTAGCAAACGATCCTGTAATTAAACAATGGACTGATAACTACAATGATCATATCTTTAATAAAAGGTTTGAAAGACCAAATGTAAAACCTTTATCTTATTTACATCAAGGATTTTATTACAATAAAGTTCCGGTAGTCATGTTAGCAGCCGGACCATCATTAGATTATAATATACAAGAATTAAAGAACTATCAACAAAATGTAGTAATAGGTTGTGTTGATATGTCATTATATGCTGTTCAACAAGCTGGCATAGTCCCAGATTTTGTAATAAGTGTAGATAGCTCTGTTTATATATCAGAAATGTGGAAAGCATGTAATACAGAAGGTCTTACATTGATATGTTCTACTACTACTCATCCTGAAACTATTGATTGTTGGAAAGGGAACATTTTTTTATATAATCAGTTAGATCTAAAAGATGATCCTAAAGGAGTGGCCCTGGCTAATTTAATACAACCCACTCTTAATTATGGTGGCATATTAAATAGATTTTTTGTTGGTGCAACAGCTCTTCAAGTACTAGACATGTTCAAACCGAATATAGTAATCGTAGCTGGTTGTGATTTTGCGTATAGAGAAAATAAAATTTATTGTCAAGGCGTTTTAGAATCTAGACTTCAGAGTTTAGCAGGTACACCACAATATGAGATAGAAAAAAATTTTAGAATAAAAAGAGCATTAGATTCTGCATTCACTTTAGATGGTATAATGACTTCTGAAGCACTAAGCGGGTTATACCTTAATACTTTTTTTGGTATAATTCAAGGGCTTAAATTACAAATTATAAATTCGACTGAAGGAGGTATATTAAATTATAACAATATGCCTTTAAAAGATAGTTTAAAAAGATTTTGTTTTAATAAAATACGAAAACATGATGTGTTCAAACCTAAAATACATAAGAGAAAAAAGAAGAAATAAATGATTGGAAACATTTTAAATTTACAAATAGAAACTGTAGCTAGAACTGAACCTACTACAACTATTACAATTACTTTTGACATCCCTACTGGGAATCTTGGAGCATATGCTCTTTATGGAAGTACCAATGTAAATACTTTTGAACTCGTATCATTACAAGTTGATTCCCTCTATGCAGATTTAATAGGAAATACTACAAGTAATACTATTACTAAATTAAATTCCAGGATTTATTTTACATACACCATCCCTAGTAAAGATGATGGTAAAACACTTTACTTTAAAATGAGAGCGATTTCGACTTATCAAGAAGCGTCTAATTACACTGATGTTTTTATTTTTAATAATTATTGTACTCCTGTTACTAATGTTCAAAGTTATTATGATAACTTTAATGTCGGAATTTCATGGGATACTATAAACACTTCTACTGGTTTAAATGCTAATTTAAAAGATTATGTTATTACTCGACAAGGCGTTGTTAATATAACAGATATGTCTTATTCTTCTGATATGTCTTACTTTTCTAGTCCCGACCTGTTATTAGATAAATATGTTTGGGTAATTGATAACTTTAATAGAAGTTATTGGTGTGGTCTAGTAACGTCCACAGGTTTTTTTAATTTAAACCAAACTAATACGATACAAAAAAAATCTAATTACACAGGATCTATAGTATCAATATTAAGTGATAATCTCGTACAAGTATCTCCTCCACTAAATTATGATTTTTCTATAAACGCTAAATGCTTAATTGATGGTGCCAGTTATGTATTATCTAGTTCTTCAGCTGCGACAGAAACACAATTAAATATTTCTTCTACTATAGCTTTAACTGCAGGACAAACAATAACATTAACAGAAACGATTGTAAAAATAAATGATGTATCTAATTTAACGACTACATTAAACCCACTCAATCTATTAGTATACATGGAAGACAGCTCACCTGTACAAATAGGAAATACTACTAACAATACATATATAGATAATTCTTTTGATAAAGATAATTTATATATCTATAAAGTGCATAGTAGAAACATTGAAGGTATATTAAGCACATCTCAAACTACCCCTGTATACACTATTAGTTTACTGGAGACTGTCCCTTATTTAAGACACCCTAATAATTCTAATATGAGTATCATAAATCAGATATATTGGAAAAATATAAAAAATGCATTAGTAGATGATAATTATTACTTGATGAATCGCTTTGATTTGCCATATATAGATAATATACCATTGCATCTAAAAGGATTTCTTGGTGTTTCAAATTGTAATCTAGATATCTTTATTAATGATATTTACAATAGTACTATTATTACAGATTCATATGGTGAATTCGATTTTTATTATACATATTCTAGAGGACAAACAACAGTAAAGTTTCAAGCCAGAGATTCTAAGAATATAGATTTCTCTATGTGGAGCACAGTCAATACTATAAATACTTTAAATGCTTATACCGCACTTAGTATTTTTAGTGGATCACTTACAGATTATCTTACTGAATTATCCGCAATTAGGACAGATAATAACATTGATAAAGTGAGATATTCTACATACGTAGATGAGTTTGCACCTCTGATTAACTTATATAAAGACGGTTCAGAAACAGATGAGAGTTTCTTAGCATTAGCAACTACTGTTTTTGATGCGTATTATTATGCTGGTTATTATCAAGGTGTTCAAATGGTATTGGATGCTTTTGTTAAACAAATACCCGAATTAGACCATTATGAAATATTTGATAGATACAGTTTATACCAAACGGATATCACAGGAAGATTTTTCGTACCTAAAACTAATAATACGTTACTACCTCGAATAAACTATTATTACGGTATAAGTTCAGTAAGGAATACAGGAGAAGAATCAACAATAAGTTCAGTTCGTGTAGATAGTCGATGGTGGCCTTTCAATTATACAGGGTATAACGCTTTTATATGGGACGAAGTCGCAACAGCTGATTATTATAAAATTTATAGAGGAACCTCTTTAGATAATATGCAGCTATTATCAATGACATTGAATAATATATTTATAGATAATGGCACTAATGAAATTATCACAAATTTAGGAAATAATAGTACTATTATAGATGAAGGTGGTAAAGTGGTATATACTACTCCTATGTTATACAATTATTCTGGTATGAACCCACCATCTAATTTTAATGTTTATTTAAGAACCAAACTTAGTCAGCTAATAATGTTGTATAAGCAGGCAGGTAATATAATTATAATGTTGTTTGTTAAAAATGATGAAGTAATACCTGAATTTCAATTTTCAAGATTAACGCAATTATTTACTTCATTAATACCTCCAGAATTAAGGATAACAACCTTTTTAATAAGAGATAGTTCAATTTTTATTTATCAAAGTGGTGTTGGTACCACTATAACTAATAATGTCATTATTGACTATGGAACATTTGATGTTTCTAGTTTTGATAGTGGCGTAGTTTTTAACTAAGGGAATAAATCATGAAAAAAAGACAATTTGGTACAGGCAAACTAATTTATGCTGCTGATATAAACACATCAGAAAATTATACGGTAGACAACTTACAACAACTCGCTCAAGATGCTAGCCTTATAGGTATAGTATCTAATACCTGTTTAGTTACTTCTACTGGTATTACATTAAATATAAATATACCTTCCACTATTTGTAGAGACACTTATGGTAATAGATTAAACATCACTGCACAACAATTTGATGTCGCTTTGGGATCATCAATCCCAGCTATTCTTAGTGCTGGTGAAGAACAGTATATCACAATATATGCGACATATGTAGAGATACTAGGTACTCAAGATGTAGATATAAATAACAACGTCTATTATAAAGATCATACCGATGGCTATCAGATTTTGAGACTCGCTGGGGAAATGGCTATAATTGGTTCGGCAGCACGTCCGACATTACCAAATGGAGGAGTACTTTTAGCAGATATTTGGATTGAGTATCCTATCGGTGGTTCTCAAACATCTGTCATAACAAGTAATAATATAAAACTAGATAGACAATTATTAATTAATTCTTCTGCTATCTCCGGAGATTTTAGTATAACCGGTGATTTGTCTATAGGGGGTACTTCTACTTTATCTGGGAATTTAACTGCTCCCGCTATTTTCAGTACAACTAATCCTTCGACACCTCCTGCGACTAATACTCAAGTGGCACCTATAGGGTATAACGATGGGAGATACGTAAAAGCAACCGGAAGTACTATGACTGGGACACTCGTAACTCCAACAGTGAATACCTCCACAGGTCTTGTAAAAAATTTGACGGTCTCAAATATATCTCATCTAGAAGGGGACACCACTATAGACGGTACAGTTCATATTAATGATAATACTACTATTGTAGGCAATCTTTTAGTTCAAGGAAATTCTACTGTTCAGAATGGTAATTTTTCAATTCAGGGGGAATTGTTAACAACTGCTGTACAAATGGAATGGGCGAATAGTATACATTATACACTTAATGCTATAGTTTCTAATGGTGGTAAACTTTGGCAGTGTAAGACCGACCATACTTCTATAGTATATCCAGGTGTATTTACAGCCGAAATCGCTAATTGGGGTTTAGCCGGTGGTGGCGGTAGTACTACTCAACAAATAACGTTAGTAAATCATGGATTTACATTAGGGCAAGTACTTTATTACTCTTCTGTCGCTCCTTATTATAAAGCAGCCATAGCAAATCAGACAAGCACATTAGGTTTATTTATTGTTTCAAGCGTAATAGATGCGAATGACTTTGTTATCATGCAAGAGGGTTACTTTACAACGACAGGAAACCCTTTAGTTGGTGCTGTTATTAGTACTACTGCTTATTTTGTTGGTTCTATAAGTGGCAATACTCTAACTGTTACTGGTGTAAATTCTGGTACTATTGCTGTAGGTATGCAAATAGGTAATAATTGGGTTATTAACGGTATAACTGTAGGTACAACAATAACAGCTAATTTAACAGGTGTTGGTAATACAGGAGCGAGTACTTGGACTATTAGTGGATCCCCTCAATTTGTTTTATCCGGTGCTATTATAGGTATGAGAAGTTCTACTACTTTTACATCTAATACTAGTTATTATTTATCTGATACTTTTCCTGGTTATATGACGACTATCGCTCCTCCTATAACACAACAGGTGTTATATGCTACTACTTCTACAGAAGCATACGTTGTTAGTTATACACCAAATTATTCGGCCTTATATTGGGTTGATGAATTTGCTTATGTAACAGGGACATCTACATATACTTTAACATACAGAGCTGAAACGAAACAATCTATGATGGTTATTGTTGCTGGTGTCCCTCAATACAATGCTGATTACGATATAAACGGAACAAAATTAACACTCAACACTGTCTATCCTAATGGTGCAGCAGTTCGTGTGTGGTATATTTACACTATGAACTACACACCAGGTGTCGCTATAGAAGAATTTAAACAAACAGTTCCTTTTGGTGGGGCAACAACATTTACTTTGATAAACCAACCTATAAGTTCCGCAACTGTCATAGTATCTATCGATGGTATTGAACAAGATAGTGATAGTTATACAATTAATGGAATGAGCGTTGTTACAGGTTCTACTGTTGCAGCAGGAAAAAAAGTTAGAATACTAAATATATATGCTTCTAGACTTCTTGGTTTTGATCCTAATAATACACCGGATAATACTATTCCTGGTGCTAAAATAAAACTTAATTCTAATTTAAGTTGTAATACCTTTGTCTCTACTGTTGCAACAGGTACACCTCCTTTCACTGTTACCAGTACAGATGTAGTCACTCATTTAGACGCAGATATGGTAGATACATATCATGCTACTACAGCAAGTACAGCAAGTACTATTCCAGTAAGAGATACAAATGGCATAATATATAATTCCACTGTTGCTAAAACCGCAGCGATATGGGGTACAGAAGCTACAGGATATGGTGTACAAGGAGTATCCACTAGTGGTATAGGGGTTTACGGTTCGGGTAACACTTATGGAATGTATGGTGTAGCTTCTGCTGGTGTCGGAGTAATAGGTCTTTCTAATGGTTCAACAGATTACAGTACTGCTGGTACTGGCGTTTATGGTGGTGGTACTACATATGGTGGATATTTTAATGCTCCTACTGGTACTGGCGTTTATGGTACTGGTCAGAATTATGGTGTTTATGGTACTGGTCAGTATTATGGTGTTTTTGGTACTGGTACAACTTATGGTGTTTATGGTACTGGTATAACTTATGGTGTTTATGGTACTGGTACTGGTGGTAATGGTGTTACTGGTATTACTTATCATACGGGATCATTTGGGGTATATGGTAATTATGTTGGTGGTGGGTCAGCATATCAAACAGCCATGTCTTCTGGGTATCTAAAATATATAGAAGAAATTTCCATTATAGATACCTTAAAGTATAAACCATTTAAATGTTATAAATATTTATGGGAAGATGGGGAAGGAAGAATAAAGGGATTTCATGAGTTTATTGGACCTTTAAAAGAAGATATTTATGATACATTTAAACTTACAGATAACATTGACGGACTTTATATGGTAGATGGTATTGCTCTTGGTCTTGGGATAGAACTTCTTGATAAAGTAACAGAATTAGAGAATACGATTGCAACAATGCA
>Ga0114951_10004226_pt1 | contig 14189 bp, 11 predicted proteins | sample AM7aDNAmetaG_FD_88677 | JGI IMG/M metagenome (GOLD analysis project Ga0114951, IMG submission 88677) | Freshwater microbial communities from Finland to study Microbial Dark Matter (Phase II) - AM7a DNA metaG | ecosystem: Environmental > Aquatic > Freshwater > Lake | place: Finland: Lake Alinen...
AGCCCCTTCCGGGAAACCGGAAGGGGCTTTTTGTTGTCCGAATACCCATCTGCTCAAAATTCATATCATCGCATCAGGATGCGTTGATTTTTAATTTGCACAGGCGGAAGGTTTCCCCTATTTTGACGGCGTTATTGGATTCAAGCCTATGCGATTCATCCGCGACATTTACGCCGAGAAAAAGACCGCCGGACGGCCGGTCGTCTCCTTTGAGTTTTTCCCGCCCAAAACCGAGGAGGGCGACCGCAACCTTTTTGAAAAAACCCTCCCGGCCTTGATGCTGGGCAGGCCGGATTATTGTTCGGTCACTTACGGTGCGGGCGGCAGCACGCGCGACAAGACGCTGCTGATGGTGGACCGCATCCATCGCGAACACCAGCTTACCGCCCTGGCGCATCTCACCTGCGTCAACCACACGCGCGAGGAAGTCCGCGCCCTGCTTGAAAAAATCCGCGCGCTGGGCTGCAAGAACATCCTGGCCTTGCGCGGCGATCCGCCCGGCGGCGGCGAATTTCAAGCCACACCCGGGGGTTTTGAATTTTCCTCGCAGCTGGTCCAATTCATCCGCGAGTCGGGAATGTTTTCCACGGGCGTGGCCGGATTTCCCGAAGGTCATGTCGCCTGCAAGGCCGGCAAGCTCGCCGACTGGGCGCATCTGAAAACGAAGGTGGACGCCGGCGCGGATTTTGTCCTGACCCAGCTGTTCTTCGACAACGCCGACTTTTTTGAATTTCGCGATCATGTCGCCGGCAAACTCGGTGTGCGGGTGCCGATCGTCCCCGGCGTCATCGCCATTTTGAATGCGTCGCAAATCCTCAAGTTCACCCAACTCTGCGGCTCAAAAATCCCGCCCGCCCTCCGGGTTAAACTGGATGCGTTGGGAACGGACGAGGCGGCGGCAACCGAGTTCGGCATTGAATACGCCACCAAACAGTGCGAGGAATTATTGCGGGCGGGTGTGCCGGGGCTGCACTTCTACACGCTGAATAAACCCCATTCAACGATCCGGGTGCTTAAGAATCTTGGGCTGGCGTGAAACCGGCCGGCCAGTTGAGGAAACTGTTGAGAGGGTTTTGAGTTGAGAGTTAAGATCTGACGTTCACGAAGCGTCCCACCCTCAACTCTCAACCATTCTAACTTTCAACTCCCCGCCTCTAAAACAGCCGGCCGACCACCATGCCGATAACGCTCAACGGCCCGGTGTCTTCGATGCTGTCCGCCGCCTTGTCCAGCTTTTGGAGGGAGACTTTGGCGTTCTGGTAAAATTCCTGGTTGTTGACGAGCTTGCCGATGGTGCCGTCCCCGTGATTGATCTTGAATAAAATCTGGTTCAGGTTCGTCATCGAAGCCTGCGTGGAATTGTAGAGCGCTTCGTCGGTCACCAGTTTGCCGATCGTGCCTTTCCCGCTGCTGATCCCGTCCACCACGCCGCGCACCTGGCCCACGGCGTCCTGCAGATTCGTCACGGTGTTCATGGCGGAATCATAGAGCGCGTCCCGATAGATGAGCTTGCCGACCGTGCCCTCTCCGCTTTTGATCTGGCTGGTGACACTTTCAACATTGGAGATGACCCCGCTGATGTGGCCGCTGTTTTGTTTGAAGAAGTCGGTCAACGGGCCAAGGATGTTGTCGATCTTGTCGCCGGAGAAACTGTCGCCAAATTTTGCGATGCCGGAGGCGGCCTTGTCCAGCTTGGTCATGATGGCGCTCATGTCGGGCTGCTCCCCGCTGGCGATGACCGAGCCGTCCACGGCCAGAGGCGCACTGGGCGAACCGAAATTGATGGAAACGTAATTCTGCCCCATCAAACCGGCGAATTTTATGAGAGCCTGACTGTCGGTTTTGACCCCGGCTGCGGAGCGCAGCTTCATCGTCACCTTGACCTTGTTGTCATCGAACGCGATTTTTTCCACGCGGCCGATTTCCACGCCGGCCATTTTCACGCTGTCGCCCACCTTCAATTCCTGCACGGTGTCAAACAGCGCGCTGACATGGAAGCCGGCGCGCAAAGATTCCATGCCGCCGAGCATTTCAATGATCAGGATGGCGGCGAAGACGGCAAGGACGACAAAGATGCCGAGCCGGGTTTCGAGCGAGTTTTTCATAAAATTAGTGGGTCAAGGTTCGCGTTTAAAATCTGCCTGCAAAAATCTTTGGACGAGCGGGTCTTTGAACCGCTTCACTTCGTCCGGGGTGCCGACGACCACGATCCGGCCTTCGTTGATGAAGGCGATGCGGTCGGCCACGCCGAACGCCAGGTCGCGGTCATGCGACACAACGAGCGAAGTGACATGAATGCGCTGCTTCAATTCCAATATCTCCTCGCCGATGACGACGGAAGACAGCGGATCAAGCTCGCTCGTCGGTTCATCATAGAGAATCAACTGCGGTTCGATGACCAATGCGCGGGCGATGGCGGCGCGCTTTTTCATGCCGCCGGAGAGTTCGCCGGGCATTTTGTCCACGGCATCTTTGAGGCCGACGGTCTCCAGTTTTTCAGCGACGATCTTTTCAATCTCTGCCGGCGACTTCAGCCGGTGTTCCGTGAGATACAGGCCGACGTTCTCGCCGACCGTCAGGGAATTCAGCAGGGCACCGGATTGGAACACCAGCGCCATGCGGTATTTGGCGGCGATGCCTTCGGTTTCAATGGATTCGCCGTTGATCAGGATTTCCCCGGCGTCCGGGCTTTCGAGGCCGATGAGATGCTTGAGCAAAACGCTCTTGCCACTGCCGCTCGGCCCCATGATCACAAAAATTTCACCCGGCTTGACGTCCAGATCCACGCCCTTGAGCACTTCCTGGTTGCCAAAGCTTTTGCGGATGCCGCGCACCTGAAGGCTCACGCCCGCGTTGTTGTTATCCGGATGGTTCGTCATTTCAACAGGAAACGGGTGAGGATATAGTCAAAAATCACGATGAGCACGATGGAGTTCACCACGGCTTTCGTGACCGAACGGCCGATGCCGCGGGGTCCGCCGATGGTCACAAGCCCCTGGTGACAGGAAACCGCGCCGATGATCAGCGCAAAACAGAAACTTTTGAACAGGCCGTTGGCCACATCCTTGATCTCTACAATGTCCTTCAAGCCGGAGAAAAATGCCTGGAACGGAACGCCAATATGGCTGTTGCCTTGGGCTACGACCGCACCGCCAAACCAGCCAATGAGGATGGCAAACACCACCAGCAGCGGCAGCGCGATGGCGATGGCCAGCATCCGCGGCAAAACCAGATAATGAATCGGGTTGATGTTCATCGTGCGCAGGGCGTCAATTTCCTGATAGACCCGCATCGAGCCGATCTCCGCGGCCATGGCCGAGCCGATGCGGCCGGCGATCAGGATCGCCATCATCACGGGCGCCAGCTCCTTGGCGATGGAAATGCCGACGATGCCGCCGACGGCGCTGGAGAGGCTGCGTTCGACCAGCACCGGGCCGGTCTGGAGCGCAATCACCGCGCCGATGAAAAACGACAGCACGCAGACCATTAGCAGGCTGGCGTTGCCGATTTCAAAAAACTGGTCATACACCTTATCCCGCTGGCGCCAAGCGTAGGGCAGGGCGCACAATGTGCGCCAGAACAACAGGGCGATTTCACCAATGTTTTGAAACATATCTTATTTTGCCCGCGGGTGTTCCTTGAACACCGGAATGTAAAACAGGCGCAATTTTTTCATTTCAGCCACTGATTGATACTGGAAAAGGCCGAACAGGAGCGAGCATTTTTTGGATCCGGGCGCGGATTCGTGGCGGTATAAGTTCCAGAACAGCGACTGGCTGTGGGCGTCGGTTTGCAGGTTGTTTTCCGAAATCCAGATGGACCAAAGCGGCGACCAGTTGCGTTCGATGCCCCGGTTGTTGGGCACGGCCGGCTCCACCGGCGCGAGAATTTGCAGGCGGTTGTTGCCCTTGTAATCGCGATGGTAGGTTAAGAACGGCAACGCATCCACCCGCCGCTGGTATTCGCCGGTCGCCGTGTTTTTTTGCACGGTGTTTTCATACAAATAAAACAGGATGCGCGTGCGTTGCAGATCGAGCGGATCCGAATGGGTGCGCTTGAACTGATACACCGGCCAGAGATAGGAATCGCTCTCCAGTTCCTTGTTATGCGATTGGCTGAATATCGGCCAGACGCGGGACGTGGTCTTGCCCTCGCCGCGCGCGAAAATCACAAACGGCCATGGCCCCTGCCACTCGTGATATTGTTTTCCGCGATCATCAATCCAGCTGAAAAAAGGCCAGAGCACGGTGGTGCAATCGCGTTTGGGCGAACGGGTCTGCAAATAAAGCGGCAGCACGCCCCAGAATCTGGAGGGGTCGTCGGTGCCGATGCCTTCAGTGTAATCCCAGTAAAACGGCCAGAGCGCGAAAAATTTATCATAGCCGCCGACGGTGACCGTGTCGCCGAAGCCGTTCGTTTTGGTGGTCACGTCCTTGTGCTCGTTACCGACCAGCGGCCAGAATTGCCAGCCGAACATCCCGTCGCCATGGCGCAGATGAAAAAACGGCCAGAGGTAATTGTCGGTGACGACATCCTTCTTTTGCGTCTGGCCGTAGATCGGGAACAGGACAAAAAAGATTTTGTCGCGGAACAGCCGGTGCTGGAGATGACCATAAATCGGCAGGAGTGCCGTGTAGTTCTCCTCCGGATGCGGCGAACGCTGCTGAAAATACAACGGGAATATCGTGAAGCGTTTCTCCTCGGACTCCTTCGAATCCTGGCCGCCGGCATAGCTCCAGAGCTGGAAAAACTGCCAGCGATATTCCTTGCCGTAATATTCGTAGGTCAACACTGGATAGAGAAAATCATACTCGCGTGTTTCGATTTCCGGGTTGGCATAGCGGGAAAATAACGGCGGCAATGCCCAGGTTGATTCCGCATTTTTTTGTTCGTCGTAGAACAGTGGGCCGACCGCTTCCGTGCGCCGGCCGGAATCCAGCGTCAACGGGAATTGATCATATAACAGTCCCGCATGGAAATCGGATTGCGCAAAAACAACCGTGGATAAGCCGCCGGCCAAAAGACAAATCCATATCAGCCGGAGAAAATAAAATTGTCCGAAAACGCTTGGAACGTTCGGCGCGGGGGAAATATTTAGCGGTAATTGGATCAATTGACGTTATCGTTATTACAGTTTATTTACGGTGTGTTTTACTGGTTATAAAGTTGATTTTAACATTGAGTTTGACATTTTCGCCGTTTTTACTAATCTTCTCGGACTTGAGGTTTTTTACCTCGGTTCCTCCCGACCCGATGTTGGCGATGTTATGCCAACATCGGGTTTTTCTATCAACGACTTTCTGCGACCCAGCAAATTTAACAGTGCCGGTAAAAATGCCAGTCCTGCAATCATACAGGTTGCAATGCCCGACGCCATCACGCAGCCCAGACTATAAATGCCCTGATGTTTGGCGAGCATGAGACTGCCGAATCCGGCGATGGCCGTCAACCCGGACACCAATACGGCCTTGCCGGTGCTGCGTGACAAAATGCCCGGCGTGCGTTCCTCGGCAAACCGGTTCAAGATGTGAATGCCGTTCGTGACGCCGATGCCGATGACCAGCGGCAACGTCATGATGTTCGCCGGATTGAAGGGAATTTTCAGCCAGCCCATCAACCCGACCAGCCAGAGCGTGCCGATGCCCACCGGCAGCAACGACAAGATCACCGCCCCGAGGCTGCGGAAATGGAGGAGCACCAATACCGTGATGGCGGCGAGCGAATACCACGCGGCCGTGATGTAGCTGTCTTTCAGCAAGGTCGTGTATTCATAGAGCTGGACGGGCGTGCCGGTGACATTGGGGTCAATCGTCCGCAGGTCCTGAATGAATTCCTCCTGCTTGTCCCGCTGCCATACGTCGTATTTGGGATAGACCTGCAGGAGAAACTTGCCACTGACGCCGACAAACCGATTGCGCAACGCCGGCGGCAGATCTTCCACGCGCAGCGGGGCGCGGTCATCCTGCATTTGCAGCGTTCGAAACGTGTCGCGCACGTCGGCAAACAGCGCCCGCTGAAATTCCGCCAGCTTGTCGGCGTGGATCGCGATCTGCGAGGCATCCCCGCTCAACATCTCTTTGCGCAAATCCGTGATGGCGGTCCGGAGGGCAATCAACTGGACCGTCAAATTGCTGTTGCTGTCCTTCACTTCGTCCAGGGCCGCGCCCAGATAGCCATGGAGCGAATAGAGCGTGCGGCTGAATTCGGGCACGTTCACCGGTTGCAGATCCGCCGCCTCGAATTGCAGCGGCGCGACATCCTGTTTGATCTGGCTGATCAGCCTGAGCTTCTGCGTCTGGTCCTGATTGAGGAAAAAGGCGATGGATTGGACGCCGTTGGAGGCGACGGTCGGCAGCTTTTTAATTTTTTCTTCCAGCGCCACCGCATCCGCCTGCGAATCCGCGACCACGGCGCCGTAAATCACCGATTTATCCGCCGAATCGATCAGTTTTTGTTCGAACACCACCGCCGGCAGGCCGGCGCTTTGCATGTTCAGCAGGTTGTAATCAAAATAAACTTTGTGGACCTGCGTCAGGGCCAGCAGGCACAACCCGGTGACGATGGCCGTCACCAGCACGGGCCGCTCCAGCCATATATTTTCGATCCGCCTGCGGCGCTCCAAGTCGCCAATCTTGTGGTCGAGCACGTTTTGCCGGCCGCGCAGCAGCAGCACGGGTAGCATCGTCAACATCGGAATGAGACACACCAGCAGGCCGCCACCGCAGATGATGCCCATTTCCTGAATGCCTTTGAAATGTGTCAGCCCCATCACCAGAAACGCCCCCGCCGTCGTCAACGCCCCGATGAAAATCCCTTGGCCGGTGAAAACCATCGCTTTGATCAGGGCCTCCTCCTCCGTCTTGCCATGGCGCAATTCTTCTTCATAGCGCGTCACCAGATGCACGCCGAAATCAATCGCCAGCCCGATGAGAATCGGCACGAACGTGATTGTCAGGATATTCAGATGCCCGATCGTGGCGGTCGCAAACGCCATGGTGTAACCCAGTCCGATCAACAGGCAGAAGGTCGCTTTCACCGGCCGGCCGGTTTCGCTGTAGCCGTAAATGAAAATCAGCGCGCACAAGATTAGCGCCACGATGCTGGCTTTGGTGGTGTCCTTCTGGGACTGCGCCATTTCGTCCTGTTCCAGCACCGGTTCGCCCGTCAGGCCCACATTGAGGCCAGGCACTTCCTTCTGGGTTTCCAGGACCAGTTGCCGGATGCGGTCCACCGCCCGGCCGTTTAACTCGTGAACCGGCGCGTGCGCCGTGACGAGAAAAATCTTCCCGTTGGCGAACGTGATGTAAGTTTTCCGCACCGCTTCATCACCCGCATCGAACAACGCCGTGATGCCCGGCGAAGGCGGCGTGCCGAGCCGGGACACGGAGGCATCCGCCTGGGTCAGGATGCGGGTCAGCGCCGGCAGCGACTGGATCAGTGAATCCGTCTGGGAATTGGTTTCGCGCGAGGCTGTGCGGATGGCGGTGTTGATCTGTTCGAAGAACGAAATCAGGTTCGTCGTCCGCGTGAATTTTTGGATGAACGGCAGGTCGCCGTGCAACGTCTGTTTCAGGTTGGCGAGATCGGTATCCGGCACGAACAGCAGCGCCTTCGCGCCCATCATCGGCAGATCGCCCTTGTAAAAAACGTCGGTGAATAGATTCGTTTCGGCCTCCAGCTTCGCGCCGATCCGCTCGGCAAACTGCCGGTTCTTTTCGATGCTTTCGCTTTCGATGACGACGACGAGATCGCTCTGCTGGGGAAATTCCTTCTTGAAGGCGAGATAATTCTGGTGGTTGATCGCCTTCGCGTCAACGAGGTCATCGCGGTTGGTGTTGAATTGGAGAAAGCAAACGGTATAAACAACGCAGGCAAGGAACAGGGCGATCTGGGGATAAAAAAACCAGCGCGGATGACGGCACACTGCCACCGCCAGTTTACCCAGCAGCCGCGCCAGAAAGGAGTCCGTGGTTAATGCCTTCATGCTTCAGCCTGCGCGCGACTCACGCCGACACCGCTTCCACCGAGACCGCCGTGCCGTAGCATAGCACCTCGGTGATGCCCTGCGCGATCTCCGTCGCGTCGTAGCGCACGCCGATGACCGCGTTCGCGCCCAGTTGCCCGGCGTGGGTGAGCATTTTATTGAACGCCTCCTCGCGCGTCTGTTCGCATAAATCCGTGTAGAGTGAAATGTTCCCGCCGAAGATCGCCTGGATGCCCGCGCCGAAATTCCCGATGACCGACCGCGACCGCACCACGATGCCCCGCACGACGCCGAACGACTTGACCACGCGGTAGCCGGTCAGTTCAAACGTCGTGGTGGTCAGGGGATGTGTCAGACTCATGGCAAAGATTGAACACGAGCAGGCGCGGCGGTAAAAGCGAAAACTTCCCCGGTTCTCACGGCGAGAGCCATTCAAATCCCGGCAGATTTCTCGCGACGCCGAAAAGAAGCGTCAGCACAAGCAACAGCCACAGGACTTTTGGTGAGATTTTCAAAGCCGCCGGCTGATTGCGCACGGCGAGCCGCGCGCCCCAGACCGCCAGCGCCGCCAGCGCGGCCACGAACAACGCGTTGTCTTTCAAGGCCGCCAGAACGTTTCCGTGCAGCAGCGCATACAAGGCTCGCGTCATGCCGCAACCGGGACAATTTAATCCTGTCAGCGCATGAAACAGGCAAACCGGGTAAAAGTGGTGCGTCCCGGGGTTGAAGAAAAACACCAGCGCGCCCACGCCCAGGGCGGTCGCACCCAGCACAACTACGGCAAAACCCCCGGGCGACAGCGGCGCGGATTTTTTTTGCGGCAGGAGTTTGGGTTCGGCATTCATGGCTGCGGTTCAAAAGCGGCCGACGTTCCACATGACGTGCGGCTGGTGCAGCGCCAGATTCATAAGCACCGAACCCGCGCCCAGCAGCAGGCTTAGGCCCGAGAGAATCAAACCGGCGATGGCCATGCCGCGTCCCTCGTGCAGTTGCGGGTTCGCGTTGATCTGCGACAGGCCGATGAGCGAGAAAACCAGGCCGAGAATGCCGAACGGGAATCCGCAGCAGCAGCACGTCACCGATAGAATCCCGAAGATCATCCCCGCCTGCGCGTAGGAATTGGTTTTCGCCAGTTGTCCTGCGGTGGAAGCGCCGCGCCGTGGCGGCGTGATGGTCGGCGGCTTGGCCGACGCTCCGAAACAGCCCGCGAATTCCGGCAGTAAGCCGACGAAGTTCCAGTCTTTCGCGCCGTCCACAAACACCGGGGTTTTGCTCTCGACGCGGCCTTCAATGATCCATTGGCGGAGTTGGTCGCCGGTTGCCGGCCCGTATTCCTTGCCGTCCTCGCCGATGATTTTATAATTCGCATTCATAGATCTTCGCTTTCTCTGTTCGCGCGCCCGGTGTCCGAGCACAATCCGCGCTTTGCGCCCGCCACGAAATCTAGCAAAACCTTCGCCGCCGGGCTGCTAAAATTTTTCTGCGCCGCGGCGATGGACTCCCGCAAATTCTTCCCGCTGCGGAACAGCGCGTGATACAGCTTCTTCAATTCCAATCTTTCTTCCGCCGTGAATCCCGCGCGCCGCAGGCCGATGGCGTTCAATCCGCAAACCCCGTTGCCCCCGCGCGCAACGGTGAATGGCGGCAGGTCTTTGCTGATGGCCGAACCGCCCTGCATGATGGCCAGCGTGCCGACACGCACGAACTGGTGGACGAGGCAGTTGCCGGAAATGAACGCGCGGTCCTGCACCGTCACATGGCCGCCCAGCAGCGCGCCGTTCGCGATGATGATGTGGTCGCCCAGCAGGCTGTTGTGGCCGACGTGACAGTTCGCCATCAGAAAATTATGCGAGCCGATGACGGTTTCGCCATCCGTTTTGGTCGCACGGTGCGCCGTGACGTGCTCGCGGAAGACATTGTGGTCGCCGATGCGCAGGCGCGTCGGGTCGTCCTTGTATTTCAAATCCTGCGGCGCGTCACCGATGACGCACCCCGCATGAAAGTGGTTGTGTGCGCCGACGGTCGTCACGCCGGTCAGATATACATGCGGCCCGACAATGCAGTGCGCGCCGAGCTCCACACCCTCGTCGATCACGGCATACGGACCGACGTTGGCGGTGGGGTCCAGTTTCGCTCGCGGATGGATGCTGGCAGTCGGATGAATCATCAGGTGTCCCAAATACTTTGTCTTCAAAAGCAGCCTAATGATTTTGGCAAAATTGTCAGCAGCCATTTTTTCACGTCCGGCTCACAACCTCCTTATGGGTTGCCGGTGTCCGCCGGTATAAAAACGCGGGTTAACTCTCGCAGCTTGCGCCCGCCCCGGTTTTTTCCGAAACTTGGCCGCGATGAATGACGTGACGAATTTGAAAGTTCCCAAGTGGCCTTTTTTTGTGGTCTACGCGGTGATGCTTGGTTTCGCCTATTTTTTCATCCTGCGCGCGCCGCAATCCGTCCATCACTGGGAACTCGCCGCCGCGTGCGTCGCGTTCGGCGCGGTGTTGAGCCTGGTGCCGTTTTACCTCGACTACCGGGCGATGGCGAAGGCGCTTGAAGTCAATGCCCTCGGCGCGGTCGCGGAGAAAATCCAGCAGCTCGAAAAACTTTCCGAACAAATCAATTCCGCCACGAACCATTGGGCCATCATCCAGGAAACGGTCCAGACGGAATCCGGCAAGACCGCCGCCATCGCCAAGGACATCGCCGACAAGATGACCGAGGAGGTCCGGCGATTCTCCGAGTTCATGCAGAAGATGAACGACAACGAGAAGTCCACGCTGCGGCTGGAGGTCGAAAAGCTGCACCGCTCCGAGGGTGAATGGCTGCAGAATCTCGTGCGCGTCCTTGATCATATCTTCGCGCTGCACACCGGCGCCGTCCGCACCGGCGACCAGCGGTTCATCGAACCCATATCGAACTTTCAGAACGCCTGTCGCGACACCGTGCGGCGGCTCGGCCTCACGCCGTATGTCGCCGAGCCGGATGAATTGTTCGACGCCGAACGGCACCAGGCGGCCGGCAAGCAGGAAGTCATTCCCAACGGCGCGGTCGTCTCCGAAACAATCGGTGCCGGCTACACGTTTCAGGGAAAACTGCTGCGCCCCGCGCTCGTGCGCTTGCACGAACCCAAAGCCCCGGCCGCAGACCTGGCTCCGGCTGGAATCGCGAACGACGAACTGCCGCTTTAATCAGCGCAAGCTATTGGCTCCGTCCGCTGCGCCGATAAAAAGTGCAGCCAGCATTGGGTGACTGGGCGCTCATAGATTTTCGCCAGCGCTCTTGAGTAAAGCTTCAATTGGGGCGCGTAGGTTTTTACTTTTGCCGGCAACTCGCCCGCACCGACTTCGTCCGTCTTGAAGTCCACCAGCCAGATTTCCTGCGGCAGCAGGACGAACAGATCTGCCACGCCCTGCACGACAACGAATTCGGTTTCCATTTCCGGCGAAACTTTCGTCCTGATGATTTTTGACAGTTCCGCCGGGCTGAACTTCGCCGTGAACGCCAGCTCGCGTTTCACGTTTGCAGATTGCTCCCGGATTTTTTGCCCGGCGTCTGAATTCCAAAACGCCGCCACCGCTTTCAAATCCAAAACCGCCCGCTCATCGGCCGATAAAATTTTCTCCTGCTCCAAACGCACTCCCTCGGCTTCCAGCGCGGCCACTTTGCCGGCATTTTCCAGCGAAACATGCTGGAGAAATTTGTGGTGCGCCGTGCCCGTGTCCGCCGCGGAAAGTTTCGCGCGACCGCTGCGGTGCGCGGGGAAAACGGGTTCCGCCTCGTCGTCCGCCTCATCCGCCGCCTGCCGCCGCAAGGCCGTCACCGACGACTTGGCCGCGCGGCCGGTGGCCGCCTCGAAACCATATTGCCACGTCAAAGTGGCCCGAAGCTTTCGCCAGGTCTCGGCGTCGGGTTCCGGGAATTCCGTTTGCGCTTTCGGTTTTTCGCTTCCGGCATTTTCTCCGGCCAGTTCCGTATCCTCCGCAATCCGCCAGCTCAGGTGCGGGGTCTCACCCTGCAGCGCCGGGCTTGCGCCGGATTGCTGCGCGAACCACAAGCCCAGCCAGTCCGTATAACTTTTTGCGGCCAGTATTTTTTGCGCCGTGACCGTGCCGGCTTCCGCCCAAAGCTCCGTCCACTTTTTCTCCGTCACGCTGCCCGTGAGGATCAGCGTGTCGCGCGCACGGGTCATCGCGACGTAAAGCAGACGCAGCTCTTCGCCCGCCTGTTCGCGGCGTTGATGCCGTTGCGCGAGCCAGTGCGGGAGGCTCGCGTAGCGGCGCCCCGAGTGCGGCGGCTTCACGCGCGGACAAAGGCCGAGTTCCTCGTCAAAAATAATCTCGCCGCGTAGGTCCTGGGTGTTGAAACTTTTCGACAGGTCGGCGATGGCCGCGACGGGAAATTCCAGACCTTTGCTCTGGTGAATGCTCATCAGGCGCACGGCGTTCTCATCTGCCACCGAGGCCACGTCCGGCTCTACCTCCGCGGCGCGCTGTGCCGCGATAAATTGCAGGAACCGAAACAGTCCCTGCCGCTGAAACTGGTCAAATTTCTGCGCAAGGGTGAGGAACCGGCCGACGTTCGCGTGCCGCTGCAATCCGCGCGGACGCGACCGCAGCCATTCGGCATAATGGGTTTCCGAGAGCACTTGTTCCAGGCAGCGCGACAATGATTCCTGCCGTGCCAGCTTCCGCCAGCGCGCAAAACATTCCAAAAAACTTTCGATCTTCCCGCGGGTTTCCTTCTGTATTCCGGCCTCTGAATTCCGGCTTCGGACGAGCGCCGTCCAAAAATGCCCGCGCGCGATGACCAGGCGGATGGCCGCCAGTTCATCCAGCGACAGGCCGACGAGCGGGGAGCGCAGCACGGCGATGCAGGGAACGTCCTGCAACGGATTGTCGAGCAATTGCAGCAGGCACAGGAGATCGGATATTTCGCTGCTGTCATAAAACCCGCCGCGCGCGATGACCAGCGGCACGCCGGCGCGTTCAAATTCCATCGCGTAAATTTCCGACTTGCCCGACATGGCGCGCAGTAGCACCGCCATGTCTCGCCATTCGACGGCCCGGAACCTCCCGGATTCGTCATCCCAGATTTCCCGTTGCTCCGCCTGCCATTGTTTTAATCGCCCCGCCAGCAGCCGCGCATCCTTTTCCGTCTCGCCCAGATCCGCCAGCTCATCGGCGCCGGACTCATCGTCCGGTTCGGAAGCTTCGTTGCGTCCGGCTTTGAACCGAAACAGCAGTTCCGTGCGCGGCGCGGGATCTTTTGCGAGGCTGAAATCAGCGCGGCTTTCCGGCGCTCCGAATTTTAATTTTGCCGCTTCGTTGTAATCCACCCCGCCGATTTCTTCGCGCATGAGCGGCGCGAAAACGGAATTCACGCACCCCAGCAGCGATTCGCGGCTGCGGAAATTTTCCGCAAGCGGAATCACCTGGCCGTCCGCACCCTGCCAGCGCGTCGAGTAATCGCGGAAGATTTTCGGATCGGCGAGCCGGAAGCGGTAGATGCTCTGCTTCACGTCACCGACGAGAAAACGGTTCGCGTCTGCTCCGTCTCGTGAAAGAGCGGAAATGATTTTATCCTGCGCGGCGTTGATGTCCTGATACTCGTCCACGAAGAGGAAGCGGAGTTTCTTGCGCCAGACTTCGGCGACGGCGGTCGGTTTGTCGGCGGAAAAATTCCAGAGCAGTTTCAACGCGAACTGTTCCAAGTCGTGAAAGTCCAGCACGCCATCGGCAAGCTTGCGCCCGGCAAAATTTCCAGCGAATTCCTGTGCCAGCCGCAGCAAAGTTTCCATGTGGCCGCGGACCCACGTCCAGTCTTCCGCGAGCGGATCGCTGCCATTGTTGACCGGCATGAGCGCGGCGAGAAAGGCGGCTTCGTCAAACAGATCTTCCAGGGGTTTGCGGAGAACAGTCTTGCGTTTGGCGGGCCAGCTGGCGTCGGCGGCAAGGATTTGCGCCAGCACTTCCGCCGCGAGTTCGCGGGTGAAACTTCTTTCCAGGCGCGACAAATAGCCAGTCAATTCAGTGGCTTTTTCGTTGCCATTCCTCAGATCTTCCAGGACTGGCCGCCAGTCATCGCGCCAGCCGGCAATGGCGGCGAGGAGCCAGTCACGCCAGCCGGCTGGTTCGGCGGCGGCGAATTTCCGGATTTGCCCCGCGAGCCAGCCGGCGGCGTCCGGGCGCGTTTGCGAATAGTTGTG
>Ga0114951_10004229_pt1 | contig 14184 bp, 12 predicted proteins | sample AM7aDNAmetaG_FD_88677 | JGI IMG/M metagenome (GOLD analysis project Ga0114951, IMG submission 88677) | Freshwater microbial communities from Finland to study Microbial Dark Matter (Phase II) - AM7a DNA metaG | ecosystem: Environmental > Aquatic > Freshwater > Lake | place: Finland: Lake Alinen...
GAAGACAGGAAAAGGGCTGCATACGACCACAAATTCTGTTATGCTTGCTCTGCCAAAGGGTGGATATATCATCGATACCCCGGGGATCAGGGAGTTCAATCTTTCCGGAATTACCCGTGAAAATCTGCGCTTCTATTTCAGGGAGTTTCTTTCATTGATGCAGGAGTGTAGTTACTCTTCATGTTCTCATACCGTAGAGCCCGGGTGCGGGATTATGAGGGCGGTGGAGGCTGGTCGTCTTGATCCCGACCGTTTCGAGAGTTATCTTGCGATCTATGAAAGCATCGATTAATTTTTTTCATCATGAACTGTTAATACCAATGATTGTTACTGTTAATCCTGCGACAGAAGAGCCGATTGCTGAGTATCAGGCCATGACACTTGACGAGATTGAAGAGATCCTGCAGGCATCCCGCAGAGATGCTCTTTCATGGAAAAAGGTCTTATTAGAGGATCGTAGCACACTGATGAGAGGCTTGGCTGAGCTCATGCGCCAACAGAAAGAGCGTCATGCCGCCCTTATCAGTCGCGAAATGGGCAAGCCCTTTGCACAGGCGGTGGCTGAAGTGGTCAAGTCAGCCTGGGTCCTCGATTTTTATGCCGACAACGCGGAACAATATTTAAAACAGGAGGAAAGCCTGCTGGATGGGGAAGTTCGAGGTTTGGTTACCTTTGAACCTATCGGTCTTGTGCTTGGCATCATGCCGTGGAATTTTCCCTTCTGGCAGGTGTTTCGATTTGCCGCTCCGGCAATAATGGCTGGTAATGGCATTATCGTCAAGCATGCTCCGAGTGTTACCGGTTCAGCCATTGCTATCGAAGAGCTTTTCCGGGAAGCAGGTTTTCCTGAACATCTGTACAGAGCAGTGCATATAGATCTCGAAGATGTTGACCGGTTGACTGGTTTCATGATTGATCATCCCGCCATCCAGGGTGTTTCGGTGACCGGAAGTACCGCCGCTGGTCGTGCTGTTGCAGCAAAGGCGGGGAGGGCCATAAAAAGAAGTGTTTTGGAGCTTGGAGGCAGTGACCCCTATCTTGTACTTGATGATGCTGATATTCCACAGGCGGTTGCCATCTGTGCAGCGGCGCGGCTTCTCAACTGCGGACAGAGCTGTATCTCCGCAAAGCGCTTTATTGTGCAATCTTCAGTCATCAGGGAGTTTGAACGCCTGCTTCTGCAGAGCTTTGAGGCTTCGGTGATGGGCGATCCGTTTGATGCAACGGTTGACATTGGTCCGATGGCGCGCCTCGATCTTCGCGACCAACTGCACACTCAGGTTTCTGGAAGTGTTTCTCAGGGAGCCCGATTGCTTTGTGGTGGCGAAATTCCTTCAAGAAAAGGATTTTTCTATCCTCCAACACTGCTCACGGGAGTGCGGAAGGGAATGCCAGCGTACGATGAAGAGACCTTTGGCCCGGTTGCCGTGATTATTGAAGCTCTGGATGATGATGATGCAATACGTATAGCAAACGATACGCCTTATGGCCTGGGATCTGCGGTCTTCTCCCGGAATATTGACCGGGCTCTTGCTGTAGGAGATCAACTTGAGACAGGGAACTGTTTTATCAACAGTTCGGTAAAATCAGATCCACGGCTGCCATTTGGGGGGGTGAAAGAGTCAGGATATGGTCGTGAGCTCTCTCGTTATGGTATCTGCGAGTTTGTCAACATCAAGAGTTTTTCCCTTTGAGCGTGTTTAAAAGAAAAAGCCCCGGCTTCGTCAGAAGCCAGAGGCTTTTTGATTGAGTATCAACTCTCCGGTACAGGTCAAGATGCTACTGCAAGATCTGAAAGATAGGTCTTGATTGACTGATGTTTGCCAAGGCCAAGTTTTTTATGCATTCTGTAGCGGATGCTCTCCATTCCTCTTGTCGATATGCCTACAGAGCGGCCAATCTCTTTTGTGTCGTAATTCAATTTGACCAGCAGACTTATTCTTAGCTCACGCTGGTTAAGGTTGGCATGTTTTTTCTGTAACTTCGACAAGAAAACTGAATCGGACTCAGTCAATTCGATATTCAGCCGCTTTTCAATGGTCTCGGTTTCTATCAGACTCAAGCATGAATCGGTCATCATTCTTTTGACGCTGCTGTCGATTTCAAGGGCATGTATTTGGTCAAGGAGATTACGTAACGATGTTGTTTTTTCAGCGATTGCCGTTGAAACTCTTGTCAGCTCCAAATCCTGATTTGCAATTCTTACCTTAAGATCACCGATCTCTTTTTCGTACTCCGTAGAAGATTTTTTGTTCTGTTCTGTTTGTGCGTGCATTGTATTAATCATCCGGGTTATTCAATTTATGATATCATCTTTACGCTGTTAAGACTTGTGAAACCGGTATGTTCCTGTAACAGCACTCTAGAATACCGGGCTATCCAAAGCTATATTTCACATTATGGGTTTTATATTCTTGATCTTTCTGCTGGAATATTTATCCAGCTTTACTTACCTACCTCTGTTACCTCCATTTTTTTAATTGGTTCCAAATACGTTCTTATGAAAAAGTCAAGTCATCATTTCCTGATAATTGACCATAACAATCAAAACACAACTTCATCTACAAGCAAAGTACGCAAATTAATAGTACTTTCATAGCTATTTTTACTGTATTCTTCCTTGATTACACTTGTTTAAGAGCTGACGTGTTCATAACAGTAATATTTGTTTTTTTTTACAGAAACGCAAAAAAATATTCGTAATTCTGCGTGAAAACACTTTTTTTCTTTCTTTTATACTTTGGTAAATTTTTTTTTGGATGTGATTTGTCATTTTTTTCTGGAATAAATTCATTGCAGGACTACTTTAACACCACAATTACTGTATAGTCACTTTATTTATAGGGCGTGTTTTTTTCAGTTTACAGCATGATGAATAACTTTTTGCGTTACATTTTTATTTTTAACCCCGCAGCCGATAAAGGTCGTGCTTCGCGCAAGACAGAATGGCTTAAAGCACAGGTATCAGGTAGGACAGACTCTGCACTGTTCACGACAACTTATGCTGGTCATGCGGGAGATATCGCCCGTTCCGAGAAAAGGGAGGGCATTTGTATTATTGCGTGCGGAGGAGATGGAACGCTTCATGACGTGGTCAATGCTGTTGCTGGAGAAGGTGTAACGATCGGGATTGTACCTCTTGGTTCCGCAAACGATTTTATCAAAACATTGCATCCCCAAAACAGTTTGCACTCAGGCATCACTCATTTATTTGAGGCGAAAAACAGAAGCGTTGATATCGGGAGCGTTTCTTATGATACTGATCATCGGTTTTTTATCAATTCTCTTGGTATCGGTTTTACCGGACGCGTTGCAAAGAGTGTTAAACGGACGAGTTGGTTAAAAGGAGAGCTTGGTTACGTTTATGCTCTTTTTCGCGTGCTTTTTGATTATAAGCCCTTGACCATGGGTATTAAGATTACTCTGGAGGACTCTTTTCTGGAGCTTCACGAGCCTGTTTTTGCCTTTTCGGTTTTAAACGGAAAAATTGAGGGGGGAAAATTCAGGATAGCTCCAGACGCCGAGTTGTCAGACGGATTGCTTGATGTCTGTATTCTCAAGGCAGTGCCAAAACATGAATTTTTTCGCTATGTTTATAAATATCTCTTTGGGATCCATATCACTGATCCACAGGTTATATACTGTAAAGCGAAGGCGGTGGAGGTGATGCTTGAGAATCCGGATGTCATGCACATGGACGGAGAGGTGTATGACGGCATGTGTGGCAGGATTATGATTTCGGTTGTTTCAAAGGGACTTCAGGTGTTATAGAGTGTGTTCTGTTATATCGAGTTCTGAGAGAAAGGTCTTGATTGACTGGTGTTTTCCAAGGCCCAGCTTTTTATGAATTCTGTAGCGTATGCTTTCCATTCCTCTGGTTGATAAACCGATGGAACTGGCAATCTCCGTGGTGCCATAGTTCAACTTGACCAGCAGGCTGATTCTCAATTCTCGCTGGTTAAGGTTGGGAAATTTTTTCTGCAGTTTGGATAAAAAAATCGAATCGGACTCAGTGGTCTCTCTGTTCAGTTGTTTTTCGATTACTTCCTTCTCGATAAGGCTCAAGCACGAATTGGTCAGAGCTCTTTTTACGCCGGGATCAATGTCAACTGAGGATATCTTTTCAAGAAGGTTGCGCACTCCTCTTTTTTTGTCAGCAATGACTGTCGAAACTCTTGCCAGTTCCATCTCCTGGGTCTTGATTCTTTTTGTAAGATCGGCTATTTCTTTCTCTCTTTCGCCAGCGGATTTGTTGTTTACCTCCGCTTGTGCATTCATTTTTATAACCAGTTGGGTTATTCGATGTTCAAAGTCTTTTTTAAGCAGTTGAACTTCGTTCTCTTGTTCTCGTTCTTTTTCGATAAGGTCTGATCGCAGGGAATCTATTGCCTTGAAAAAAGAATAATACGGGTGACCATCGGGAGGCATGGTTATGCTCTGGTCAAGCATATTAAGCCAGGAAATTCTTGCGACGCTTTCCAGAAACTTTCTATTTAACGCTTGCAGGTTGTTGTTCTCGGCCTCTGGTTCTCGTGCGGCAAGTTTCCCTGCTTTAAATGCTCTTATATTTTCAATGCTTTTTTCATAGGTTTTGTCCATTATGACGCAAATATTTTGAGGAGCAACTGCAGCAAACGTTTCCACGATTATGCGCATGGATTCCGGAATATTGTAAAACCCTATAACCCCGAGGATTGGACTCCAGTTAAAAAAGAGATTGGTAATCGCCCTTTTGTAGTTGAAGGTAATGTCGGAGATATGGGCAAGATCAAACAGGATGTGAAACTGCCTGCTCAGAAGATCAGATTCAGTGAGCACAACCTGCAAGAGCTCGACATCCATGAAGTCCAGAATAATATCTGATTTTCTTTCCACATCAATCCAGGTGTGGACGATATTGTCATCAATCACACTCATCCATTTGGTATACTCTGCGGCAGGGTGATGACATTTCCAGTGGCTTTTTTGGGTTGTTGTAACTTTTGGTTGTTTTTGTGGTTCCATTGCCGTGGAGCGTGTGTTATAACGATACTGATTGTATTCGATTCGTTATTTAAAATAATAAAAGTACTTAGCTAAAATATAATTAACAATGGCTACTTTAAAAAACAGGAGGTAAACAAGGCGTTGTCCCCTTTTTTTACGTTGCAAACCGCATTTTGTTCACAAAAACAGTGGAGATAAATCTGGTAATGAGGATGGAATGTCATATTCCCGGCTTTTTATATATTCAGTCTTGGCTTTGTGAACGATTTTTAAGGTGATAGCCGAAAATAACAGGTAATAAAGAAGGTATGGGGACTATGCAGGTTATTGTGTTTGAAGATACCAGGGTTCGGGAATTGATGCCTCTTGTCAATCTTAAACCTGTTTACGGACTTTATACCGGTTTTCGTTCACTTCAGGAAAAGCTTGAGCATTCGACGAGAGGGCGTGTGACGCTTACCTGGCATCTTCGTCGCTATCTTGCCTCTTTTTATGCTGAACAGCACCCTGAATATACCGTCAATCGAATCGAAGAAAAAGAGGTTTTGCTTGTCAATGGACGTATAGTGTGTGATGAAGCGGCAGCCAGAGTGATTATAGAAGGTGCTTTTGATTCCGGGACGGCTTATGTACAGGGTGATAATCTGCTGTTTGCAAGAGTGGACAGCTCTCTTTTTACTACTGACGAGGGTTTGATGCCGGACCTTTTTGATACCTCCATTCTTGCTGGACAGCTTGTTACAGAAGCCGTAACAGGGTTCAGGGTTATCGATAATCTTTGGGATGTGACGGCTTTTCATGCTGACGAGATTTTACGGGATGCTGAAACGCTTGAGCTTGGGCGTTTTGAGGGAGAGGTGCATCCATCAGTTTCCATGATTAATCGTTCGAATATCTATGTTGCTCCAGGAGCTGTTGTTCGGGCTGGAGCGGTTCTTGATGCAGAGGAAGGATTTGTCGCTGTCGGGGTCGGAGCGATTGTTGAGCCGCAGGCGGTGCTGATGCAAAATGTGTTTCTTGCTCCCTGGTCGAGGGCTAAAATCGGTGCAAAATTATACAGCAATGTTGCTATAGGGATGGCATCCAAAGTGGGTGGTGAAGTCGAGGATTCTCTTCTTGAACCGTTTGTCAACAAGCAGCATGACGGCTTTCTTGGTCATTCTTATATCTCATCCTGGAGTAATCTTGGTGCGGGTACCAATACGAGCGACCTCAAGAATAATTATAGTCAGATAAACCTGCTCATTAATGGCCAGTTAAAGGTGACAGGATTACAGTTTCTCGGGCTTTTAATGGGTGACCACAGCAAAAGTTCAATCAATTCAATGTTCAATACCGGAACTGTGGTAGGTACAGGGGCCAATATTTTTGGCGGGGGGTTTCCTTCCAAAGAGGTACCCTCTTTTTCGTGGGGTGGTAGTGGAGGTTTTGAGGACTATGATATTGAAAAAGCGGTTGAAACTGCAAGGAAGGTAATGGCGCGACGCAAGGTTACCATGAGCAGCGCCTATGAGTCGATGTTCCGTTTCGTTGCAGGATTTGAGAGGTCGGATCGTCTCTTTGTATAACTCTTAAGTATGGCTACATGATTTTTGTTGTTGATAACTATGATTCTTTTACCTATAACCTGGTGCAGTATATCGGTGAGACCGGGGAAACCGTTGAGGTATACCGTAATGACGAGCTTTCTGTCGATGAAATCGTAGCACTTGCTCCCTCAAAAATTGTTATTTCTCCCGGTCCAGGTACTCCTTCCGATGCAGGCGTTTCTGTGCCGTTGATTCATGCTGTCAAAGGCAGGATTCCAGTACTCGGTGTTTGTCTTGGGCATCAGTCGATCGGTGCCGCTCTTGGAGGAAACGTCGTGAGGGCATCCAATATTATGCATGGCAAGACCTCACTGGTTTATCATGACAACTGCGGGATTTTCAGGGGTGTTGATAATCCTTTTTTGGCCACAAGGTATCATTCTCTCATTGTGGAACGGGCAACACTTCCAGAGACGCTTGTTCTTCGGGCATGGACTGAGGACGGAGTGATCATGGGTATGGATTCTGAGCAGTTTATGCTTTATGGAGTCCAGTTTCATCCCGAATCCATCATGACTGCTGAGGGGAAAAAAATTATAAGGAATTTTCTTGAACTGTAGTAGTTGATTCAGAGGATGTGAGTGTATGGATATTTATCGCCGTCCTTCAGGGACAGAGAATGAGAAAAGAGGGGATGGTGTTCCGCCGCATGCCGGTGTGCACCGCGAAAGTGATTTCATGGCTGACGGATGGCGAGTGTTCAAAATTATGGCGGAATTTGTCAGCGGTTTTGAAATGATGTCTGATGCAGGCCCTGCCGTCTCCGTTTTTGGTTCTACAAGGGTCCATGCCGGAAGCCCGGAGTACCTTCTTGCTGAAAAGCTTGGCAGTCTCCTTGCTGCAGAAGGGTTTTCAGTGATAACAGGAGGGGGACCGGGTGTTATGGAGGCGGCAAACAAGGGCGCTCAAAACGCTGGCGGAGCCTCCATTGGATTCAATATCAAACTTCCAAACCAGCAGCAGCCAAATCAATTTATTGATCACGACAAACTGGTGAGTTTTCAGTATTTTTTTGTGCGCAAGGTTATGTTCATAAAATACGCACAGGCATTCATCGCTTTGCCGGGCGGCTTTGGTACACTTGATGAAATATCTGAAGCTATTACGCTTATATACACAGGGAAGAGTGAACGGTTTCCGGTTATATTGGTTGGCAAAAGTTACTGGGAGGGCTTTTACCGATGGGTTCAGGAGACCATGCAGAAGGAGAGGGGCTATATCAATGCTGCCGATCTTGAATTTATTTACCTTGAAGATAGCCCTGAAGAGGTAATTGCAATAATTAAAAGGTTTTACCCTGATGGTTATTCGCTGAATTTTTAAGGAAAGACTCTTGTTATTGCCCTTGTTGGTGAAGCCATAGCTGAAGCGTTATTCTTTCCGTATCGTTGAGATGATTTTCCGGCTTCCATAAGTAATAGAGCTGTTGATGAGCAGATCTTTCCGAAATCACCTTTTTGATTTCAGTTGTTTTTTTTCTGTTGTTCGCTATGTCCTGAATATTCCATTCTGAAAAATTCAGGACATTTCTGCCTGAAGCCACTATAGTTGAGGCCAACCATGATGCCGGAGCTATGTAGGCAATGGTATCCCATCGGGTTTCATTTGAATGGCAGTCATAGCAGGCTTTTTTCAATGAGCTTTTTATGAAACCGGGGAGTTGGATGTCAGAAACTACCGGTGGGTTGATGCGTTTGAGTGGCACAAACTGCATGAGTATCAGTACAACAATAGACCAGCTTGCAATTGATTTAAATGAAAGAGTCATTATTTCCGGAAAACCCTGAATGAGTTTCTTGTATTTTTTCCTGTTAACGTAAAAGAGTGTTATCGTGATATTTCCCTGTGAAAAAGCGGTGTGGTACTATCTTCCTCAAATCAGGGCGGATCTTGCTATAGAGCTTGTAAAAACCGGAATGACTCAGTCGCAGGCGGCAAAGAAACTTGGTGTTACCCCTGCCGCAATCTCTCAGTATATTCATAAAAAACGTGGTATGCAATCTCTGAAGAGCAGGAGCTATCGCAAGGAGATTGAGGCTGCGGTTAAAACAATTTGTGAAGAGGCGTCATCCGCCGACCTTCATCGTATTGTTTGTAACTGCTGTCACCTGTTGCAAAAGGAGAGTGACGAACAAAAGGATCTCTGTTTGTCTAAAGCTCCACAATGATATGGGCTTCAGTTGAATGTCCGTTCAGCAAATTCTTCAGGGTGTCGATCAGTTCCATCCCGTATTTGTTGAGATAATAAAAAATATTCACCAACCGTTCTTGAGGCATTCCTTCCGGAAAAAGTGCGGTTTCTGCTTTCAGAATCTGCTCAAGCAGCTCTTCGTGTTTGCGCCTGCTGGCCTTCCATGTTTTTTGTTCAAGAGTTTCGACAATTTTAGCCGACTGGACGGATGATGCGGCAAGAAGCGGCTCAAGGGTGGGGTCTATCTTGGCAAGCACTGGTCCGAGAGAGGCAAACGTCCGCTGAATTTCCTCCTTTGTTTTTTCGAACAGTGCGTCAAGCTGAGGGTTTTCAGCGATCCCAACAGCATTTTTTTTCAACTGTTGAAGGTCACCGAATACAGCAAGGTAAATCTGCTTCCGTGAAAATCCGGGTTTTCCGATGACATGGAGCAGTCGGTCCATGATCCGGCTTATTTTTGGTTCAACAAGGGTAAAGCTTCCCCTTGGGATAATAAACGGCATAGAGATTCCAAAGTGCTCGTAATTTTTACGGTACTGAGCGAGGTAGCTTATTTCACCCGGGCCCGCTATGCAGGCAAACACAGGCAGGACGTAGTCCTGAACAATCGGTCGGAGCACAACATTGGGACTGAACTGCTCCGGATGATCCTGGCACAGTTCGAGCATCTGGTGCTTTGAATAGTGCTGTTTGTCGGGTACAATTGAGAAAGAGTCTTCGGAAGCCTGCTCTATTTTTTGTCGTTGTCCATGATGGTTGATATAAAAAAGATTGACAGCTCTTGGTTTTGTCTGTGCAGTGTAGCCGAGATTTTCCAGATGGGTACTTTGCGAAACGACATTATAGGATGATGCAGGCGAGGATGAGAGCTCTCGCATAAAGATGCTGGTCGAAAGTCTCTTGAACTCAGGATCCTGACTCGAAAGCAGGATCAGCGGTTGTTCTCTGAAGAGCCGCATCATGGTGTTTGCAAAGCTTATCTCAAAGGTGCTCCCCGGATAATAACACTCCGTGAGAATATCCGAAACACTCTGCTTGTGGGAGGAATCAGGCAAGAGCCGGAGAAACTCATCAACGGTCCTGCTGATCTCTTCACCGAAGCAGGTGTTGGCAACCATCTGTTCCAGCATACGCCTGTAGGGCTCCTGATTGAAGTGGACAACCTGATTTTCAGAAAAAATGGCAGTGTGGGCCGATTCCTCATAGTCGTGGTCTTCTCCTTCGAGCCAGAAGATCGGGACAAAATCGTATTCGGGAAAGAGCGCTTTCTGGCGTTCGGCAAAAATAATGGCGCTGAGCGCTTTATAAATTGTATAGAGTGGGCCGGTAAACAATCCGAGTTGCTGTCCGGTCACTATGACCATACATCGTGGTGAGCGGAGCTTTTCAATCTCCCTTAGCTGGCGTGCAGTGCCTCCCCAGCGGCTGTTTTGCCGCGAGAGAAGCCGAACAAGAGTTTCTCGATCAAACGTTCTCAAACCAAGCAATCCAAGTTGTCGGTAGTAATCTGCCTCTTTTTGGTCATCAAGGTGAAAACATTCTGAAATCAGTTTGTCCCGTTCGGGGCCGTCTGATGTATAGTCACGGAAAAGCTTTGAGAATCCTTTTTTTGGCGTCAGAATATTTTTGTAGTCAAGGAGAAAGGTGTTCACGGTTTTATTTTTGCAGGTTCCATTGTTCAAGAGTACTGATAGTGCTGTTATTGGTCAGATCGCAAGAAAGCGGGGTAACAGCAACATAATTGTGCCGAACAGCGAATTCATCTTTGTGCAGGGTATCATCAAGCAGACGCAGGGTGCCATTCAGCCAGTAGTAGGGGTTGCCGAACATATCGTTTCGTTCAATGGCATCTTCTTCCCAACGCGAACGCCCCTGTTCAGTGATCATGATTCCGGCAATCAGAGATTCTGCTACATTCGGAATATTGACGGAAAGAATGGTATCGGGAGGCAGTCCTTCCAGAAGCACTTTTTTTGCCAGTTTACGGGCAAATTTGCCTGCGTAGGTAAAATCAGCATTTTCATAAGTTGTCAGCGAAAATGCCAGAGAGGTTATTCCCTGGATAGCTCCCTCAAGTGCGGCCGCTACTGTTCCCGAATATAAAGTGTTTGTTGCGGTATTGCTTCCGTAATTAATGCCTGAGACAATAAGATCAGGCTTTGACTGTAGGATATGGCTTAAAGCAACCTTGATGCAGTCGACCGGTGTTCCTGAAACGGTGTATCCAAAAAACCGGCCATTTTTCAAAAACTTTTTGATTCTTAAGGGAGTCCCCAGGGTCATGGCATGGCTCATGCCACTGTGAGGTTCAGCAGGCGCAACGACGGTAACCCTGCCGATTTTTTTCATCGCAGCCGCAAGCGCATGGATTCCCTCCCCTTCAATGCCGTCATCATTGCAGACAAGTATATGAGGTTTTTGCAGTGTGTCCATGCTTTGTTGTGTTCGTGTATTATAGGAATGTGCCGTGTCTGATGTCTCGCGGTGTTTTGGATTTGACTCGTGCGTAAAAGTACAAAAAAGTTCTGCTCAAAAGTTATGACCAATACTGAAATAATAAATGGTCTCTGAAAATTTCAGGGAGGTGGAAGCTGTATTACTTGCTTCTGCAAGAAAAGGGAACGCTTTTGAAACGGTAAACATTGCCGGCCCAAGAGGAGTTTCCCATATCAGGCTTGTTCCGATACCGTGAATAAGGTGAGCAGAGGAGATGTCGTCCAGATTTTCCCAGACATTGCCGACATTGTAATGCAGGAGCAGCGATGTAGGAAAGAGAATGGCGACTGATGGCTTGTAGCCAAGATGTATTCCTGCAGCCGCCATATTATTGCAGGGAAGATCGTTTTCTTTCAACCCTATAAAACGCTGGCTGTAGGGTGTTCCAGGGCCCCCAAGGAAAAATTTCTCTGATAACGGCATCTTGCTGCTGCTCAGGCCGAAAAGCCCCGAAAGCTGCAGGGTTGTTTTGCCTGTGAGCGGGATATTTTCTTCGTGATTACCTGATACCTGCCAGAAAATATTATGATTGTCAAAGAGTGCCGGAGTCACTGAATACTTGATGTTTGTATACGTTCCCGAAGTTGGGGTCAATGAGTTGTTTCTCGAATCAAGGGTAAATTGTGTGCCGACGGAGAGCATCGTGTTATTTGCGGTGCTCAGCGCTGCAAGGTTATCCTTTTCAGCCCAGGATTGGGCGTTTTGCAGGGTGATTTCGGCAATCAACTGACCGTTTTTTCTGATTCTTGTGCCGAAAGCGTTGCCGATACCGTACTTCTGGATTCCGTAATTATTCAGAGTCCCTGAAACATCGCGATGTTCAAAAACATGCTCGTCATAAAAAAGACGTGAAGCCATCGTGAAGTGGGACTCACCTATCCTTGGCATATTAAGTTCAAGATTAACTACGGAACCTTTTCTTCCTGCTTTCAGCCAGCCCCCGACTGAGTTGGTTGTTCCACCGAGATTTTCGTTTCTCACATCGACGAGGAACTGGGCGTTGCTTGTTTCATCATAGCGCAATCCGAGCCGGAGCACTGAAGGGGGTTTTTCTTCAAGAGATAAGTTGATCAGGTGATTGCTGTCAGGTACAGAGGCTGCAGGTGGTTTTGCGAAAATGGAGACACGTTTGAAGCTCCCCGTTTCGTAAAGATTATTGACAGACTCTTCAGCCTTCTGTATGCGGAGAGCCTGAGTGGTATCAATTTTAATTTCCCTCATTACAGGAGTAAGGCCGGTGATATTTTTGTCTCTGCGGATCTCGATACCGGCCGGTTTTCCAGAAGAAACGTTGACGTGCAGGGTGCCGTCGTTCAGGGAGCAGCTTTGGACAGTGACAAGGCAGTATCCATGTCTGCGATATTCTTTTATCAGTGCTTCAAGGGCTTTTGTTCCTGAAGTATTCGTATAAAACGTTTTCGTTACGGGGCTGAAACAGTGTTCAATCTCTTCAGGTGATAGTGCTGCGGGAGGCCCTCCTGTCACGGTTACTTTTTTTATGCAGGGAAGTGGGTCAAGGTGAAAAATTATTTTTTTATGGAGATGATCAAGTTCGGCAGAGACTCTGGTAAAGAGATCTGTGGCCAGCAACTTTTGGAAGGTTTTGTCAAGGTTTGTTGCATTGTGGATAATGGTCGAGGCAACAAGGTTATACTCCGGATTTTCTTGTGGAAACAGGAACGTTTTGGTATAAGTTCCGATAGCAATATTTCGTGAACTCTTTTTTTCTATACTGAGCTTTATCGTTTCTGCAATACCTTTTCCTTTGGCATATCCAGCGTCAACAAGAGCCTTGATATCTGAAAAATCGGTAGCTTTATGGTTGCGGAGTTCAGGAGTTATCACAAGATCAGCTTTTGCAAGCTGTGCAGGATACTGCAATTTTGTGAGGATGGTCATCGCCTGATCGGCGGATTTCCAGGGGAGATCAAGTTCGTCGCCCGTTGTATACATGCTGCCGTGCGTATCGACAGCAATTTTATAGTCAGTATTGAATGCTTCGAGTTCATCGACAGGAAGATTTGCGACGAGCCCGCCATCAACCAACTGGTAACCGTCACGGATGATCGGTTCATAAAGAATCGGAATAGTACTACTGGCCCGGATTGCTTCTGACAGTGAGCCGCTCGTAAGTGCTATACGCTTTCCTGAAACAAGATCGGTCGAAATTGCCCTGAAATTGATCGGAAAAGCAGAGAAATTGCCGGAAGCATTATAGAGAGCGTTCAATGCCAAAAGGTCGAGAGTTCCGGTCATCTCCTGAGCGGAGTTAAGCGATTTAGGGAGAAGAAGTTTCAGCTTCTCAATACGGATGGCCAGTGATGCCCGGTCGCGGATTCGTTGCTGTTCAAGAAAAATGTTTGAACGGGTATAATTATCATGGAGTGAAAGAATTGATTGCCAGGGAAGAGTATGGGCGATCTCTTCAAGTTCCTTTGGACTGTATCCGCAAGAGTAGAGCCCTCCAATAACGGCGCCCATGCTTGTACCGGCAATATAATCGACGGGGACTCCCTCTTCATCAAGAGCCTTGAGGATGCCAATTTGTGAAAGACCGTTAGCCCCCCCTCCTGAAAGTGCAAGACCGACGGTTTTTCTGGCAGGCCTCATGAAGTGGAACAGAGTATAGCGCCGCAGGGGAAGTTTAAGGGTGTCGGGATAGACCAGTGCAGTCGGTGAGGCCACAGCTTCAAGTCGTGTCGTCATTTCCGTGAGGAGAGTGGCGATGAGTAGTGCGGCTATGCAGAAAATTGTTCTGACGTTCAACAAAGGTGGTGCTCCTCGTTTATAAAGTCGTTATAAAAGGTTTTATACAGACCGTTTTTGAGATCTCCTGTGGACTTCATATCTTGAGGTTTAATGTATAACCTTTACTCTTCATTGTAAACATGGCATGGTTTAATCGGGTAAAACCCTCAATAC
>Ga0114951_10004231_pt1 | contig 14173 bp, 5 predicted proteins | sample AM7aDNAmetaG_FD_88677 | JGI IMG/M metagenome (GOLD analysis project Ga0114951, IMG submission 88677) | Freshwater microbial communities from Finland to study Microbial Dark Matter (Phase II) - AM7a DNA metaG | ecosystem: Environmental > Aquatic > Freshwater > Lake | place: Finland: Lake Alinen...
ATTAACCCCTTCGGCTTCCTATGATGTATTTGTACGGCAGGATTGCGGGTTTGGTTCATTCAGCCCCTGGTTTGGCCCGGTGCAATTCACTACCTTGTGTACCACAACACCTGCACCTTTCGCCCAGACATTCGAAAGCCAGCTATTTCCACCGGATTGCTGGAGTTCGGATATCGTATACGGTGACTATAACTGGAAGCATAGCAGCCCGGCGAGCGGCTACGGCAATGGCAACGGATCAGCCTTAGCCGAATTCTATATCATGTCACCAGGCCGGAAATTTGAACTCAAAACCTTGCCGTTTGACATCAGCGGTCTTGCTAACCCAACCCTTAAATTTGATTATGCCTACGGGACGTATGGTGCTGCCATGGATTCAATGGATGTTTATTATTCAACCAACGGAGGTAATTCGTACACCCTTCTGCTTGCTATGCCCGGGGGGCCAACGGGAATCCTGAATACGGCAGGTACAGTATCCGGAGTCTTCACTCCGAGGGCAGAACAGTGGGCAACACAGAACCTTGCTCTCCCTTCAGGTACAAATATGATTAAATTCAAGGCCATAAGCGGTGGAGGCAACAACCTTTACCTTGATAATGTGGCCGTTTATTCACAGCTCGGGCATGATGTAGCCGCCTTAAGTGTGGGAATAAATGATGTCATTCCCCAGGGCACTGTGATCCCCACCGCCATGATCAGAAACGATGGAACGGTTACTGAAACATTCACAGTTAACATGACGATAGGAGCATATACTTCCACCAAAACGGTTACCGATCTTGCAAGAGGTGCTGCATACCAGGTCACCTTCAGCCCCTGGATTGAAACTGCCGGAACATACACGGCAGTTGTAACCGCGACCTTGTCAGGCGACATGAATCCGGCTAATAATTTGGCCAGTAAATCTGTTAAGGTGATGAACCTGAACAAACTCGTCTATGCATACAACACCTATGCAAACGCCAGCCCGTCACCTGAAGGACCCATTTCATTCAATCTCAGTACGCCTGGCACCTTCACCTCCATCGCAAACCAAAGTCCGATGGGTCCGATAATCGGAGGAACCTGGGCCAACGGATTATGGTATGGAACCACTGTGGCCCCAAATAAGTTGTTAACAATAAACCCTGCAACGGGTGCACGGACTTTTATTGGAACACAATCAGTTGGGATCAATGGCCTCTCATACAATTCAGTTAACAGTACGATGTACGGTATCTCTTATGACGGAGTCTCAAATACACAGCTCTATTCAATTAACATGGCAACAGGGGCAAATACCTACATCGGTGATTGTGGCGCCCGGGTTCTTATCAACATGGCTATCAATTCAGCTGGCCAGGCATATTCACTCGACATCGGTTCAAACACATTGGGAACGATCGACCTGACTACCGGGGCATTTACAACAATCGGACCGGTTGGATTTGATGCGAACTACTACCAGGATATGGAATTCGACCATGAAACCGGAGATCTGTACATGGCAGCAAATGGAAATGGTTCCAGTTGGCTAGCATGGGTGGATATCACAACAGGTGCCGCTTTGAAGGTCGGTGAATTTGAGGGTGACGCTGAGGTCACCTCCTTCGTGATTCCATATGCTCTCAACAAGACACTCAATCTTTCTTCTGTTTGTCTTGAAGGTTTATACAATGGCTCTGGAACTATGAGGCAGGCCTATGATGAAAACGGACCACACTTTGCATCTCCTGTCGCAGACAAAATTACTGTCGAGTTGCATAGTTCTTCTGATTACGGAACCATCGTCTATTCAGCAAACAATATTTCACTAAGTACCACCGGAACAGCAGTGATATTGGTCCCGAATACCTGGAACGGATCCTACTATGTAACCATCAGGCACCGAAACAGTATTGAAACAACCACGGCTGCACCTGTCAGTTTTTCGGCCGGAGTAGTCAATTATGCGTTCGATCTTCCGGGGAAAATTTTTGGCGGAAATATTTTACAGATGGTTGACGGCCACTTTGTTATTTACGGTGGCGATAACAACCAGGATGGAATCGTAGATGGAGGCGATATGGCGCCAATTGATAATAAGTCTGCTCTTTTCGCTGCAGGGTATATCCCAGAGGATATTAACGGCGACGGACTAATTGACGGGTCAGACATGGCAGTGGCGGATAATAATTCAGCCATCTTCCTTACAGCTCAGTTGCCATAGGGAAAACGGAATTCAAAATACTACAGGAGGATGCCCGGATGGGCTGATTGCTGTATGTTTATCTATCTTTAGTTAATGGTTGGTTTGGTTACAAGCCGTCCCCGGGAAGGACGGCTTGTTTTTTTTTATAAAAATGATACATTTGTGCATTGTATCAAGTCCAGACCAAATCTTCAATGAAGAACATTTTCCCTTTTCTGATCCTGTTAACTTTCCTGTTTCAGGCGTGTAACAGTTTTGATAATAAACCCGGGAAAAGTAATGGATCGCTCACCGGGAAAGATACTCTTACAGTAAATCTGTTATTGAAAAAAGAATCGGAAAGCAATGACAGCCTGTTGCATAATATCCTCAAGGCCAAAACACTCGCAAAAAAGATCGGATACGAGCAGGGTTTTGCAGAAGCACTCTTCAGGGAAGGGAACATCTATTCCCGGGAAAACCGGTATAAAGAAGCCTTGACCTGCCTTTTACAAGCCTGTGAACTGGCAGACAAACAGGACCTCTTTCTACTGAAAGGAAACTGCCTTGAACGGATGGCTTCCCTTCACCTGGGAACGGATGATCCGAACCTGGCCCTGAAACAATATTATGAAAGTCTTGTCCTGTTCGAAAAAATTCATGATACAGCAGGCATTGCCCGGGTTTATAATATAATAGGTGTTTATAAAACAGATACCAGGGAGTTTGACACAGCTGCGTATTATTTAAAAACCGCTTTGAGGATCAACACGAAACGGAAGGATGTCCACAACATGATCCATAATAAAGGGAATCTTGCTTACCTGTATGAACGCAAGGGGCTTTTGGATTCTGCGGTAAAGATTTACAATGACCTAATTCCTGAACTTCTCAGTATCCATGACAGGTCAACACTCACTGTGATTTATTACGACCTTGCCGGCCTCGACCAGAAAAAGAGGGACATCCCGGCTGCCTTCGGACATATCCACCAGGCAATTGCGATCGCCGAATCAACGGGAGATACTATTATGCTTTCAGTGCTTTATGGAAATACCGGTGAAATGCTCCTCGATGCCGGCAAAACGGACTCGGCCCTGTTCTTTTTGCAAAAATCCTATTTCTGTGCCTGTGCCACAAAAGATGTGGAAACAGAGGTTCAGGCCCTCTCATTCATTGCCACAATTGATTCAATTAAAGGGAATTTCCAGTCTTCATTCAGTGTTTTTCAAAAGATCCGTTCCCTGAGTGATACTGTAACCCTGCAGAAAATCAAAAACAATGTCAAGACCTCTGAACTGAAGTATGAGAATCAAAAGAAACAGAACCTGATCGATATACAGGATCTGAAACTTAAAGCCCAAAAGAAAGAACGCTGGTTGTATTTCATTCTCCTTCTTCTCTCTGTTATGGCAGTCAGCATCATGGTACTGCTCTTCCTTCTGAGAAAAAAACAATTCCGGAAAAACATTCAATTGCGTGAACAGGAAGTCCTTATCGGGAAACTGGAGATCGACCGCATGCAAAAACAGGAGGAGATCAGCAGGCTTAAACTTGAAAAAAGCGAGGAAGAAGTAAAAACAAAGGAGCGGGAACTGATCAGTATCGCACTCAGGGTTGACCAGAAAAATGAATCCCTCGATTTTATCACTAAAAAGCTCAAGGAGTTAACAGAGAAGAAAGCCGATCTGAATACAAATTCCCTACTGACGGAAATTGAGTCGGCTATCAAGCTCCGGATGAACGAAAAGAGTGATGCAGATTTATTCAATGAGCGTTTTTCAATTGTTCATCACGACTTTTTTAAGGATCTCAAGGAAAAACATCCTGATCTTACAAAGACTGAGTTGAAATTCTGCGCATACCTCCGCGTTCATTTATCCTCAGGTCAGATCGCGACCATTCTGAATATAACAAATGAAGCTATCCGGAAAGCCCGATATCGCATCCGGAAAAAAATGGACCTCCCTCCTGATGCCTCGCTGGAAGATTATATTTCGAATTTCTGACGAACTGGTTACCACAATTCCCCAAATTTCATTCCGGGACACGATTCCCAATCCCGGAAACTACATTAAAACTTATTGACAATTAAATAATTGGATGATGTATTTACCAGGGGGGATAATAATTCCTTTGTCCGCATTTTGTCCGCTTTGATAATTTTCCGGGCCGTTGTCCCTGAGTTATCTTTGATGCCGAAAGTAATTGCAGCCGATATAAAATTCCCGGAAGCAGGAATGCTGGTAGCAGCATTTTTCATGTCCGTTGCAAAGAACAGATCTAACCATAACCTTAAACGACCAATATGAAAAAAATTCTCATCTTATTTGTAGCCTTTTTCCTCACTGGTTTCATTTTTGGCCAGCCATGGAAAGAAAATCTGCCGAAGGATAAACTTGAAGCAGGGACACTTACGTTTCGGGATTTTCAAAAAGCATTTAATGATTACTGGCAGCCCTTCAATGTGGTACGTGGCTCCTATATGAAGGATGGCGTAAAAACCAAAGCAAATGGCTGGAAACAGTTCAAACGCTGGGAATGGTACTGGCAGAACCGCGTTGATAAATCCACTGGAGCATTTCCCCACACAAGTGCGTATGAAGAATTCATCAAAACAAACAGCACTACCTATTCCCCGAAAAGCGCCAGCGGTGCATGGAGTTCACTCGGGCCTTACAGCTCCGCAGGAGGGTATGCCGGTCTCGGGAGAGTAAACTGTGTGGCATGTATTCCCGGTGATAACAATACAATTTATATCGGGTCTCCCTCCGGCGGTATCTGGAGAACAACGGATGCCGGCGGAACATGGACCCCTTTGGGAGATTATAACCCTGTTTTGGGTGTCAGCGATATCGTTGCGTACCGCCCGGGTTCAGGTCCGGATGTCCTTTACATCGCAACGGGTGACCGGGATGGCGGCAGCATGTGGTCGCTTGGCGGAGGCCAGTACAATGACAATAACAGTGTCGGAATACTGAAATCGACAGATGGCGGATCCATCTGGAGCACCACAGGGCTGACATTCACTGCCAGCCAGCAGCGGACCGTAAACCGGCTGCTTATTCTACCGGGTGATAACAATACACTTTATGCAGCAACTTCTGCAGGCCTTTACAAAACAACCAACGGAGGTACCACCTGGAACCTGCTTGTTGCGACCGTCTTTGTTGACATGGAGTTCAAACCGGGAATACCCTCAGTCATTTATGCATCCAACAATAACGGGGATGTCTACCTCTCCACAAACAGCGGAACATCCTGGGTAAAAACACTGAGTACAACCGATTACCGCACCGAGATCGCCGTTACACCGGCCGACCCAACAGTAGTTTATGCAGTGATCGCCAACAGCAGCGGGGGTCTTGCCACAATCTATAAATCGACCAACAGCGGGTCTTCTTTTACATCGGTATTCAGTGGTTCCACCACCAACATCCTGAACGGAGAGTGCAACAGCACCACTGCCGGAGGACAGGGATCCTATGATCTCTGCATAGCAGCTGATCCCACCAATGCAAACGTGGTATACATCGGAGGTGTAAATACGTGGAAGTCTACCACCGGGGGAACCAGCTGGTCGATCTGTACTGCCTGGACATCGGGACTTGGATGCGGGGTGCCTGAAGTGCATGCCGACAAGCATTGCCTGGTATTCCAGAATGGCACATCAGTACTGCTTGAAGGGAATGACGGTGGTTTGTATAAAACAACAAATGGGGGGACCAGTTTTAGCTATATCGGAAGCGGCATTGCCACCAGCCAGATATATAAGATCGGTCTGTCCCAGACAGCCGGAAATGAGTATATGTCTGGTCTTCAGGATAACGGCACCAAAGAATGTACCTCCGGCAACTGGCAGGATGTGATCGGTGGCGACGGATTTGAGTGTGTGATCGACTATACCAATGTGAATAACCGTTATGGTGAATATGTGAACGGCGACATCAAACGCTCCACTGATCATGGAAATTCATGGACCAGCATCTCCTCAGGGCTAAGCGGTTCGGGGGCCTGGTGCACGCCTTTTGCGATCGATCCGGCTGTAAACACAACGATTTATGTCGGGTACCAGGATGTATTCAAATCCATCAACCAGGGTACTGCCTGGACAAAACTCTCCAACTGGGGTGGAGATGCACTCCAGTCTCTGACAGTTGCCCCATCAAACTCAAATTATATCTACGCAGCGACATTGAGTATCCTTTACGGTACAACCAATGGCGGATCGACATGGTCGGACATTACCGGCACACTGCCTGTAGCTTCCTGTAACATCACCTATGTTAGCGTCAAAAATGATGATCCGAATACCATCTGGGTCTCACTTGGCGAATACAATGCAACGAAAGTATTTCAGACAACGAACGGCGGAGCCACATGGAATGATATTTCAGCAGGTCTTCCCTCAATACCGGTCATGTGCGTCATTCAGAACAAGCTGAAAAGCCCTGTCATCGAACTGTATGCAGGAACCGATGTTGGTGTTTATGTAAAGAACGGCTCATCACCCTGGACACTCTTTTCAACCGGGTTGCCGAATGTTGTGGTTGCGGAACTTGAGATCTTTTACGGCAACGGACTGGCGCCGGACAAACTTCGGGCGGGAACCTTCGGCCGGGGTTTATGGGAAAGCGATCTCCTGGAAACAGGAATTCTTAACCCGACCAGCATTAAGGGAAACGCTGTCAATACCAATGAAATCGATCTTACCTGGGCCAAGAACACCGGAAATAATCCGGTCATGCTGGCTTACAGCACTTCACCGACCTTTGGGTCACCTGTAAACGGCACAACGTATAATGCCGGTGCAAGCATCCCGGGAGGAGGTACAGTGATTTACAACGGGACAGGAACCGCTTTCAATCAGACTTCACTTACCGGCAGCACGACCTACTACTATAAAATTTGGTCCTACGACGGAACAAACCAGTACTCTTCAGGGGCTATTACAAGTGTAACGACCTTCTGCACGCTCATTGCAACATTTCCGTGGAGTGAGGGATTTGAGCATGCCGGTGTATTACCGACCTGCTGGACCCAGGAGAATGTCAGCGGTACCAATCCATGGGAAATGAAAACGGCAGGAACCAACAGCCATCCCGCTGCGGCTCATACCGGGACCTACCTGGCCCGTTGCAGGACACTCACTGTAAATGCCGGTTATATAACCCGTTTTGTAAGCCCGCCCATCAACCTCAGCCCGATACAGAATCCCGTGCTCCAGTTCTGGCATACACAGGAATACTGGGCTGGCCAGGATGAACTGCGGGTTTATTACAAAACTTCAACCTCAGGCTCCTGGAACCTGCTGGCAACCTATACAGCCTCCATCGCAAGCTGGACCCAGGAAACGATCGTCCTGCCCAACCCGACAGCAACTTATTACCTTGCATTTGAAGGAAAGGTAAACGCGGGCTATGGTATATGTATCGACGATGTTTCGATCCTTCAGTCAACCCCATTTGTCAGCACCACCGCAGTTACTTCAGTTACCACCTCCACCGCTTCTTCCGGTGGAAATGTAACAGCACAGGGAATTACTTCGGTAACTGCAAGAGGCGTTTGCTGGTCAGCAGCAGGAGTTCCAACGATCGGCGACAGCCATACAACAGATGGCTCGGGAACAGGAGTATTTCCCAGTTCCGTTACTGGATTGACCCCCGCGACAACGTATAACCTAAGGGCCTATGCCAGCAACAGCTATGGCACCTCCTACGGAAGCAATGTTCAGTTTACCACACTCGCACATACCCTGAACATCACCCTCTTTCTGGAAGGACTCTATTCGGGGAGCAGCCAGATGACGGCTGCAAAGGATGAATCCGGCCCCCATTTCGGCTCGGGCATTGCTGACAAGATCTCCATTGACCTTCACGACGGAAGCAACTATTCAACGATCGTCTATTCCATATCCAATGTCACCCTGAATACAAACGGAACGGCCATAGTTACCATTCCGCCTGCTTACACGGGGAATTATTACATCACAATCCGGCACAGGAACAGCATTGAAACAACGACGGCAGGCCCTGTATCATTCAGCCCCGGAACAGTTACGTACCTCTTCGATGCACCCGGTAAGGCATACGGCAGCAACCTTCAGTTGATGCAGGACGGCAAATATGCCCTGTATAGCGGGGATGTAAATCAGGATGATATTATCGACGGCGGAGACATGTCGGGAGTCGACAATCTTTCGGCAGCATTCACCTCAGGATACCTGCCTGAGGATGTTAATGGTGATGGACTTGTGGATGGTTCCGACCTTTCCATTGTCGATAACAATGCCTCAGCATTTATCGGAATATCAACACCATAGTTTGTTTTTACCTGTTAAATTTGGTTTGGTTGCAGGCTGTCCCCGGGAAGGGCAGCCTGCTTTTTTGTCCGCATTTTGTCCGCAGAGAATATTTCAGACTCGGGAAAAAGGAATTGTATTTTTGTTGGTATCGAATCCGGCAGAATATCCCACCGTTTGCTACGCCAATTTTCATTACGTTTTCCAATTTAAAATTAAACACATTTAAAAATGAGAACAAGATATTTATGTTTAATAGCCAGCATCATGCTGTTTGTTGTTGCTGCGAATTCGCAGACGGTCTATAAATCTTCCCGATATAAAAAGGAACCCTTGTGGATACAGATGATGAATGACACAACGGTAAATTATTTTGAAACCATCAAGGCATTCAGGGAATACTTTAAAGACAGGGCATTACCCAGGGAGGCCAATGAACTGGAGGGGTCTGATAGTTTCGAAAAGGAAATAGGACTTGAGGAGCCGGGGAATAGCAAAAAATCTGAAAAAGAGCGTGAACGTGAACAACGCAAAATAAACCCGAAAGAACAAAACTACTCCGCAGAGGTTAGGGCATTCAAAGGCTGGTTTTATGGCATTCAGCCCTGGGTACGCGAAGATGGCAGCATCATCGGGCCTGTTGAAAAGCAGAAGATCATTGATCGCCAGCAGAAAGAACTTAAGGAAACGGAAAAAATGAACGGGAAGAAATAATCCAAAAAAGAAACAGATATGAAAAAGACACTCTATATCCTCCTCATCCTCCTGATTTCCGTTACAGCAACCCATGCACAATTAGCCAACTGGGGCAACAGGGGATTGACCAGTTTTCCAACCAATATTTCCGGCCAGATCAACGGTTTCTGCCGTATCACAAAATTAAAATTCCACAACAGCAATGCAAATAAAATGTATGCAACAACCGCTGAGGGCGGACTATTTATAAGCTCTGATGCAGCAAGCAACTGGACGGTTTCACCCGGAACCGAGGTACTTACCGGATCAACGGCTTCCATTTGCATTGACCGCACCAACGACCAGGTTCTTTATCTTGGAACCGGCGACCCGAATTATTATAACAACGGGCAAGGAGTTTATAAATCGACGGATGGTGGTGCTACATTCACAGCAACAACGCTGACCAATTGCCTTGTAATTGAGATTCTGCAGGATCCTTCTGATGCATCCACGTTTGTAGCTGCTACGAATAAAGGAATCTACAAATCAAACAATAACGGTTCAACCTGGACCGCCACCACTGCAACCAGTATTCCATTTTGTGATCTAAAGGAAAATGCAGCAACCAACTCCCCTATCCTATATGCATGCACCAACGAAAATGCACCAAGGTTTTACCGTTCTGCAGATTTCGGCGGCTCATGGACACAAATCACAAGTGGAATTGTTTCTGCAACAACATTCATACAAACCGGTTCAAGGATCGGAGTGACCCCGGCTGACCCCAACGTTGTTTACCTCGGAATCATCGGAGGTGGCGGAATGATTCTAAAATCCAATGACGGTGGATTAAACTTTTTCGTGAAACGAGGTGAAGGAGCCGGTACAGTTGCATTGCCCTACATCACGTTTTATGACTATAACAACAACAACGGGCTTACCGGACAGGGAAATTACAACAATTGTTTGTGGGTGGATGTAGCCAATCCCGCCAAAATATGGTTTCATTCCCATGACAACTGGATGTCAGCCGACAGTGGCGCCACATGGACAGAACTGACACATTGGTCAACAAAACTCCATACAGACATGCATTGGGTACAGCAAAGCCCCTGGGATGCATCGAAACTTTACAGCTGCAATGATGGCGGTGTTTGGTTAAGCACCGACGGTGGTCTGAACTGGACACCGAAAAGCAACGGACTTTATGCCTTTGAAGTTGCCAGCAATGCCGGCAAATGCAGCCGCACAAACCGGGATTACCTGATCATCGGGACCCAGGACAATGCCAGAATTTACCGGGACGGAACAGGATGGTTTACTATTACCGGCGGGGATGATTATGAAAACAAGGAATATGATTACCTCCCCAATGGAGGTTATTATTATAACAAGGATCATAATACCCGTACAAAAGCGCCCGGAGTATCAACTTCCACCTATGGGCTCCCGGCGTCCAAAACCAAATGGCAGGCAATAGGATTCAACAAATTCAGCACCGACCTGGGGTTCCTGGGCGATACAAATATTTACCGTACGACCAACCTCTCCGCTACCACCCCATCCTGGACACAGATCTCAACCTTTTCAAAAACCATAATGGCTGTTCACAGCTGCCTGGCAGATCCGAATCGTCTCTATGTTATAACCAGTGACCAGAAGATCTATGTATCCGCGAATGCCCTGGATGCAACGCCGGTGTTTACACCCTATACCCTCCCATCGGCATCCAATACATTGGCCAGTATTGCTGCAGTCGCCAATAACGCAGGAGTTGTGTATGTTTCCATCAATAATAAAGTCTACCGCTCACCGGATGGAGGAGCTACCTGGCTGAATATCACCTACAACCTTCCTTCGGTTAACCACCGCCGGATACTTGCAGAAGAATATTACGGAGATGAAGAACTTGTGTTTATTGCAACGAACAATGCCGTTTATTATAAAAAAGCCGGGCAGACAAGCTGGACAAATTATAGTACAAACCTTCCAGGCAGAAGGGCCCCGACTGATTTCAGTATTTATGACGACGGGACAAACAGATCGTTGATCCGGTATGCCACTTATGGCAGGTCTGTGTGGGAAACAGCTTTTGATAACCTCAGACCAAAAAAGGCTGCCTTCTTTGCAAATACGACAACCCCCTGTCCAAACATGACAGTGCAGTTTACAGATGGAACTGTTGGTTTTACACCGACAACCTGGTCATGGACCTTCCCCGGTGGGACACCCTCAACCTCCACGGCACAAAACCCCACCGTTTCCTTTCCATTATCGGGAACCTCTTATGATATTTCACTGACTGTCTCCGATGGTATAAATGTTGCCTCCCTTACAAAAACCGCTTACATTGTGACGAATTCCGGAAGCGCTCTCCCATACAGCGACGGGGTGGAAGGCAGCTTCCCGCCAACCGGATGGTCACTGTCTTCAACCGGCAATAACTGGACTCAGAATTCCACCATAGGCGGGTTTGGCACCAGTACCAAATGCGCGGAACTCGTCAATTACGCCACCGGGCAAAACGGGAAAAAGGCAGATATGATCTCCCCGTATGTGAGTCTGACATCCGGCAGCATGTATGGCGCCGCTTTATCTTTCGATGTTGCCTATGCCCAATACAATTCCGGGAGTCTCGATTCCCTGATCGTTTATATTTCAACGGATTGTGGCAACAGTTATGTACGGCTCTACCAGAAAGCAGGGGATCAGCTTAAAACCATAACTCCCCAGGGAAGCGCATTTACTCCAACCGCTGCACAATGGAGAAAGGAAACCATCAATGTAAGCCCATATATCGGGTCCCTTGTAAAATTCAAATTCCGCTTTGGGAGCGCCGGGGGAAATAATATTTACCTCGACAACTTCAATATTACACAGACCGTACTTACTGCCGATTTTTCAGCCAATTCAACGATAGTTCCCTGTACAGGCAATTCGGTTACCTTCTCGGATATATCCACAGCCCCGCTGCCGGTAACATCCTGGAACTGGTCCTTCGCAGGAGGAACGCCTTCCACATCGGCTTCTGCCAATCCAACCGTCACGTACAACACTGCCGGAACCTATGATGTTACACTTACCGTTACAGATGGTTCGGGTCATCAATCCTCCAAAACGCTGCCGGGCTATGTGACCGTTTATAATTATTGCATAGCAGATACAGTGCCAGGAATGGCGGCCAGCATCAACGGAACAACAAATTATATCGTGACCCCTGCTGTTGCACTTGGAACAACAAATACAATTACGCTTGCTGCCTGGATAAAAATTACCGGAACGCAACCTTCCTTTGCAGGAATTATCGCCAGTGCAAGCGGCACTGCTACAAGCCTGAATTTCAGAAGCAGTAATCAGATCGGTTATACCTATAACAACCTTGCCTCTACTTATAACTATGCAGGAGGCCCGACCATTCCCACCGGAGTGTGGGTTCATGTAGCTCTGGTAACCACCGCAACAAATGCCACTATTTATGTAAATGGTGTGCCTTATGTAAATAACGTTGCCAATAGTGCCATCAATTTCAGCAGTGGTTTTAACCTTGGCAACGACCGTAACACGACTACCCGGACCATGACCGGACAGATGGACGAGGTTTGTTTCTATAACCGCGCCCTGTCACAAAATGAGATCCGGGAGCTGATGCACCTGACGAAAAACAAACCGACTACAGATCCGACCCTGAAAACGTATTACCAGTTCAATGAGGTTTCCGGTTCTGCTTATGACCGTACCGGGAACAATATCAATGCAGCCTTCCAGGGAACATCAGGACGGGTGGTGTCCACCGCTCCGGTTGGTACCGGAACAAGTGAACGGCAAACTATTTCGACCAATGGACTGAAAACATTCACGAATGAAGGTGTGAACCTGACATTTGGAAGTGGTACCCTTCCCAACGGGGAGATTTGTGTTACACGGCTGAATATACAGCCCGACTCTATTCCATCCACTACTACTTTTGAGAATACTGCCGGCAAATACTGGATCATTAATAACTACGGTACGAACAGCACCTTTACCTCACTGGTTAATATGTCGCTCACGGGATACGGCAACATTTCATCGGATGATGCATCCAATCCGGTTATCTTCAAACTGAACCGGAGGAATACCAGTGATTTTTCAGCTGCGAGCTGGTCAAGGATAGACAGCGCCTCGGCAGCCACTTCAGGATCAAACGGAAGCTTAACATTCACCGGGACAGGGAATACGGTCTTTAACAAGCAATTTACCGTGAGTAAAGAGTCCCCCCCGTTTAAAACGCTGAATCTCGTCGCGTACTTGGAAGGTCTTTATGCCGGAAGCAGCACCATGAATGCTGTAAAAGACGAGAATGGCCTCCATTTCGGATCAGGAATTGCCGATAAAATCACCATCGAACTCCACGACGGATCCAACTATTCCAACCTGATTTATATGGTTCCGAATGTGAGTCTGAGTACTGCCGGATTCGCAACCACACTCGTCCCGGCTGTTTACAACGGAAGTTATTACATCACGCTGAAACACAGGAACAGTATTTCTACGGTAACATCCTCCCCTGTCTCTTTCGGACCCGTATCCATCAGCTACAACTTCAGCGACAATGTCAATAAAGCATATGGAAACAACCTGTTGTTGATGACAGACGGAAAATATGCAATTTATGCCGGAGACGCCAATCAGGACGATATCGTAGACGGTGGAGATATGTCAGCTGTTGATAACCAATCGGCCGGTTTCGCATCCGGATACCTACCTGAGGATGTGAACGGGGATGGGCTTGTTGACGGATCTGACCTGTCAATCGTCGATAACAATGCGTCCTTCTTTGTGGGAGTTGCCTTACCCTGATCAGAGGGGAAAAGGTAAAACGTGATAATCCGATTCAGAAAGATAGAGAAACACAAAAAATGTTGTTTTGCTTACAATGCTTCAGTAACTGTCTAAATTTTAATTTTTGATTCTGTTAAGCATCAGCTTTATCATCGCTAATTGTATCATAGCCTGACTGGTTTCAGTTTGAAATTCAAAGTCTTTGCTTAGCCTGCGATAAC
>Ga0114951_10004232_pt1 | contig 14172 bp, 10 predicted proteins | sample AM7aDNAmetaG_FD_88677 | JGI IMG/M metagenome (GOLD analysis project Ga0114951, IMG submission 88677) | Freshwater microbial communities from Finland to study Microbial Dark Matter (Phase II) - AM7a DNA metaG | ecosystem: Environmental > Aquatic > Freshwater > Lake | place: Finland: Lake Alinen...
AAGACACAGATAGATTCTGCACAACTACAAGGTAAGAAGGGAGATATTCATCCTCCAGAGGCGTGGAAGCATTGGAATTTAGAATGCAAGAGTTATGCAGACTTTCCGTTTCATCAACTATGGACAACAGATGTAAAAATCCTCGACGCATGGATTCAGCAGCAGCACGATGTCGAGGATGAGGGTGACTTAAATCTAATACTAATTAAGATAAGTCGAAAAGATAAGTGGGTTGTCTACCAGGAAAATTTAGGATTTCTCTCTGATAGAGCAATACACTATAAGGGTTGGTATTTTACAAGTTGGGATGATTTTTGGCTTAAACAGATAAATGTTGATCTGGTAAAATTAAAATCAACTAGCGGTACTATGTAATTTTATAAACAAGTCATAAGACGGCATTTCTGAAATGTCTACTCGTGGACAATTAGCAGATATCCAATCTAATACTTCTTTGTAATGTTGTTCATCTATCCATGCATATGGAATAGATTTATATGCACCAACCTTAAATCCCTGAATCCATTGATCCATACCACCTGTAGACATAGGCAGATTATGATGAGCCTTATGTTCGCCTGTTGAAATAATAACTGTTGATAGTAATTCAATAACCATCTGTGTTGTAAAATCTGGATATAGCCACTTTCGTATATAGGCAGATGGCTCTATTACTTTTTCTACAAGAATACCGTAATCTAGGTCTAAATAATAACTTGTATTTGAAGTATATTTGCTATGATGTATTTCATATCTATTGATGGGACAATACTGATTTATAGACGGATTCCATGTGGGTACATTTTCAACATCTGTTCCTAACACAGAACATATTAGAGGCATATTAGTATTTTCTGGACCATGCAGTAATACTCTTAAAAAGTAATTATTCTTTAACGCATACTCGGGCGAGCTATATTGATTTGTTTTAATAGCACCATCAATCGTACCTTGATGTCTATATACATGTATATCAGAAGAAATCATACACCAAAATGTATCAAATCTATCCAACGAATCTTTGCTTTTTAGTCTAATAACTCTATTTTTGCATTGGGCAAATACATGTTTAGCAACAGTAAGATCACCTATAGAGACAGAATACATCAATCCTTTAATAAATCCAATTTCGTTGTGTCTCCATTGTATTAATTTAAATATCTCTACAGGAACATAGTATGGTGAATCTCTTCTAATAGATAACGTACGATATTTTAATGGAGATAAGATTTTCTTATCTATGTTTGTTTCTTCGATAATAGGTAAATCTTTTACAGCCTCAATTAGGGCATCTCTATTTGCTTTCCACCATTTTTCTGTTCTTGTGTTTTCTATGTCGCCTGCTGATTTACAATATGCCATATTATCCTTTTTATTTGTGACAATGTCGAGTATATGCTCGACATTCTTTGAAAAGCAACGAACTTCTAACTAAACCTGCGTATCACTGCTCTCTAGACTAGTGAAACCGCCCTCTTTAATTACTTTCAACACATTAGATACTCTGCCGACTAGTTCATCACGGTGTGAAATAAGATAAATGTTTCTCTTATTTTCTCTTCCCATCTTCTTTAGAATAGCGACTGATGCTTCTACACCACTAGAATCTAATCCACTATCAATTAATTCATCGATGAATAATAAATTAATCTTGTCGTTCATATTTTCATAAACATCTCTAAACGACCAAGATAATGAAAGTATAAGTCTTGTGCGCTCGCCGCGACTCAAATTATCAAAATCAAACTCCTTGCCATACATAGAAATTTCTACTTCCAAATCTGATTTGAATTTTACTAAGTGTGGAAGCCCAATATCTGTTAGATAATGTGCTAAACGATGATTCAGAAATGCTAAGTTCTGATCAATAATTTTCTTACGTATGAAACTATCTTTATTAGTCAACAACTTCATTAAGAATTCTTGGTGATCACGTAATTTCACTAGATTATTTAATTTGGTAAAATCAATAACTTCTAAACCATCGCGCTTTAATGCCTCGATTTGATCTACATAAGGATTTATTGTTTCTAAATCTGATGCTAAACTATTACCTAATGTATCCAGTGTTGTCTTGTGACTATAAGCCTCATCAATGGTATCATAAAATGTCTCTGGCAGTTTAGGTATCATAGATGCAACGGTTGTTGCAAGTGTTTTTACTTCATCGCGTTTTACAGCTTTTTCGGCTAATCTTGTCTTAGCATCGCTATGCTGGGCTACGTACTCGCTATGTACCGCGGCATGTGTGTCTTTGTCCATTTCCTGGCTACAAGTAGGACAGATCTTCTCGACAGAGCTCGCTAAGACTTTATCTAAACGCACAATTGTTCTTGAAGAGTCTGTTACATCTTTTTCCAGGCCGCCCAACTCTTTAGCAAGAGAACGGTATTCAGCAGTTAAGTCCTCAACTTCTTTCTTGGACTTATGTAATGCGATTTCTTTATCGATATCAACATTTAACAATTCCATGATAGATGATTGCAACTTTGCTATCCTATCTACCTTCGCGCTATCCCACGCACTCGATTTCTTCTCGAGGCCCGAAATATTTTGTTCAATACGTTTATTCGCCTCCGAAGCAGCCGTGATTCTAAACTCTTCTTCTTTAATCTCATCTTTGGTTACCCTTGCTTCTTCTTTAAGCTTGTCGGCCTTCTCAGAAAGTTTTGTAATCCCTAAAAGTTGTTCTATGATAATTCTTTGCTCGTTTGTTTTTAGAGCTAAGAAAGGTTCAACGTAGGTATTCAATGCAAGGATATGTTTAAACATATCATGCGAAACACCTATAATTCTCTCAATCTCTACTTGAGTATTACGACCCTCTCCCTGAGATTCGTCCTCACCGGTATCTTCTTCAATACCATCTTTAATGAATTTAAATATACCGGGGCGTCGACCCCTATCTATTTTATAATTTACACCATTTATTTCAAACGTGAGAGTAACCAACATATTCTTCATGTTGGTCTTATTGATAAGATTATCTTTCTTAATATTTGTTAACGCAGAACCATATAGTGCATAACTCAATGCATTCACGATTGTAGATTTACCCACACCGTTTCGATTATCGTTACCACCGAGATCTAAATTTTCACCAAGAACAAGGACTAATTCGCTGCTGCTAAAATTGAGTGACTGAGTAACATTTCCGATACTCATGAAGTTTTTTATCGTTAAACCATGTAGTTTTAGCATGTATTACAATCCATTATAAATTTCTATTAATTTTATCGAATCAAAGGTATCACTTTCAATATTGGTTAATTGTTCAATAACAATTTGATCAACAGTCTTGAATGTAATATTTCCTGCAAATTCTTTTGATAAATCGTCTTCGGCATTACGAATAAGCTTAAACTCTCTGACACTATATTGACCTAAGAATGTCTCACGTAAGAAAGCTGCTTCTTCGTATGTAATATCTATATCAAGAGTAACTTGAAGATATGTTTTGGGTTTTAAATAGATATCTGGATTAGCAAGTAATGCTGCTAAATTGATACTAATAAAACGAGGACCAGTTTCGTAATCTATAAACTCTGGTTCCTTATCCCATTCTAAATACATTGCGCCACGCTCAAAATCCCAAACGTCAGAATAATTATGACCGAAAGGATTACCTATGTAATTAATCTTACCTTTAGTCTGACGCATATGGAAATGTCCAGAGAAGATGTAATCTTGATGCTGGAAATTTTCTGCATTAAGAGTACCGTTATCGGGCATCTCAACATGTGCGTTCATTTTAAATCCGGGCAATTCTAAATGTCCAAATAGATATTTTGATTTAATATTTGTTACTTCTTTCCATTCTTCGTCGACGAGCCACGGAATAAGTGCAACATTACCTTCTACTAAAGGCGCATCAATTAATACAATATTAGGGAACTCAGATCCTACTACCATAGAATGAACATCTCTTTTCTCGCGATAAAAAAGATCGTGATTACCTACCATAATATAGGTTTTCTTAAATGCTTTATTTAATTTTCTAAGTGCCTGCATTGTATAATCAAGCGTTAGAATATTAATATTGGATCTGTGATGATGCCAGTCACCTAAGAAAATACAGGTGTCAGCACCACGCAAATCAGCCTCGGCAATAACCCAATCGACAAAATCTAAACAATCCTGATTATGTTCGCTTGAGTTATGCCTAAGACCAAAATGAATATCAGTAAAACAAATAGCTTTTTCGAATAAATTATTCGTTATCATCTTTGGCTGCGTCTTGCGCGTCTTCTCTTAGTTGCCTAATTTCTGCTTCGATATTTAATTGGCGTGTAAAGCTTGGGCTTGCTCCACTATCAATTAGTAAATCATCGCGTAGGTCTTGATTTTTCTTTTCTAAGTTAAGAACTCGTGTAAAACTATTCTGAAGTGATTGAGTATAATATGAGAACGGATTATCACTTTTAGATTCATCAAATTGTAAACCCATCTGCGCTAATTGAAGTAATGCCTGTCCCTTCATTTCGTCAATATATGTATATCCACGCCAATTGCCGCGCTGACCGTACTTGTTTACCATAAGGATAAACATCTTAGCAAGCTTATTTGTAATAGAACCGCGTTCTAGATTAAATTTGCCAGCTTTTGAATGCGAACGACCTACTTCTTTTGTTGCACCATTTTCAATAATATAATGCTTAAAAGGGAAGAAATTTAATTTAATATGACTATCTGCTGTACTTTTTGGATTCTTCTTGCGACCCGGGGCAAGTGGAATATGTTCAAATGTCAAAACTCTATACACAAGATCATCAACTGGAATAGTATCGGCTTTAATCTTATATTCAGAAAGTTTCGGTTTCTCTGTTCTTGATGTATTATTTGCTACTGCTATAGCGAATGCCTGTGAACCTAATCTAGCAGCTCTTGCAGCCCTGGCCTTGTCTTGTGTTTCAGAAAGAAATACCTCTTGCAAGGTGTCTACGATAATATCGTAGTCGGCATACTTCTGATCGGTGTATTCACAGAAAGAATTTTTACTTTGGTGAATTTCCTTCAACATATCTTTATTATTTAGATAGTTGATTTTCTTAACTGGAAATACTGATGGTGCTGACACCACAGGCATTTCATCCTCATCTTCAAAATCTATAGAACCAATCATATTTTCTCCTTTAGAGGGTTTTATACAGTATAGCAAAAGAAGTTCAAACAGTCAAGGGTTCCGCGATTAACATGCGTGTTTATGACCAAGATAAATAAGCAGATAGGAGAATATTTAAATGGCCCAACAAGATCAGCGAGCGCGTCTGCAACCGAAGTCCTTACAAAATGAGGAAGTCCTGGGGCCACGAGATCCGTCGAATATTTTATTTCCTTTATGGTCTACCCGAGGTGTAATTTTTCCTTATACACCTTCAGTTGCTACTGGGAACGTTACAGAGTATGATCCCACAAGCTTTATTCATTCGAACTATGGGTACAATGCATATGTTAGATCATATCCAAAGCCAATTAGTATATCTGCGGAATTTACCGCACAGTCAAACGATGAAGCTATATATTTATTGGCGGTGATAAGTTTCTTCCGGTCCGTTACGAAATCTTATTTTGGTGTTAACCCATATAATAAGGCAGGAACTCCGCCTCCAACTCTAGTATTTAATTATCTCGGTGATTATCAATTTAATAATGTACCAGTTGTTGTTAAGAATTTTGAATACACCTATGAAGCGAACATAGATTATGTACCAGTTAACACTGTTAACAATCTGGCATTTTCTGCAAATATAGGTGTAAGTTTACCGCAGGGTAAAAACGGTGGTTACACCTGGGTGCCAACACACATAACAGTTCAGTTAGATTTAGATACGCAATACATTCCTATTAAGATGAGAAATGAATTTAATTTAGATGAATTCCGCCAAGGTAAATTAATTAATAAGGGATACATTTAATGGCACAAAATTCTAAAGACACAAGTCAGTATTCTTTAACACCTGTTAAGAATTGGTACCTTGACTTATGGGTGCCGAGAACAGTTACAGCATCTGATCATGATCCGATTATTACTATACCACCGGCATTTGATCAACGACCTGATCTATTAAGTCAGCAAGAATATGGTACTCCGAAATTATGGTGGGTATTCGCTATAAGAAATCCAGATCTAATTATTGATCCTATCAATGACTTTATTGCCGGAATAGAAATTTATGTTCCTAGTAATATTTTAAAGAATTAATATGGCAGATAAACCGAAAAGTTTTATGGGCGATCTCGGTGCCAACTACAATGGGACCAGTGGTATTGAAGGATTTAGTAGTACACCATTACCTACTAATGTTGGTCCAGCCCCAGTAAAAAATGCTACATCTACAGCACAACAGGCACCGGTGGTTGTAAATGCTCCACCACCGACATATGATGATAATGCAGAGCTTCGCCGACATACGGGCGGCGCTTTCACAAATAAAGCATCTGCACTTGACCAGATTGAATTAGCATTTAAACCTAATATATTAGATAATTATGATGTTTATACATATCATTGGAAATTATTTATAGCACCGCTTTCAGCATCATCGAGCGGTAATGTTCTTGATACAAGTATCCAGTCAATTATTGCAGAAAGTGGTGTCTCGGACCTAACTATAGATAAAGTAGAAATTTCAGGAGTTGCCACACTGTCAACAGAAACAGGATCTGGTACAGCTACTACACTTAAATTCGAAATTGTAGAACCATCCGGTGCAGGTTTAATAGATAAGATATTCTATGAATCAGTTGCGTTAGGCATAGGTAATTGGATGGTCTCTCCTTATTATTTACAATTAGAATTTAGAGGTCGAGATCCGGCAACAGAAGAAACAGTTATTAACGGAGCACCCAACGGGCTAGGTGCATTGAAATGGGTTTGGCCTGTAAAGCTAACAAGTTCAAAAATTAATGTGACACAGGTTGGTACACGATACGAATTTGACGCAGTAATGTACGATGAATCTGCTCAATCAAATTCATATTTTGTAATTCAACAGAGTGTTACATTGAAGAAATTAACTAAATTCGGCGATGCTATGGTTGATTTAGAAAATAAATTAAATGCAGATGCTTATGAAAAGTTAATTGACAATTATAGTATTGCTGATACCTATAAAATTGTTGTTGATCCTATATTGGCAGCATATAATCTTGTAAATCCGGATGCTAATAAAAATACTGCTCGTAATTCTGACTACGTTGATTTCTCTAAGAAGGCAGCAACATTTAATACAGGAACAGGTATTGATAAGATTGTCGATACCTTATTAGGTACAACTTCATTAGGGCAAATGGGCGTACAAAATTCTAAGACGCCAGCCGGACAACCAAATGCTCCACAAGAACAAAAAGAACATATGAAGAAATTATGGAGAATTGTTACAGAAACTAAACCTATGGCATTTGATCCACTAAGACAAGATATTGCTGTGGCTATTACTATCTTCGTTGTTCAATATGATGTAGGTGTATTAGAAGCCGATGCTGCACAGACAGGACAAACTCCGGCTACTGAACCGGCAGCGAAAGATCGATTTAAAGAATACATGAGTAAGAAAATCTTACAGAAGAAGTATAATTATATATTCACTGGATTAAATGATCAAATTATAGCATTAGATCTTAATATGAATTATTCTTTTGCTGCGGCCACTGCACGCTTCGGCGGTATATATGTTGATAGTGCTGCAGGTACAACCAAAGGTGCAGCGATGCAAGATCACGCCGGTGACGAAAAGAAAGCTGGTGAAATTGCTAGAAAAACATTACAGTTCATTAGTGATGCTGCACCAGGTACAGACCTAAGTGCAACAGTTGCGGCAGCAAATAAATCAATTGCTGCAACAAAAATTAGTCAAGCTAAACAAGACCAGATTGCCGAAGTGCTTAAATATGCTCAACCAGCGAATAAGAAAGCTCTTGCCGATAAAAAAGCTGCCACATTAGCACAATCAGCGGCAAATGCAAAATCTCTTGCAATACCACAAAATGGATTACATTTCGTATCTGATGTGAATGTGAGTGCTGCTGCCGGGGCCGCGATAACTGCTCAAACATCAGCTACCTCGGCAGCACTTGCTAAAGGTAAACTAAGACCTATCCCAACTAGAGATGCAGTTCAGGAAGGTAACTTTAAAGGAGTAGATCCTTCGGCCGATGCTGGGCGTGCGCGAACATCTAGTATGTTTGCTACCGCATTACAATCTAATCTAGATGGTAGTATGCAGAGTATAAAATTAACAATTAAGGGTGACCCGTTTTGGTTATTTCCGAGAGGTATTGCTGCTGACGCAAAGTCGCTTATGTATAAATCAAATATGCCCCCAGCAGACGCAATAGCAGATATTAAATTAGCTCAGAAGAGGAAAAACGCCGAGGAATCAGCCAATATAATCGGTACAGATAATTTTCTTATTGTTCGTTTTAGAACTCCGAGAATCTATAACGATACTACTGGATCTATAGATCCATTTACTGAAGTAGAATCATTTAGTGGTGTATATAAATTAGTACGAGTTGTTAGTAAATTCGCTGTCGGTAAATTTACCCAAGATATAGAGTGTATATTAGATCCAGTAATTAATTTATCTGATACAGAGTTATCTGCATTTATGGCATCAATAGAAAAATCATCTCAGACAATAGATCCTGTTACACAATCTTCGAGTAATAGTTTGCCGCCAGCTGCTGTAAAAACACAACCACTTGCTAGTAATGCAAATCTACCTAAGGGGCAAGATAGCACTAAAGGTGTTAATCCGACAGCAACAAATAAGCCAACGTCGAATATACCATCTAGCAGTGGACTAACGGCCGCACAGAGACTGGCGCAAAATCCGCCACCACAACTTTAATAGGTAAACATGGGATACTTAAACACTTCGACGAGAACCACAAAATCTACATCAACTGATAATTTTCAGGCTGCTGGAAGATCTACATCACTATTTGGTGTATTTCTAGGATTCATAAAAGAAGCAACAGATGTTCAGCGCAATGGAAGATTGCGAGTATGGATACCAGAATTTGGCTCAGCACCAGAGAACGAAGATGGTTGGACTATTGTTAATTATTGCTCACCATTTGCTGGCGCTACAAATGTTAACACCATAAGTGATACTGATACACATTCCTTCGATCAGACCCAAACATCTTATGGTATGTGGATGATACCGCCAGACGTTGGTAATGAAGTGTTAGTTATGTTTATCAATGGTGATTCATCAAGGGGAATATGGATTGGTTGTTTATATAATCAATTCATGAATAATATGATTCCGGGTATGGCGTCAGATGCTAAAAATTGGGAATATCCCGGAAAGGTTATTCCTGTCGCAGAATACAATAAATGGGATAATGTAGTTGAACCTGATCGCGCAATTAAGCCATATCAGAAGACAAAATTCAAAGGTGTTGGTAATCAAGGACTTATTAATGATGGTAGTCGCGGAACAACCACATCAAGTGCTAGACGAGAAGCACCTAGTACCGTATTTGGAATTATTACTCCCGGCCCTGTTATTGACCCTAATGTAACTTCTGACAAGTTTAGAAGAAAAGGTGGATCGTCATTTATTATGGATGATGGTGATGGTACAGAATATGTTCAACTTGTCACGAAAACCGGTGCACAGATTAGATTAGATGAAACAAATGGTTTTGTTTATATGATTAATCGTGATGGCACAGCATGGGTTCAGATGGACCAGACAGGTAATATAGATATTTTTAGTGCTGCTACTATCTCTTTACGTGGACAAAAAGATATCAATATTCGTGCAGATAGAAACGTTAATATTGAAGCTGGGCAGAATATCTTTATGAAAGCTGCTAAAGATACAATTCAAGAAACCACTGTATTCACATATGATGTGAACAATGTACCTAAGACAAAGACTATTCCTGTGTGGAATTATAAGGGCGAAGGCTTAGGTGATGGCGGTAATATTGTTATGCAGGCTCTTAATAACTGGCATAGCACTACGCAGAATAATGCATTCTTAACGGTTGTCAATAATAATATGGATATCGATATCGGTAATGCATTTAGTCTTACAACTATTGCCGCAGGCCAGGATTATAATGCTAAGATGGGTATTAAAATGTCCACTCAGGCTGCTATTGATCTAGTAGCAACAGGTAATATTAGAGTAGGTGCAAATGGTAGTATATCTGTAGTGGCGGCAAGTGACTTAGTATTATGCACGAGTGCTAATATGAGTCTAAATGCATCGGGTAATATTATAGAAACTGCTGCAGGATCATTCTCATTAGATGCATCTTCTGTAGGAATCGGAACTAGTGTGGGTATCAACGGAAACTTAGATGTTACAGGTAATATAACAGGTGGTACTATAGTAGGAAATTTCCCGGGACTTCGTGGCGGTTCTGGTGCCATGACTGGTGGACCTGGCGCAGCACCATCGTTGAATCCACCAATTGCGGCACAACCCGCAATGACATCTGGTATTGCTAAACAAGCTGAAGTAAAACCATTGGTTGAAAAGGTTAATATTCTTGCAACATGGCTTCCTACAGTAACATATCCTAAGTGGAAGGCAAATACAGCATATAATTCCGGTGATCTTGTTACCAATAATGATATCATATACATATGCAATGCTGGTGGTGCGCCCGCATCTCCGTCATTTGATGCATCAAAATGGACAATACTTATTCCAGAAGATAAGTTTAAGAGAAAGGCCGAATCATTAGAAACAACACTTTCTAGATGGCCTACATATGAACCGTGCCCAGAACATGAGAAATTCAGCTTCGGATCTATTAGCGGTTATACTCCGAAACCGACAGAAGCATCAAAGACATACGAAGGATCTGGAGGAGCAGGCGGCGGAGCAACATCATCTCCCGCAACTAACACGACGCCCGGCGCAAATAATAAAGATATTGCTCCAGTACCAGCCGAAGATAGTGCAGTATCCAAAGACTTTAACATGGCTGCTTATCAATGCGAACTAAAGATAAACGAAGGTGTAAAATACGTCTCTTATAAGGATACGAAAGGTTTGCCAACAGGTGGTATTGGTCACTTATTACGTCAAAATGAAATTTCACAATTTCCTGTGCCAACTACTATTTCCGAAGCACAAGTTAATACTTGGTTCCAATCTGATGCACCAAGTTCTATAGGTGGCGCACAACGATTATTAGGCATGGATTGTTGGAGTGGCTTATCTGATATTAGAAAACGTGCATGTGCAGACTTATGTTACAACATGGGTGAAGGCGGACTATCTAAATTTAAGAGTTTCTTGGCTGCAATGAAGGCCGGAAACTTTAATGAGGCCGGGGCTCAATTAAAAGATTCTGCTTGGTTCAAACAAGTAGGACAACGTGGACCACGTATTATAACAATGATTGTACAAAATGTCGACCCTAATGGTTGCGACAAGAAATTTCCAGGATAAAATATATGTGTAAAGCACCAACAATAGTAGTAGGCGGCGTGACAATGTCAACAAGCGAGGCTGAAAATGCACAGGCGTTATTAGACGAACTCGGCGGCGATAATGGCGATCCTACATTCGATGAATACAATAGTAACATTGCCGGCGGCAATAATGCAAATGGTACCAGTGGTGTCCAGGTAGGAAATCCATCTACGCAAACATCGTTGCCAGGGCCTAATACAACACCGCCACTCGCAGCCGATGATAAAGTGCCTCCAAATACGCCCGGTAAGGATGTTGATTGTGGCGCAGGATGGGCTGGCAACTACGACGATCAGTTAAGTCCTAATTTTAAAGTTAGGGATTTTACAGTTAATGCATTCTTTCCAAACCAACTTACTGATTTTGCAGGTCTTACAGCAAGTCAGCGATGCTGCAATCTAAAGGCATTAGCGGTAAACGTAGCCGAACCGTTATTTGCTAAGTTTGGTAAATTTAGAATAAACTCTGCAATAAGAAATCAAGAAACCTGTGCGGCGCCCAATCATAGTCAGCATACACTAGGAATGGCAATGGATATTCAGTTCCCAGGATGGTCACTAGACAAATACTGGGAAATGGCTCCGTGGATTAGAGATAATATCCCGTACGATCAAATGATATATGAATACAGCGATAAGTCGGGTTCTGTATGGTATCATCTAAGTTATAACAGTGCTGGAAATCGTAAACCAGGCGATCCAGTAAAAGTAATGACAATGTGGCATAACAAATACGACAAGGGCGGGCTAAAAAGGTACGCTTAAATCCCGTAATAAAAACACCATATAATTTTGTTGATAAATAACAGAAAGAGAATTATATGGCATCAAATCAACGAGGTTTAGTTCAAAAGAACATCATCCCAAGGAAACCCTACTTTGTTGGATTCAACACGGTAAACCAACCCTTACCTCCTTATTCGATGACTAATGTTGATTTAGTTAAAAGAGATATATTAAATCAGTTTGCTACACCAATGGGTTCTAGAGTAATGTTACCGGGGTTCGGTACAAATATCTACTCTTATTTGTTTGACCCATTTGATGAATATACAAAAAATGTAATAATAGAAGATGCAGTAAGAGTAGTTCAATCGGATCCTCGAGTCCAGATGGTCTCTATTGATGTATTTCAAAGTGATCAAACTCTAACAGTTGCTATGGTATTGTTATTTGTGCCCAATAATATTACGGATAGTTTGTTCGCAATTTTCTCCCTAACAGATCAGGAGTCATTCTAATGTCAGCAAGTATTCGTCAGAGTAATCTTTTCGCTGCTGAAGATTATCAAAAAATCTTTCAAGCATATCAATTTATTGATTATACAGCCTATGACTTTGATACTCTAAAGCAAGCATTAATTAATTACATCCAGACATACTATCCCGAAGATTTCAACGACTATATTGAAAGTTCTGAATTCATTGCAATCATTGAATTAATTGCATACTTCGGTACAAGTTTAGCATTCAGAACTGACTTAAATAGTCGTGAAAACTTTATTGATACTGCTACACGTAGAGAAAGTATTATCCGCCTTGCACAGATGGTTAATTATGTACCTAGTAGAAATATTGCCGCTAGTGGCTTATTTAAAGTTGCTTCAGTACAAACAGATCAGCCACTGACAGATGCCAACGGAATTAATATAGGCAGCACACCTATCTACTGGAATGATTCAAACAATCCTGATTGGTTCGATCAATTTGTGCAAATCTGCAATGCCTCGTTCAGTCAGCTTAACCCGTTTGGGCGCCCAACAAAGAGTGGCATAATTGGTAGTATTCCAACTGATCTGTATCAGTTGAATAGTGTACTAAGACAGAATGTCACATATCAAGCTATCATTACTATTAATGGTCAACAATATCCGATTGATATTTGTAATCCAGATTTTGTAACAAATCAAACAATCTTTGAACGTGATCCAGATCCTGCTAACTCGTTTAATTTTATATACAGAAATGATAGTCTAGGAGTCGCATCTGCTAATACAGGATTTTTCTTGTACTTTAAACAAGGCAATTTAATCAACACAGATACAAGTTTCGACTTTCCAGTGCCAAGTAGATTGTTCCCAATTAATGTACAAAATATTAATCAAGATGATGTCTATGTACAGGAAACTGACCAGAATGGTAATGTTATAACCAAATGGCTTAAAGTACCAGCATTGGCCGGCGAAAACATTATCTATAATAGTATTCAGTTTGCACAAAGAAATATTTTTGATGTACTTACTGGTGCCAATGATACTATTACTGTTAGATTTGCCGATGGCAATTTTGGTAATGTGCCTACAGGACTTTTTAGATTCTGGACTCGCATTAGTGCGAATCAAGCACTCGTTATTAGACCAAATGACGCACAAGGTTTACAGATTAATATTCCGTATGTTGGTGTAGATCAACAAACATATACTCTACAGATTATTTTTAATCTAGAACAGACAATAGGTAATGCAGCACCATCTGAGACAGATGATCAAATCAAATTACGTGCTCCGGAAGTATTCTCGACACAATCACGTATGGTTAATGGTAGTGATTATAATGTTCTACCACTTATATATGGTAATCAGATTACAAAGTTACAAGCAATAGCTAGAACATTCAGCGGAGATAGTCGTTATATCGACCTAAATGACCCGACTGGTTTCCATAAGGATTTAATTATATTCGGGCAAGACGGCACATTATTCAGAGATAATCAGAATGTATTAA
>Ga0114951_10004235_pt1 | contig 14168 bp, 8 predicted proteins | sample AM7aDNAmetaG_FD_88677 | JGI IMG/M metagenome (GOLD analysis project Ga0114951, IMG submission 88677) | Freshwater microbial communities from Finland to study Microbial Dark Matter (Phase II) - AM7a DNA metaG | ecosystem: Environmental > Aquatic > Freshwater > Lake | place: Finland: Lake Alinen...
AGAAACTGATATAAACAGAAACTATATCCCTGGAGCTGCTTCTGCCCTTGGCTACCCGGAACAACGCAGACCAGGAATGATTGCTAAGGCAGATCCTGGTGGCCCTAGTTGGCTTCTTGGTCAGGGCATGTATACACTATCTGAGCAGATGGGTATAAGAGGATTTCTCCTTAATACAATCAATGAACAGGTAACTGGGAGGCATGACTTCCTACCAGAAGGTCCAGTAGTGTAAACAGCTAGTAGGGCTACTGGATATGAAAGAGGTTACTGGGATCTTAATATTGGCGATCCAGGTGAGACAACAGAGTTTTTTAGAAGAATATTGCCACACAGAAGGCGAGGAATAGAAGAGTATAATCCTATTCCAAACCAGATGCCGGACTGGGTTCCTGGAGAAGGTAACTATATAAACTTCAAAACAGGAGACCCATATACAAAAGTAGAGATGGGCGAAGCTAGATTGCCAGGAGCTGGATATGAGTCGTTGCACAGATTGCACTCGGGTATTCCTGGAGTGTATGACGCTGTGGATAGATTTATGGTTCTCTCTGATATAGCTCCATACTCAAAAGAATATACTCACTACGCTTATCTTGCAAAAGCAATGACCAGGAAAGATAAGTTCTGGAATGAGACTGTTATTAGGAAAGATAGGCAACGATCCGATATGATGAAGGAGTTCGAGTTTCTCAGTCTTACTCCTCCAGAAGACGTAACAGGAATATTCAGACCGTTAAGTGCGGCCTATAGAAAAACGATTGCAACACTTGGTCCTGGAGGCCTTGGAGGCCTTGTTGAGCCATTCATGGGCGTTCCTTTTGTAGAATCGCCGATAAGCAAATACTTCCCATACAGAACTGCAACTCAGACTTATAGGGATTTCAGGGTTCTGGGTAGCGACTTTGCCGCCTGGGAAAAGCCTTGGGAAGGTTACATCAAGCCTTACGCTAATAAAATAGCTAGCATGTTTGGAAATGTGGTTCCTGGAGACGAACAGAGAAGGCGTGAATATGAGGAATACTTTGACAAGCTTAACTATGTGAAATCTAAGAAGCTTGCCAGCATGTCCTCTGAGGCTGGAAGGCCGGACCTTCAAAAGAGATTCAACATGCTTGCCTCTAAAACAATGATTGGTGTAGATGAGTCCGGTATACCTCTAAAGGTGAAGGGTTCTATTCCAAAACGTGAAAGAAGTTTCTTTGAGCAATTCTCCCAGGCGACAGGATCAGAGAGAACAGACGTGGAGGAACTAGTATCACCACAGATGGCTAGAATATATAAAGCTCAGTGGGCCCAGAGAGACTCTGGGAACAGAGCTAGAACAATGAGCGATGCAGAAAGGGCTGAGGAGACAGAGAACTTCTTTGGCAATCACTATATGCCAACTGAGGACTGGGCCGGATGGAGTCCTGCTGTAGATATGAAGGATGTTCAGCTAAAGACTGTTACCAATCTTGGAATGGATATGCACAAATTTGATCTCTGGGAGACTCAGGAAAGAGCAATGGCAAGAAGGCCTGGGGTTCCACTTATTGAGAATATAGATCAAAGTAACCCAACTATGGACGTAGACGAACTTAGACGGGAATTACAATCACACCTTGTAAGCCAGGGTTATTCCAATTCAAAAGTGAACCTTACTAGGACAGCCTCTAGATCAGATACTGCTAGCATAAAGATAAAGGTAAAAAGGAAGAGTTCTAAAGAGGAAAGACAAAACATGAGGGAAGCGATATATGCCTAGCGTAGACTGGAAAAATCCATTTCAAGTGATGAGCTGGGACCCTAAAGCAAGGTGGGTTCCTAGTCAATTAGGAAAGTCTACAAATAGGGATATTACTGGCGGTTCTGAATGGGCAGAATATCTTCCAGCTGGAAAGTATGATCCATTTGGATATGGTACTCCAGGCTATGGGAGAGAACCTGGATGGATGACAAATCTTAGGTCAATAAGAGAGTCTATAAAGATCTCCGAGGCTTCAAGATGGGATTTATACGGATCGTCAGTTCCTCTTACGGAAGAGGGAAAGTTGGCTTTAGATAAGTGGCAATCAAAGGTCATGAAGGGAAGATCAAAGAACTTCTTTAGTAAAATCCATCCGTCAAGTTACGGAGAAGATTTTCTTTCAAGAAAGCTTGGAGTTGGGATGCAAGGAGGCAATTTTTATGATATAATGGATTGGCAAGAAGGAGGGTCTGAAGTTCTTCAAAAGAAAGCCCCGAAACTTGAATCGTATGAAGAATTTATTAACTCTCAAGCCGAGACTGTCGAATCGGCAGGAAAGACAGACTTTTATAAAACCCAGAAAGAACTTGAGGGATCATCAATAGGTGAGGATTACCTAAATCCTGAAGACGATCCATTATGGGAAGAGACTGGTCAGAGGGTTTCGAGTGGAGAAGGACAATTTACGGAGCGTGGAGATATAAAACCTGCTCTCCGGAAGGGCTCACTATCTCATGGATCAATAGCCCAAAGGGCCGCCCATCACGAGTATTTCGGTAAAGGATTGACCGGAGAAAGAACATTTCACTACGCTCCGTGGACAACGAATAAATGGTTAGTAGACAAGCCATCTCTTAGAGGTTCTGCCGTTTACGCTGACCCTGCTTCGATACTCTCCCAGGGCAAGCAAATGTTTGGTCAGACAAAGACGTTCTTTTCCGAAGCAACTGGTGAAATGATTCCCTGGAACAAGCTAAAGCTTACCGGGAAGAGCGTACCAACTGGAGTTTATTTTGGTGAGATTCTTGAGAATGTAAAGAAAGGTCTCTCTGTAAACGATCCTTCTGAATTTATGAAGTCGTTCAGAGGACTATCTGGAATCTTTCAAAAGCAAATAAGATATAAGGATTCTCCGTATCTTGAGAATGTAAGAGAGTTCACTCGTAAATTAAGGTCCGTGTCCAGAATGCCGTCAAGGACAGCGAAGCAGAGGACTCTTAAGACTGCAGCACAAACAGCTCTCCACAGAGAAATATTAGACACAATTCATCGTCCAATACTCGAGAAACATCTACTTGGTGGACCGTCTGGATTCTACGAGCCAGTCAATATATCTGGGTTTGAGGGGCTTAGAAGTGCAGCTGAGACATCTGAAGCAACATCTAGATCGCTCCAGGGCAGTGTCATACTCGGACAGAGGTGGAGAACAGATACTGGAGAAAACGTTGTTGTTGGTAATATTGAAGATATTGCTCAGATCCATATACTTGGTAAAAGAAAGAAACTTACCACCCTAAGGAAGATATGGGAAGAATCTACGGCAGGAGTTGCTGAGAGTCTAAAAGAAGAGGGTGTGGGACAAAGAGTTAGACTATCAGCCGTTAGGATGGAAGGAACTGAGGCTGGAAAAGCCCTTAGCAAGGTTAACCTCTATTGGCAGAGCGGAAGATACGCAGGGGAGCTTACAGAATGGGGCGGGAAAAAAATAGCTCCTAAAATAAAGAGCGGTTTCTTGGGAAATGTTGAAGCTGATATGTTTAGGTTGGCCAATACAGAGAAGACATTAACTGCTCACGTGTATGGACTGAATGAGACTCTTAGGACAGAAATAGAGGGAAAAGGACTTTCTGGTGGAGACATATCGGTTGAGCAACCATGGCTTGGGATAGTGAAAAGAACAGGGACTTATGAGGGAGCCGACCTGATAGATGAAGCAGGTAATGTAGTTCAAGAAGGTTGGGAGAAGATGTGGAAAGGAAACGTAGATACTCTTAGGGAGGCTCAAGAGGCCATGGGTATTTCTTCCCTTACACACCCGCCCAGAAGAGTTACTACAGAGATTCCATTTAAGTCTGCAGAGGATGTGATAAGAAAAATCTCTTCTGGAGAAAAGTTCCTAAGCAAGAGAATGATGACTATTGCAGCTGTAACAGCAGGGGCTCTTTTGCTATGGGGAGCAACAAGGCAAAAACCACAGCCCCTAATGACCGAGAAAGACGTCCCCAGATCTCTGTACGGATCCCAGAACCTTACTAGCCATGGCGGTGGAGGTCAAGGATACTCTGCTCAGAATAGAATCACACCAGAAAATACTGGATACAATGTCGATATGAACGTAGAGGCAGAGGATGACAGGGGAATGATTGATCACAGAGTAATGGCACAGTCTCTGAGCGCTATTTCTTCAAGGGCGCTTGGACATAACAGAATAAAATCTTCGATGCACATAGTTGATGATTCAACTAGGTCGGACAGACAGTCCACGAGAAGACAAATAAATCAGGCGCTCAACGTATAATATGGCAAACTCTTACACTGAAATAGACCCAGGTATGTTGGAGATTTACGGATATCAGAAGAGCGATATTCTGTCTGGGAAGATGTTTGGAGCTACGAAGAGTACTTATGAGGGGTATAAGTACATAGGAGACTCATCCTCCTTGAACTCATTATCCGATGGCGTTAACATGAGCCCTGTTGATAATTTTCTGATTAATGGATATGATCACACTCTTGGCACTAGGAGCCACCTTGCTAATGGATCCCCAACTACATTCCAAAGCATTAGTATAGCTAATGCTGGAGCTGGTCTTGCTCAAAACAATGTGTCAACTCCAATCGATAACTTCATAAATGATGAGAAGAATAGGATTAAAATACAGAAAGAAACTAATAATCCAAAAACTCAAGATGGTTTCTTTGCGCTTGGGACCGTCTACTTAAACATTCCTCCATCACAGATTAATGTAACAGACGAAGCTAGAAGCTTTAGGTACTCAGCAATTCGTCAGCCTGGAGAGGTTGTTGCGACAAGCGGAAGAAATACAACAAGGATAGATCTAGATGTTGTATTTAACGGGATAGAAGATATCAATAACAAACTTAGGCCTTTGGTTGCTCAACTTAAGACTATACCTTTTATACAGATGGAAAACGAATACATTAGAGCAATCCTTAACCCTTTTGACCTTATGGGAAAAGAGATGACATCTGCTGAGGCCCTAAAGAAGCAAGCAGAGGATATGAAGAAATCAGATGAACTTCTCAATCAGACGCTAAAATTATATAATGATAAATCAAAGCTTGATGGAGATGTACTTGAGTCTGTAAAGGAAATGAAGAATAAGGGTTATATATCTGAGGATCTATTTCAGAAGCTTACAGTTGGATCATACCTTACAAACCCAAACTCCATACCAAAAGAAGAAATTGAGGATAGCGATATTGTGGATGGCCAGGTAGATAGATCAAAGTGGCTTAGAAGAAATATAACAATAGGCGCTGAAAAAGATGATATTCTCCTAGTAGAACAGTCCCTATCCGACATTGGGAAGATAGAGGACAGAGTTAGGCTAATTAATCGTCAATCAAACTCTAATATGGTTGACATATCCAAACAGAAGGAGGCCTATAGATCTATCGTTGGGGTCCTTTCTCAGATGTCAATTTCTACAGTCCCAGGATTCCCTGAAACATTATCCTGCAGAATGGCTTTCTATGTATTTAACTATGACCCATTTTCGATAGATTTTGGATATATTTCTGGTTATAATAAGAACGCATTCACAACGGACATCACTAAATGCGATCTATTTATCGACTGGTATACTAAGAGATGGCTTGCCCCAAGAAACGATCCAAATAAGCCAGGACTTGGTTACTACTCAGCTAGTCCTGGTATGACGTTTACTTACGCCACAAAGATTAGTCCTGTCGGAACGGAATTCAAGAATGATAATCTTATCCTTGGAAACTACATTAAGAAAGAATCATTCCAGACAGGAGACACTCTCCATATAACCGGAATAAGCGTATCGATGCAAAATACGATACAATTCCTTCCAGTTCTCTCCTGCAAGAACCCAACATGTCAATACCTTGGCAACATGAACTCTAGCGTAAAAATAATGATGGAATCTACAAGTCTAGAATCAGTTAAGAGCCTTGGAAAGATGGTAGAGAAGATCAGAAAGCTTCCGAGGGAAGACAATAGGGTTCATAGAAATAGTTTCATTCATATAAAGAATGACCTACTGGATTTTATGGCAATGCCATTCTTCTCTATAGATGACTACTCGGTAGATACAGTTCCTGGAAGCCCAGGATTGTACTCTATCAATATGGATCTTATTGAGTACAAAGTTGGGATGCAGGGATTCCAAAAACTTAAAAGAGAATTCGTCACAACAAATGAGGATATATTGGCAGCCGCAAGGTGGATAATAATCGCGGCTAACAAGTACAAGGTTGGAGGACAATCGTCCTATAAGACTTATTATAACGAAGTGCTTGACGATAGGGCTGGATGGTTCTGTAAGGATAGTAAGATAATCAGCTCTTTTAACTCTATTTTTCATGGTCAGTCAAGATACAAAGAGATTGTTAAAAAATTAGAATCAGTTACCTATGAGCGGAATAGAGATATTGATATCTTGACTGGAGCTTGGGACGGAATAAAGAGTATCAATGCGTTAACCGTTGGAACCGGAACTGCTGCTGTTCTTGCAGGGCAGGCATGGGGAACTAGTGTCTATAATATGCCATTTGATCGGTTTGGTGAGAGGTTCGCAAAATCTCTAAAAAATGATCCTAATAACGGTAGTTCTTACTGGGTTCAAAATCTAGATCTTATTTCGTCCATTGTATCTGTTGCAAAGAGATCCGAGATTGTTGGAGTGTTAAGGGACAAAGAGGGAAATCAAGAGTTACAGAGAGATTTAAAGATTGAAGAGAGAGAGAAGGACGACAAATATTGCTACCCAGATCTTGAGCTTCCGAAGTATAGGGACCTTCCAAACGGGGCTGAATACATTAACACTAAAGCAGAGATGGGAGTCCCAAGGAATCCTTCCGAGGATAACAATCCTGCCCAAACAGATGCATCAGACGTGGATCCAGACTTCTTCCTATTCAAAGGGTCTATATGGAAGACAGTAGATGGGAAGTCTGACAACGAGGCATGGGGCGGAGTCAACAGGGCTATTAATGCCTACAAGAGTCTTGGAGCAAAGAATAAGGCTTATAGAAGAGACGAGCCAATGAAGGAAGAGGTTCTTGCTAACTACCTGTCTGAAAGAGAAAAAAACTATGAAATAACAAGAGGTTTTGACCCAGTCACTGGAGATAAGAAGATAGACCCAAATATTAGAAAGAAAATAGAAGGAAAACTTCTAGAGATAGTTAGGGTGCATGACGGAGATACTGTAACAGTTAGCGATGGCGAGGAGGAGTATTCTATACGTCTTCTTGGCATTGAAGCTCTTGAAGCCCCAGGAAGCCCCAAGCTCAAAGGGGAAGAGGCTGATCCAAGCTGGACACTGGCTAGGGATTATATCCTACAGCAGGCTCCAATTGGTTCCAAGGTTAGGGTATATCTTGGTAGCTCAGAGTATGACCAGTATAGACGTATGACTGGCAATATAAACATAGAGAAAGATGGCGGAGCTGTAAACCTTAACGGTCTTATGGCTGACAAATCGGCAGATCTGAAGCTTAAACCATTTTACTCTGCAGATAATCCTATAAATCTTGAATTGCAAAAGAGGTTCCTAAAGTCACATGAAACATGGGTAGAACCAACTAGCCTTGGGGGAAAGCTTCTGGCAGTAGTCGATAAGGGGGGAAGAATATTTGGAGCTACACAGGCTACGAATTGGTTTAAAGCATTCGTTAGTAGCTTCACTACAAAGGCAGAAGATGCTGCTGCGAATACAAAAGAGAATGCAAGAATATTAATGTACGATGCAATAGAAAAAAAGAACCAACTCTTGCCGGCCATTACGTCTGTGGTAAAAAGTTCAGTGTCACCAGAAGAACTTGGTTCTGGCCTCTTGAAGTATCTAACCGACCCAACAGCTGACGCAGAGATAACAAAAGAAGTTGATAATCTTCTTGAACCTACAAACAACCTAGGAGATAGCAGATTCGATAGAGATAGCGAGAAGTCTATTGAACTTTTGTCAAGGAAGATAAGGGAGTCTCAGAAGGACGATACGCTTAGGATGAGCAGGGCATTCCCTACATTTAAGTTTTACTTTATTGAAGAGGACATGCCTGAATGGGGCAGGCTTGATGATGAGTATGCCTACCAGGCCATAACAAGTATAGACATTACAAAGTCCAGGACTGAAGCTGCAGACACTGCAGTGGTAACCTTCATTAACACTCTTGGTACTCTTGATAGGTCTGTCTTCGGATTGTATTCTTCTGATGGAATATTTATGGGTAGAGAACAGCAAGAGAAGTATGAGTCATGGGCCCAAGAGACAGAGGAAGAACAGACACTTGAAGAGTTTATCCTAAAGCCAGGAACTGTCATAAAGATTAAGATGGGATACTGCTCGGACCCAAACCTTCTTGAGACTGTTTTTACTGGGGCCATTGCTGAGGTTAGTGGCGGAGACATCATAACTGTTGTAGCCCAGGGGTTCGGATCTGAGCTCATGAACATCCCTCCTAAAAAGATGTATAAGGGTTCTGGGCCATTCATGTTCGGATTACTAAACAAAATGATTAAGGCTCCAGAGGTTAAACACTTCGGTAAGCTTCAATGGATACCAGATGGCACTCAGGACTCTACAACAATTCTTGCAAGAAGAACAAAGTATGATCCAAAGACTGGAACATATCATGACGATTCTTGGTATAGGAATATAAGCGGTATAAAGCAGGTACTATCTTTTGTCAACGATACAACGGATGACAACATATGGATTCCTGGATATTCCGAGAACCTTTGGTACAGATGGATTCAGGGTGGAGATACTGACTTTATCACCCAGGGAAAGACGATATGGGACATCTTTAGGGAGATGCAGATAAGGACTCCTGGGTATATCACGACCGTGGTTCCATTTGACAACCGAGCAACTATCTATTTTGGCCCAGCTGACTTTCTTTATAGGTATACTAGTCAAAAGCAGGCTAAGGCCAGAGACCATATTGTTGAGATGAGAAATGCCCTTGGGAAGACTAGCGAAGAGAAGCTTACAAGCCTTGTTAATGACAAGGGTTTCTCCGTAGTTGGGAGAGATGAAATAAATCGTTCGAATCAAAAACTATCCGATCATCTTACTGGCATGTATTCTTATGGGGACAAAGCAACCAAGGACAGGATACTCTCATTGGTTGGTGATATTAATGACACAGATAGCTCTAAGGACAAAGAAAAGTCTATATCATTTTGCAGAACAATAGCTCAATCGAACCTTATGAACGACCCATACAACGAAGAGATTGCAAGCAGACTTGATGGTCTGTCGGAGAATCTTGCAATTACGACTCCGAGCAATATGAAAGCTTCTCTTCTTGGCGAAAGAGTGTCTATCGATTATATTGGTAAAGATGATATGCTTAAATCCCCTGATGGGAAAGTAATGAACAAAGATGAGGCATTGAAGTTTTACGATTCCACTCTTACGCAAGCATTTGAAGAGAATAACCCATACAAGAAACTAATTAGGAACTACCATTTTAAGGACAGTTTTCATCATATACTTGGAAATAGCATTGTTGCAACGTCTGAGTATCTTAATAATAGGGTTGTAGTCGAATACTCTAACGAAAAGGGAACAGTTGTTGATCATACGGCACATGCAATGGGTTCCTATCAGACAGTAACTTCTCAAGTTGACGATGATATATGGCCAGAAAAATTAAAGACAAAACTTGTAATGGAAAAGAATGCTAAGGATATGTTCGTTGCTTGGAAGTACGCCCAAGGACATTTATCCGAGGAAATGAGAAAGATGTATGGCGGACACTTAACCCTCTACGGGGACCCGTCCATTAAACCGTATGACACCATTCTTATAGCGGACTACTTTACGGATATGTTTGGTCCAGTCGAAGTGGAGCAGGTTACTCATCACTTCAGTCAAGATACTGGTTTCGTAACTACAATTGTACCAAATCTACTGTGTCACGTTAACAACACCCTTCAACAGGGGTCTCTTACTGTTGCCGGAGCGTACATGGATTCTATTGCCCTTAGAAACGAGGGAATTATGAATAACCCATATCTGATAGCTGCAGACGCAATAGGTGCAGGAGTTGGACTTGGGAGTCTTCCAAGCGTTAGACGTGGTTATGCCTCTGTATGCTTCTGGATATCAGGGCTTATAGATGACGATAGGAGAGAGAGCATTAGTTTCTCACCTCTGTACTATGCTGGAAGACCTTTCATAGCAGGCGTAGAGGGAATGAGAAGAAACAGTCTAATAGAAGCATATCTTGGAAGATTTACAGGATGGACCATAAAGAACTCCCGAATTTACAGGGGTGGATTGAATGCTATAGAAGCTTTCCAGGGAGTTGTCAGTGGAAACACGGCAACAACAGGATAAGGAGAAGCACCTTGAGACCAATAGACATAATTAGAACTAAAACAGATTCTGACCTGATGAAATATCATCCAAGTACGTTGTGTGTGATCCCAACTGACCAGGATGTCAAGGATTTTGTAGGGGTCGGAGTTATGGCCATGGTGGTTCCTATTACTGAGTACGATGCTTATCAGAAGAAGAAGAATGAACTAAAAACATTTGACGGAAAGTTAGAGAGGTTCCCTGTATTGATTGCTAACAGGCCATCTGGATGGATTGAAACAGAAGTTTCATCTAAATATAATGTTCTCACTCTTAACTCCGTTCAAGACAGAGTATCATTTTCAGTTGGTTTCTTGGTACCAAAGACTCTATTCAGACACGACATAGCCTGGAATGGATTGAAAACCTCAGAGGGAGAGTCGGTGGAAAACATTACAGTGGAACATAATACAAAAGGGGAGATGGGTTAGATATGGGTATTGATATCTTTGGAGGAGACATAGCTAACGCAGCGATATCTAATCTTAAGAAATCTCTGTTTTCTCATGGAGATGGGAAGATAGTTATATCAAATAGAAACAGAGAGATTAAAAGCGCTGTTATCATTACAGATGACGGTGTTAATATAACTAACGGAAACTCTACTGGAGGAGTTTTCATAAGCAATGGTTGCGTTACTTCTCAAGGAACTTCATATGCTACCGCAAAAGGCACCAGTGTACGGAAGGGTGAGTTCTCTGAGAATAATAACACAACAAAAATATTCACATACTACGAGACGGTGTTGATGGAGTCTATTCCAAAGGAAGTGGCTTCACAGGTAGCTGGGCAGGCAGGAGTTAATATTTCAATGAGCGTTCCAGGAACAAATACATCAATTGGCATGGATGGGATTATGAATATAGTTACAGACCTAGCATCAGGGCCACTGCCTCATGTCCACAGCATAAGCATGAAACACGTCCATAGGATTGAACCACCGACTCTTTACAGGATCCCTTCCGCTATTGGGTTCGTTAAGAGTTGTCTCACACAATTAACTAGCTTCTTACTTGCCTAGGAGAAACGATGAGTACATACGATTACGTAGACATAGCTGTCAGCGCAAGCGGAGATATGGTAATAGGCTCCAATAGAGACTTTCAGCTTACAGTTGCCTCTGGGGTCCTAAAGCAGGATATAGCATTCAGATTAAGGACTAACCCTGGGGAATTCTACGTACATCAAGATGTGGGCGCTGGGTTGGATGAACTCATCGGAGAACCAAACACTAGAGAGACTGCGGCCCTAGGAGAATCCAAGATATCTCACTCCCTTATATATGACGGATTCGTGAAGAGCCAAGACCTATATATTAAGGGCGTTCCAATTAACAACGAGAGCGTTTATTACTATGTCTTTGTTAATAATGGAATAGGACAAGTAAACGTAAGCCCAGACGTGATCTTTAGCCAAATGGCAGGATTAACCAATATACCAGGAGTATAAAATGTTATTTAAAAAAAATTTCGGAGAGTTAATTCAAAGCTCTCTTTCTTACCTAAGATCAAACACACAGATTACTAATGTTAATATCGGCGGTATTACAAGGTCTATCATAGAGATTATTAATAGAAATATTGCTGATTACTACAATATCCTGGATACCAACATGGCTATGAGCTTTCTTTCCACTGCGGAGGGTTACTTCCTGGACCTTATTGGTGGACTTTTTAATATGCCAAGAATCCAAGCGTCTAAAGCAAGCGCAACTTCAGTTGATGGTGTTCAGAAATTCTACGTGTCAACAGGCACATTGTTTGACCTGATCCCGTCTGGGTTTATACCGGTCAACACAACGGTAACAACTGAGGACGGTGGCATTCAATACTTCGTAACGGCCAATACTAATTTTGCAGCAGGAGCAACTGATGTATACGTTCCAATATCCTCTACAAGTGTCGGTAGTAAGGTTAACGTTCCAATATCGACTCTTACAGTTAGCGGTTTGAATATAAGCGGAGTATTTACTACAAATGAAAAGTCCATCGTAAGTGGAACAGATACTGAATCTGACTCTAACTATAGATACAGACTGTCTAATGCTACACTGTCTGCAGAAAAGGCAAATGAAATTGCCATAAGACTTGCTGCCCTTTCAGTTAACGGAGTATCAGACGTTGTTATAAAGAAGTTTGCAAGGGGTATCGGAACATATGATCTCATTGTAATTCCTGTCGAGGGCGTCGCAAATGACTCTCTTGTAAGCTCAGTCCAGGGGGCAATCGATTCTGTTACAGCATACGGAATAAAAGGAACTGCAATTAAACCAACTATTGTCCCGGTAGAGATAGAAATAAGAGTTGTATTTGTAGATACAGCAACTGACTTCCAGAGAAGCCAGATAAGGGCATTAGTTAAGACAACGATAGAGAGATATATTGTAAATATTCCAATAGGTGGGGAATTTATCCTTAATGAGATGAGACAGCAGATTATGGATGTTAGTCCGATGATCAAGGACCATGTCATTAACTGCTACTACTTCAGAGAAGAGCCAACATTTATTGGAAACGTTTCCTCTTACTGGGATGAGCTGTTCTATCCCAACCAATCCATAACAGAAGCCATAAGGGTTATCTAATATGACCTATCCGGTACAATGCCCAAGAGTATATGTTAACCCTGAAGGAATGGTCTCAGCCAGTGGATATTATAGGGCTAGTACAACTCAGGAAATTGCAAACATGCTTCCTCCATGGATGCACTTAAGGGAAAACCCTAATTCCATAGGACAGCAGTTTATATCTGGCACGTCTGTTCATCTTAAACGCCTAGAAACAACTTTAAACGACTGTATGAAGAATAAGTTCCTTGAGACTGCTGTAGTTGACGATATTGATATTCTTTATAGAGCAAAGCTCCCAAGTAACGTTAATATACTAGATGCCTCGGCATCGGGAATTAGGTGTATTGCAGCCCCATCTGGTTGTTCTCCAAGCGGAATAAATCAGATATACCTAGATGAAGTCTCCGACCTACAGACGTTCTATTATAATGTTGTACCTACGAGAATTGAAGTTGATTCTCCTGCATCAGTGTCCATGGGCTGGAATATAACTCCTAGTGGAATATATGATTCAGAAGAGAAACACGTTGATGTTTGGGGGAAGAAACATGACATAATGTGGTGCTATTCTGGTGGTATGATTAGAAAACAAGATTCTGAAACAATGGAAGACTATGAGGTTTATCCTGAGAATCGATATGGAACAATTGTGGATATGGATTTTTATAATGGCAATCTCTGGTGCCTTACAAATAACGGATCCACCAACTACGTAACTATACTGTCTTCAAAGACTTGTGTATCAAACAAGGCAAGCCTAGACCTCATAGCATCGTTTGACATTACTAGTTCTATTTCTGGAAATCCAACAAAAATGATAGTAGAAGATGGATCTAACGTTTACATTAAGGGGCCTGCTGGAGATACTACTTATTCGGCGCATCCAAGATATGACTACTTCTTGCTAGACAAAGACAACCGCTACGTGTACATGAAAGAAGATTACACAGATAGCGGAGTATTTATTTCAAATACTTAGTTGAGTTATAACCAAATTTGTGCTATAATATAATAATAGGAGGAATTCTGCAATGTCGTATCCACAGTCCATCAAACAATTTGTAACCAAAATAGACAAAAATGCATCGGGTTGGTATGTAGGCCCGGAGTATTTCAATGTGCCAGCGTCTACTCCTTTCGAGCTTTATCTTGACCATGTTCCTAGGGATTCCGCTACAACACAGATTAGCGCATCCGGAGGAGCCGCTTGGACGGAAATCTTTACGGGTACTCCTGGAGGAAATCAGTATCTAATAGATTATAACTACGGTAAAGTGACCTTCTC
>Ga0114951_10004236_pt1 | contig 14163 bp, 11 predicted proteins | sample AM7aDNAmetaG_FD_88677 | JGI IMG/M metagenome (GOLD analysis project Ga0114951, IMG submission 88677) | Freshwater microbial communities from Finland to study Microbial Dark Matter (Phase II) - AM7a DNA metaG | ecosystem: Environmental > Aquatic > Freshwater > Lake | place: Finland: Lake Alinen...
ATGTAACTCACAAAGCCTCCTTGATTGGCGCCGATTCTATCTACTTGCTTGCCAAACCGGAAGACTTTTCACACAGTCTCGCGATCGGTTAGCTCGTTGCTTCATTAAACTCTGCCAGAAATACCCGCTCGGCCTCTTCTGCTTGTAGTATTGAGTCGGGCAAGCCAGTTTTGCTATGCACTCCGACCACCCGAAAGCCCCGTGCACGCAGCAATGTGGCAAGGGAAGCTTCAAGCGGTGCGATTTCGTCTCGAAAGTTCCGATGAAGTTCCATGGGTGATTGCTCTGGAAACAGAGGACCAAACGCGAGCAGCTCGAAAGTGCATTGCAGTAGGTCGAAACGCGGCAAAGTGCCTATTCGAAGCCGTTTTCTTCACGTCGGAAATCGTGTCCTTGACGCTGTCCAACGATTACAGTACTAATCGATTATTGGATATCGCACTATTCGAGCGTTGCTCGCCACCCGTCACAAGAATAAACACAGGAGAATAACATGAAGAAAACAGTCCCAATCTTTCTCGCGTTTCTGGTCATGGGCGTCGCCGACGCCATGGGGCCGCTGTCCGACGCGGTGAAGAACCAATTCCATCTCAGCAATGTTATGGCGTCGTTGCTGTCATTTTTCGTCTTTATCGCATTTGCCGTGTTCAGCGTCCCCGGCGGCGTGATGGCGGCCCGCATCGGCAAGAAGAAACTGTTACTCCTCGGCCTCGGTCTCAACGCCGCGGCGATGCTCGTGCCGAGCCTGATGTCGCCCGGCTTCGCGCTGTTGCTCGGCTGCATCTTCGTGCTCGGCGTCGGCACCACCTTCCTTCAGGTCGCGGGAAATCCGATCATGCGCGATGTCAGCCCCGCCGGTACGTACAGCCGCAACCTCAGCTTCGCCCAAGGCATCAAGGGTATCGGCAGCGCCGGATCCACCTACCTCGTGACCGCCCTCGGCGCCATCGCATTGTTCAAGAGCATGGACTGGCGCGGATCATTCCCGCTGTTCTTCATCCTCATGGCGGTGGCGTTCGTGTCCGTCCTCTTCCTCAAGTTCGAGGAAACCAAGGCCGACGTGCCGCCCAGCATCGGCTCCAGCCTCTCGCTGCTCAAGGAACCGATCTTCCTCATGGCCGTGCTCGGCATCTTCCTTTACGTCGGCGCCGAAGCTTCGATGGGCCGGTTCCTGTTTCCCGGATTGAAAGACCTCGGCATTGACGAAAAGACCGCCAGCAAATTCGGCCCCGCGCTTTTCTTTGCACTGCTCACCGTCGGACGCCTCCTCGGCGGCGCCATCCTCACCGTCATGAGTCCGCGCACCTGTTTCCGACTCTCCGCGTTGCTCGGCCTGCTCGGCGCCATCGCCATCATGACCGGCTCCCACAAACTCGCCATCGCTGGCGTCATTGCCGCGGGCTTCGGCTTCGCCAACATCTGGCCGATGCTCTTCTCCATCACCGTCGAGGAGAAACCCGAGCGCGCCAGCGAACTCAGCGGCCTCATGTGCATGGCCATCTCCGGCGGCGCCATCGTCCCCCTGCTCATGGGCCAGCTCCTCGACTCCGGCATGAAAGCGTTCGCTTTCGTCGTCCCCGCCGGTTGCTTCGCGTACCTGTTCCTCATCTCCCTGCGCGGCGCGAAGAAAGGAACGGCGGCGGCATGAAATACGAAAACGACCAACGCATCGTCATGACGCTCGACGCGGGCGGCACCAACTTCAAGTTCTCCGCCATCCGCGGCGACAAACCGGCCACGCAACCGTTCTCCGTCCCCTCCAACGCCGACAACCTCGACCGTTGCCTCGCCACCCTCGTCGAAGGTTTCGAGCGCGTCCGCAAATCACTGCCCGCCGCGCCCGTCGCCATCAGCTTCGCCTTCCCCGGACCGGCCGACTACCCGCGCGGCATCATCGGCGACCTCGGCAATCTTGCCGCATTCCGCGGCGGCATCGCGCTCGGGCCGATGCTCGAAGACAAATTCAAAATCCCCGTCTTCATCAACAACGACGGCGACCTCTTCGTGTACGGCGAAGCCATTGCCGGATTCCTGCCGCACGTCAACGGCCTCCTCGAAAAATCCGGCAGCCCAAAACGCTACAAAAACCTTTTCGGCGTCACACTCGGCACCGGTTTCGGAGCCGGTATCGTGCGCGCCGGCGAACTGTTCGGCGGCGATAATATTTGCGCGGGCGAAATCTGGTTGCTCCGCAACAAACTCCAGCCCGACACCAACGCCGAAGAAGGCGCCAGCATCCGCGCCGTCCGCCGCGTCTACGCCGCCAAGACCGGAACACCGCTCGACAAAGTTCCGGAACCAAAAGTTCTCTTCGACATCGGTTCCGGAAATGCACCGGGCGACAAAGCCGCCGCGTGCGAAGCGTTCCGTCAACTCGGCGAAGTCGTCGGCGACGCCATGTCGCAGGCGCTCACGTTGATTGACGGCCTCGCCGTCATCGGTGGCGGCGTCTCCGGCGCGTGGCCGTTGTTCCTGCCAGCGATTGTGGACGAGATGAACGGCAACTATCGCAACCCGAACGGCGGCACATTCCGACGGCTAGCTCAGCTCGCGTTCAACCTCGAAGACTCCGCGCAGCTCGACAAGTTCCTGAAGGGCGAGAAAAAGGAAATCACCGTGCCCGGCTCGACTCGCAAGATCGGCTACGACCCGATGCCGCGCATCGGCGTCGGCATGTCGAAGCTTGGCACGAGCGAAGCCGTCGCAATCGGCGCCTACGCCTTCGCGCTGCATAAGCTCGGCAATTAACGCGGCTCGATCCCCCACGCCTTGTTCGGCGCCGGACCGAGTTCGAGTTTGAGCGTACCGCCCTGTGCGAATGTCGCCTGCGGGAACCGGAAACTTGTCCACGGTTGCCCGTTCAATCTTGCCGACTGAATATAGACGTTCTGCTTCTTGTTGTTCGTAGTCGTAATGACGAACGTCTTACCGTTGCGAAGATGGATGCTGACTTTGTCGAAGATCGGCGCGGTGATCTCGTATTGCGGTTTTACTGACGCGCCACCATCCACGCTAAATAGTCCAATGGCCATCAATGCACTGAGCGAGCCGAGTTGTCCCTGATCTTCATCGCCGTTATAGCCACCGTTTGGCGTGATGTCGCCAAATGCTTTCTCCTGCACAGCGCGAATCCATTTCTGGCTAAGCCACGGGGCACCGCTGTAGTTGAACAAGTGCGCCATTGCCATGCTCGGCTCATTGTCGTAGCTAACCCAAGCTTCGCCAAACTTATCGTTTTTCGAAACGAAACGGAGCGGCTCAGCCTTCTTGAAGCTTTCATCGAGTCGCGCCGTGAACTTCTCCGATCCGCCGAACAATGAAACCAATCCCGGCACATCATGCGGCACGAAGAAGCTATAAATCGCCGAGTTCGCCTCGCAGAATCCTTTGGTATTAAAACCTTCTCCGATCGGCTTGAAATCTGGAATCCAGTCGCCCTTCACTGTGCGCGGATGCATCCAGCCAACTTCCGGATCCCAAAGTTTCCGGTAATTCTGCGACCGTCGCAGGAAGAATTCTGCATCCTCCTTCTTGCCGAGCGCAAGCGCAAGCTGCGCCACACACCAGTCCTCGTACGCGTACTCCAACGTCATCGCCGCGCCGTCACGATGAAAACCTACGGTATTTGGAATGTCTTCCGGCACATAACCGCGCTCGACGTAATACTGCATCCCACCGCCGAACGCCGGGACATTGTGTTCGTAACCGGCATGGTCGCGGATACCGCCAACGAATGCGTTCTTGCGCAAGCCGGCATATGCTGTTTCCGCGTCCCACGAACGGATGCCAGCCGCATATGCAGCAGCGAAGAACGGTGCTGCCGTGTCGCCGATCATCACATAGGTATAGTTGCCGCCCGACGGACCACGCGGAATCAGGCCGCCGTTGTGGTACATGTTGATCATCGTCTCGCAAAACGCCTCGACGACTTCTGGCCACGCCATCGGCCAGAGAATGTTCAACGACCAGTGCGATCCCCACCATGCGTCGAAGTTGTGGTGCGGCAGTTTGCCCTGCCGCACGATCGGCGCTGAGCCGGTATTGTCAATGTAACGGCCATCCACGTCACTCACGATCCGGCGGCCAAGCAATGCGCGCCAGAGGTCGGTGTAGAATTTCGTCTTCTGCGTGTCAGTGCTGCCTTCGACTTCGATCCGGCTGAGCCAGTCGTTCCAGTCGTCCGCTGACTCGCGTACGACACGGTCAAAATCCCAGTGCGGCAATTCCGCCGCAAGATTACTCCTCGCACCGTCGAGGCCGGTATAGGAGAGCGCCACCTTCAATAGCACCGGTTTCTTTGCATCGGCGAACTCGACCAGCACCTTGCCGTCCTTCCAATCGCCAACGGCCCTGAACGCGCATTGAAACTGCGCAATAAAATAGACCGTCAACGGCTTCGGTCGTCGTATCGTCGGGCTGAGGACGAATGAGCCTTCGAGCGCCGAATCATTGTCGACGATGCGGACATCACGGCCGAGCATCTTGCACTCCATCAACGGCGCTGCTAGGTCAATCAACACGCACGGCTTGCCGCCGCCGGCAAACCGGTAACGGTGAAACCCGACACGCGTCGTCGAGGTCAATTCGGCGGTGACTTTGTGTGTGCGGAGCACGACTTTGTGGTAGCCGGCACGGATGATTTCGTCATCGTGCGAAAACTTCGATTCATAAGCGTTCAAGTCGGTCTTCGCTGTGACCGGCATCACCGGGAGACCGGCGAGTTGCCAGCCGTGGATGTGGCTAAAACAACGGATCGTGTCGTCGCCATAAAGGTAGCCACCACCCCAATCGCTTTTCGTGTTGGTGTCGGGACTGAGGTTCACCATGCCGAACGGCCGGCATGCCGACGAAAAATAGAACCAACGCGATTTGTGTGTGTCGATCTCCGGTTTGACCCAGTCCGCAGGTCGTTTGTCGGCGGCAACTGCGGTGAGTGCGAGCAATGCAATGATGTGATGTTTTTTCATTGGAATGTCGAAGGTTAAATATTCCAGCCGTAGGCGGTCACCTCTTGTGCTGACTGCTTAGTGACGGGGGACGATGTTTGGGATCGCTCCCCCAGCTTGGGTTTGGTTCTGGTCCCATGAGCAGCTCCAATGTGCCGCCGTCGGCGATCTCTTCGTGGCGGAGCCACGCCCGATCTAGGGGGCTTCCATTGAGGCTGGCCGATTGAACGTAAAGATTCTTTTTTGAGTTGTTGCGCGTGAGGACTGTGAACGTTCTGCCCTTGTAGTACTTGCTGTCCAAGCGAATCGTCACTTTTGCAAACACAGGGCTGCCGATGATGTAGATCCCGTCCACCGGCGAGACCGGATGAAACCCCAAGGCACTGAGAATGTACCACGCTGACATCTGGCCAACGTCCTCATCACCGCAAAGACCGCGCAAGCCGGTGCGGTAGGCATTATCCATTGTGAAACGTGCCCATTTCTGCGTCAGCCAGGGTTTGCCCGCATAGACGAACAGGTACGGCACGTGGTGGACGGGTTCGTTGGCGTGATTGAAATAATCATTCCATTCGAAGCTAGGCGGAGTCTTTTCGAAGAACGCTGTCAGGTACGACAGGAAGTAGTCTTTACCCATCAGGTCGATGAGGCCTTGGACATCGTGGGGAACGAACCAGCCTTGCTGATAAGGGTTACTTTCGATACAACCTTGGCCGTACTTAGTAGCACCTTCCCAACGAATCCAGTTACCCCGGGAGTCTTTGGCGCGCATGTTACCGACCGACGGGTCGTAGATCTTACGATAGTTCATCGCACGACAAAAAAACGCGGCCGCCTCGTCCATCTTACCCAAGGCCTCGGCAAACCGGCCCACGCAATAATCAAAGTAAGCGTTCTCCAGAGTTTGGGAGATTGCGGCGGGCGCGTAGCCAAGTTTCAGGTACTCCTGCCAACCGGGGCGACTGGTGCGAGGCCCCTGGGCGGTCTGACGGCACAGCGCGTAAGCTTTTTCCGTATCGTAGTGGCGAATACCCTTGAGATACGCCTCGGTAAAAACACTAATCGCTGGGTCACCGATCATACAGCCCGACTCGATGCCCATGAACTCCCAGCGGGCCAAGTAACCATTGCCACTGAGTTCCGCTTGCTGCATGAGACTGTTCACTGTGTCGTCGACCACGTCGGGACGTAGGATTGTCAACATCGGGTATTGGCTGCGGAACACATCCCATCCGCTAAACACGGTTCGATAGGTGAAGTCTCTCGCCCGGTGGACATTGCTGTCGGCTCCCGTGTACCGGCCGTCGACGTCGGAGAAACTGCGCGGATCGATGAACGAATGGTACAGCGCAGTGGCGAAGATTTCCTTTCGAGCCTCGTCGGAGTCTTCAATGTTCACGCCTTGGAGAGCATCGGCCCATAAGGCACGAGCTTGCCGTCGAATTTTGTCGAAGTTCCAGCCGTCAATATCGTGCGCCAAGTTTGCCCGAGCACCCTCAATACTGACAAACGAGATACCAACTTTGAGCAGCACCTGCTCGCCCTCCGCAGTGGCGAATTCAGTATAAAATCCCAAGTGCTTACCTTCCCGCTCGCGACAGTTGTCCAGAACTTTAGCCCTGGTTACCTGCTGGCGATAGCGTAAGCTCTCGATATCTTCGCGTTTCCGCTTCCAGTTGTCGGGAATCTCGGCGGACCAGATGCCACAGTGGGTGATGGAACGTGAAAATTGAGCCCGGTAGTAGACGGTGTAGTTTGCCTTGCCGTCGCCATTGCCCCAGCCGCCGCCCTCCGGGGGACATTTCATCCAGCCTTCAATTGTCTGATTGTCGACGACTTTGACGCACTGACGGGTGGATGTGCCACCAACCCGGCGGGCAAGATCGATTTGAATCCGCGACCGATCGGACTTAGGAAAAGTGAAGCGAAGCATGCCTGCGCGCGGAGCAGCCGTGGCTTCGACGCGGACCTTATAATCGTCAAGTGTGACGGCATAATAACCAGCCTTAGCAATCTCAGTTTCATGACGGAAGCGTGACCGGTAGCCGTCTTCGGCCCCTTTTGTGCCTCGTTCAACATGCAGCAACCCCGTCGTCGGCGTCACCAGAAAGTTACCCAGGTCGCCATACCAGCCCACGCCACTCATGTGCGTGAAGCTGAAGCCCTCGATGGTTTGGTGATCAGATGAATAGCCCGATCCGTTATCGCCACCAGTAATGGTATCGGGGCTGAGTTGCACAAGGCCGAACGGTGTGGTCGCGCCCGGAAACGTCTTACCGTAGACTCCCCCACCCGTTCCAGCGCCGATCATGGGATTGATGAAATCGACCATCGCATCCCCGCCGGCAAAGGTGCAGGTAGCCGTCAGACAAAGGATAACCAAAACAAAGGACGCGCCGGTGGATTTGCATATGCGGGGAAACTCGATGGGATCAACGGAGGTGTTGAGGAGATTGTTTCTGGCACACAACGAACTCAAATTATCGCCAAAGAGAAGACTGTTCACGGTGGAGTGCAGTGTAGCGATGGCATCAAGGTACCGCAAGTTCAGAGTTACTCAGATGTCGGGCACACCGAGATATTATCCTAACGACACAACTTTCTTTAACAACTCCACAGCAACTTCTCCTTTGATGTTTCTTCTATTTGCTCCCCCTGTCTGTGGTGTGTAGGAGGTTGCTTAAATTAGACGGCCATGAATGCGCATAATGAGCCATAGTCGGTTAGAGGAAATATCCAATGGGACATTATGTTCTGTTGTTATTCGCACTTCTGTCGAATGCAGGAATAGCACTTGTCGGTTACTCTGAATCAGCCAAATCCGTGGAGGCCGAGACGGTGGAGACGACAACCAACATAACGCAGGGAAACGCCTATGGGAATGGTTTTGCCGAGTTGGCTTACACGATGCCTGGAAGTTCTTATGTAACAACTGTTGGGCAGAGTTTTTCTATCCCGAATAATTCGGAAGGGACATTTCAAATTAATTTCACTTTCCCATCGGACGCCACCGCAGTTGGGTATATGTGCAACGTCGCTGCAGAAGACGGTGGTGCAAATAGTATGTACCCGTTTGCTTCTATCTTGGTTGATCCCACCTTATCCTTCACACTACCAGCAGGTGTTACTGTTTCGAGTGCGAGCGGAGCGGACTACCCCATCGTTACCGTGCCTGAACCGTCCACGCTTGTGTTAACTGGCATGGGCCTGCTGGGTGTGCTGGTGATGCGCCGACGGAGAAATTATGGTGTCCTTTAACCTATTGATGAAGCGACGACGCGGTTAAATCGAGAAATTGGCTCTGCAACTGCGGGCGATATGGTTCGATGACCTACAGGACCTTAGGTAATTCGGCGGGCAGTCGACGACGGTAGATCGTTGGTCATTCTGGTTGATCAGACCACAGAAAGAGGGACGGCCGGTCAATCTCCTCATCACCGCCAAAACACCGTCGGGTACAACGCTATCGTCTAAAATGCCCACCGCGGCCTCCTCTACCACAGCAACCTTTCCGGACCTCTCACCGTCGGTCAGAAAGTGCAAGGGTTTGTCCGTAAGCTCCGCCTTCATAGCAAGATCGACCTGAGCCTCGACGCGGTCGGTTACAAACGAGTGGCCCCGCTCACGGACCAAATCCTTTTCGCGCTTCAGGCGAGCCGGGGACGGATCCCATTCGACAATGCCGCTTCGCCCAAAGCGATTCGCGACAAATTCGGCGTCAGCAAAAACGCGTTCAAGCCAGCCCTTAGCGCTCTCTACAAAAAGCACCGCATCCACTTTCTGAACCCGGGCATTGGGTTGACTGACAAGCCTCTTGTCCCTACCGGTAGTCGCTGAAGCCAAACGTAAACTGGCGGAAACAACGACCCACAGCGGAACCCGTCTGACGGATCAGCCCACACCGCCTGCGACCGGTATCACGTGCACCGACAGTTTTGATAATCGCCAAGATCAAAAGCAGAGGTAAATAGCTTTAAGATAGTTCGCTTCCGGGAAGGTGGCCGGGTGATCGGCGGCATGGCCGGTGGTTTGCAGTTCCATAAATGGCCGGCCAGATTGGGTGGCGGCATTCCTGACTGAATCCAGAAATTCTGAAGTCGAAACGTGGGCCGAACAGGAGCAGGCGACGAGGATGCCTTTTGGTCGCAAGAGTTTAATGGCGTTGCGGGCCAACCGTCCGTACGCTCGTATGGCTTGTGTGCGTTCGAATTCCCTCCGTGCCAGCGACGGCGGATCTAGAATAATCAGATCGAATGACCGCGAAGATGTTGCCGTTGAGTTCAGCCAATCGAACGCGTCGGTTTTCACACTCTCATGGAGACAACGGCTGATGGTCGGATCGTGTAGGTTCAAGGCGAAGTTCCGGTTCGCCGCTGTCAATGCGTGAGGGCTGATATCCAAGTCCGTCACGGAAACGGCGCCACCGCGGGCGGCATACAGAGAAAAGCCACCGGAAAAGCTGAAGGCATTTAACACACGGCGACCTTGAGAGAACGATTCGACGAGGCGACGGTTCTCACGCTGATCGAGATAGAACCCCGTCTTCTGTCCCCGCACTCCATCGATTTCAAAACGGATTCCCGACTCCAAGAACACAACCGGCTCGAGCGGCGCCGCGCCGCGTAGAATCTGCCCCTCGGTGAACGGCAACGCTTGGTCCTGAATATTGCGGCTCAACCGGAGAATCAGGCGCTCGTGGGGAACTTGTTCCGCGATGAGCTCTACCACCTCGTTGAGCCGCGGCAGCCAAACCGTCGTGTAGATTTTGAGAACTAAGGTCGAGTCATACCGATCCAACACGAGTCCCGGCCAGCCGTCGCTTTCACCGTTACAGAGTCGGTAACCATTGGTTTGCGCATCAAACAAGTTACGGCGGCGGTCGAGCGCCGCGGTCAGATGCTGCTGCCACCAGGCGCGATCAAGTTTTTGCGGTTTACCGGTACGCAGCATTCGGACGCAGATCGGTCCTTCGGGATCAAATAGACCCATCCCCAAGAACCGATCTTTCCGATCATAAATGATGGCCAGCTCGCCCATCGTACCGGGGCGGCTCTGTTCGCGAATACTGTCAGAAAGAAGCCATGGATGGCCGGAACGAAGAATCGTTTCCGCTTTCTGCGAGATACGAAGCTTGAGACTAGGCGTCGATTCCGAGTTCATCAGGTTAAGAAAATTGGTTGAAATTCAAAATGACGGATGTATGCAATCATACACCATCATCATCTCCGCAGGATGTACAAACCATTTAGGGCACATGATTGATTGCGCCACCGTTCTCCATTACAGTCTGGCGCGATGACCAACTTCAAGGCGAAGGCGCGAGAGTTGCCGAACAAGCCGGGCGTCTATCTGATGCGCGACCGGCTCGGGTGGGTCATTTACGTCGGCAAGGCGCGGTCGTTACGGAAGCGCGTCGGGCAATACTTTCAGCCGTCACGCGCGATGAGGTGGGACCCAAAGACGGCGGCGCTGATCGACTCGATTGCCGATTTCGAGACGTTCACGGTCAACAGCGAGGCGGAGGCGTTGCTGCTCGAAGGCAAACTGATCAAGGACTTCAAACCGCACTACAACATCCTCCTCAAGGACGACAAACGGTTCCTTCTCGTGAAGGTAAATCAGAACGACACCTACCCGCAGTTCAAATTCGCGCGCCTGAAGAAGGACGATGGCGCCCGGTACTTCGGCCCGTTCGCGCACGGCTCGGCGGTGCGGCTGGCGATGCAGTGGATCCGGAAGAAATACGGCGTCCTCATCCAGGGCAAAGGCGGCTCGCCAAAACCGAAGGACTTGAAGTACTCCAACTATCTCGTCCCGGTGCCGCTCGCCGACATGCCGCGCGAGGAATACCTGCGACGGGTCGAGTTGGCATGCGGGTTCCTCGAAGGCGCGAACAAGGAGGCACTGGAGGAGATCGAGGCGCAGATGCGCGACACGGCGAAGCTCCGCCAGTTCGAGAAGGCGGCGGAGTTGCGGGACGTGCTCGGCAGCTTGCGCGACATCGCCCGCTCGGCACGCGAGCGGAAGTTTGCGCGCGATTTGTCGCCGAAGATTGACCGCCGGGCCGAGATGGCAGAGTTGCAGCGCGTGTTGCAGCTACCGGCGTTGCCGTCACACATCGAGGGGTTCGACATCTCGAACATCAGCGGCACACTTTCCGTCGCCTCGACGGTCTGTTTCCACGGCGGCAAACCACACAAGGCGCACTATCGTCACTACCGGATCCGCACAGTGACTGGCAGCGACGATTTCGCGTCCATCGCCGAGGTTGTAGGGCGACGTTATGCGCGCGTGAAGGCGGAAGGCGGCGCGATGCCGGACTTGGTGATGGTGGACGGCGGCGCGGGACAGCTTAACGCGGCGTTGGCGGCGCTGACTTCGCTGGGAATCACGGAGCTTCCGGTGATCGGGCTGGCGAAACAGTTTGAGGAAATCTACACGAAAAATGTTCCGGAAATGTTTCGTCTGGAACGGAACTCCCCTGCCCTGCACCTGATCCAGCGGTTGCGGGACGAGGCGCACCGGTTCGCGAACGCTTACCACCAGAAACTGCGGAAACGTCGGATTCAGGAGTCGGTGTTGGACGAGTTTGCCGGTCTCGGCGAGAAGCGGAAGTTGGCGTTGTTGCAGCAGTTTGGCTCGATCCAGCGGTTGCGGCAGGCCGGTGTGGAGGAAATCGCGTCGGTGCCAGGCATCGGTCCGAAGCAGGCGGCGGCGCTGCGGGCGTTTCTGGCGGCGCGATAAGGCTTTGACAGCGTGGGGGTCGATGCGTATGATGCCGCCCGCCTCAGACAAAACATTGTCAGGCAACGAGAGGAGAGTGAAGTTCGTGTCAGAAATCAGATTGAAAAAAGGTGAACCTGTGGAGAAGGCGCTGCGGCGGTTGAAGAAGAAGCTCGACCGCGAAGGAACGCTGCGCGAAGCGCGGGCGCACCGGCATTTTGAGAAACCAAGCGAAAAACGCCGGCGCAAGGCAAAGGCGCCGCGGCTGTTCATGTCGTCGTTCTAACCTGAACCCACGCACTCTCGAGGCCAACCCGTCGCTGTCTGCGCGCGTTGGCCTCTTTCTTTATGTTTGCACTGTCAACCTGCTGGAACGCATCACGGCACACCGACGGACAGGCGATGCTGGAGGAGGTCCGCGCACTCGGTTTCGAGTATGCGGAACTCGGGCATAACACCAGTATCGCGCTGTTGCCCGGCATCCTGGCCGCCGTGAAATCCGTCGTGATCAAGATTTCGTCGCTGCACAATTTTTGTCCGCTGCCCATCGGCGTCACCGGGATGGCGCCGGATTGTTATCTGCCGAGCGCGGAAGACGACCGGGAGCGTGACCAGGCGGTGCGTCACACGTTGCGGACGATGGAGTGCGCGGCGGCGGTGGGCGCGAAGGTGGTGGTGTTGCATCTGGGCCGCATCCCAATCCGCTGGCCGAATTATCCGCGTCGGTTGATCGGGATGTACATGGCGGGGCAAGCGCAGACACCTCAGTTCGAACAGGTCCGCCAGAAGGCGCTGATGGCGCGGGAACGGAAGCGGCAGAAGTATTTTGCACAGGTCTGCCGGGCATTGGACCGGTTGATTCCGCGCGCCAAGGAACTGGGCGTGAAGCTCGGCATGGAGACGCGCCTCGGCGTGGAGGAGATTCCGAGCGAGGACGAGGCGGACAACCTGATCGGCTGCTATGGCGGGGACGTGCTGGCGTACTGGTTCGACAACGCGCACGCGCAGATCAAGGAGAACATGGGGCTGTTGCGAACGGAGTCGGTACTGGAACGGTTCCGCGGCCACACAGCGGGGATGCACCTGCAGGATTTCACACCACCGATGATGGATCACCTCGCGCCGGGGACGGGCGAGTATGCCTTTGAGCGGCTGGCGCCGTTCGTGACGCAGGAGATGATCCTGTCGTGGGAGATTCACGGCAACTGGGACACGCAGGTCATCATTGACGGTACGCAGCGGGTTCGCAAAATATTGGGGAGGGCAGCGGCGGCATGAAAAAACATCTTGGCAACCTGGTGCGTATACTGGTCAGCGTGGGCATCCTCGCCTACCTGTTTCACGGCATCTTCCGCAAGGAAGCCGTCGAGCAGATCGCCGGCCTCGACACGATGCCGTGGGCCGAGCGCGTGGCGAAAATCTGGAGTGTCGGACCGCGGTCCCTGGCAGAAGTGTTCCAGCAGGTGCAACCGCTCTGGTTTTTGCTGGCCATCGCGTGCATGGGCGTCGTGGCAGTCTGTGGGACCATCCGCTGGCAATGGATTCTGCGCGTGCAAGGGCTCGACCTGCCGCTGCGGCGCGTCTTTTCGATCAATTTCATCGGCGCGTTCTTCAACACCTTCATGCTCGGCGCCACTGGTGGCGACGTGATGAAAGCCTGGTACGTCGCCCGCGAGACGCACCACAAAAAAGCGGAGGCGGTCGCTACCGTCATCGTGGATCGCGTTATCGGGCTGCTGGTGTTGTTCCTGATCGCGCTGGTGATGATGCTGTCGTTCTGGCACCGGGTGTACGACGATGCACGTCTGAGGACCTTCATCGTGTTCACGCTGCTGTTTGTGGTGGGCACCGTAGCGATCACGGCGTTGAGTTTCTGGAAGGGATTTGCCGACTGCCTGCCGGGGCTGCGCGCGCTGCTCCAGCGCCTGCCGAAGTATGAGACGATGCGGCGGATGGTCAAGGCTTGCCGCGTGTACGCCTCGCACCCCGGCGTGCTTGCCAAGACCGTGGCGATCACCGTACCGGTTCACGGCCTCTCCATGCTCGCCATCGTTTTTATCGGCAAAGGACTCGGCATCACCTCCGCGAGCTTGGTGGATTACTTCCTCTATCTGCCGATCATCAACGCCATCTCCGCCATCCCGATCAGCATCTCCGGCTTCGGTGTGCGCGAAGGCATGTATGTGGCAATGTTCAGCCGCGTCGGCGTGCCCGGTGCAGTGGCGCTGGCGTTGTCGTTGCTTGGCTACTTTGCCAACCTCTTCTGGAGCCTTGTCGGCGCGGGCTTCTACGTCACCCACCGCAAGGACCTGCCGCCCACCGACCAGATCGAGCACGAGGAATAACGTCACTGCGCGAAGTGGATCGTCACCGGCGCGCGCTCGAACCCGCTGGCCGTCATCAACGCCTGCGGCTGCATCGCGCCCAGCATGGCGATAAACCGGTCCGGCACAATCGTCAGCCGCGTGTTGTAAAACGTGGCGATGTCGTTGAA
>Ga0114951_10004238_pt1 | contig 14161 bp, 11 predicted proteins | sample AM7aDNAmetaG_FD_88677 | JGI IMG/M metagenome (GOLD analysis project Ga0114951, IMG submission 88677) | Freshwater microbial communities from Finland to study Microbial Dark Matter (Phase II) - AM7a DNA metaG | ecosystem: Environmental > Aquatic > Freshwater > Lake | place: Finland: Lake Alinen...
AACGTGGCAAACACAACATTGTTAACGGCACAAAGTAATAGATTTGTTGACAATAGTTCAAGTGCTATAGCAATCACCCCGTTCGCAACAACTCCGCCAAGCATACAAACCTTTAACCCATTTATTCCTGAGTACGCATATAACCCAGCGACTAATGGTGGTAGTTTGTATTTTAATGGTAATGGTAACTATCTTTATACTGCCAATAATATATTCAATATTTATTCAGTCTCAACTGCATGGACATTCGAGTGCTGGATTTTTCCTTTGACTGCTGGTTATTTCTTTGCGATTGGTGGTGGCGGGGCATACGGTAACTCATTCAATATTGATTGGGGAGTCGGGACAGCTAATAAATTTAGGGCAATTCAAGGTAACGGTAGTAGTGTCCCAGTGAACATAACAACATCAGCTACATATACAGCTGGGTCTTGGTATCACGTAGCAGTATCTAGAACTAGTGCAGGCGTTGTAACAATATTTGTTAACGGTGTTGCTGATGGCACTCAAACATACACTGCCGGAGGATTCACTGCAGGAACAACGGCTGTAGTTAACGGGGTGTATGATAACAACGGATTGGGTAACACCGGCGGGTCGTCGTATATATCCAACTTGAGATTTTTAGTCGGTACTGTACTGTATATATCAAACTTTACTCCACCTACTGCACCACTCACACCAATTGCCAACACCACTTTATTACTATTAGGAACCAACGCCGGTATGGTCGATGTAGCAATGCAAAGAGATATGGCTCAAGTAGGTACTGTATACACACAACCTAATACAGTTAAGCTTGTTAATGGGTCTAACTCTGGAGCTGTATATTTTGATGGTACCTCTGGATATTTAACTATACAGACGCCGCCTAATTTTAGTTTCGGTACAGCTAACTTTACGCTTGAAGTGTGGATTTACCCGTTAACAGTTTCTCCATCCCAACAAGGGATTGTTGAAATGCGGACAAGCAATGATGGGCATACGCTATTAAACTTACAAACTACTACTCTTTTATGGGCGGGTGGTCCCGCTAACTTGATAACAAGCACTGGAGTAATTTCAGCAAATACATGGCAACATGTGGCTGTGGTACGCAATAGTGGAACAACAGTTATTTATGTTAATGGTGTTTCTAAAGCATCCCAAGCTGACACAAGTACATATGTAGCAGATTCAATAACAAGAATTGGGGCTACTCTTGACCCATATTATTTCCAAGGGTACATGCAAGAGCTTAGAATTACAAACGGAGTAGCCCGTTATACAGCAAACTTTACACCGCCAGCTGCGGTATTCCCGGTGATATAACATGTTTGGATTTTCTTCATTCGCCCAATCACCCTTTGCTTCGCTAGGGATAGTGAACTCCAACAGTACAAATGCTGTTGTGGAGATGCTCGCCTTTACGGATACACCGTCTGTCACAGGAACTTTTGGTAACGCAGTAGCCGAGACTATAGCATTTACAGATACTCCAAGCGCCACAATTAATTATGCATCTGTATCTATTGCCGAGACTCTTAGCTTTACAGATACCCCGTCTAACTCTCAGTCTTATACAACGGCGATAGCTGAAACTTTTGCTTTGACAGACGTAACTAACGCTACGTTTGCGCAGTTCCCAGCAATTGCCGAGACTTTAACTTTTGCTGACAGCACTAACACTACAGGTATCTTTGGCAACGCAATTACGGAATCCCTTACTTTTAGTGACGCTACTGCAGAAACGGCTACGTATATTTTAGCTATTGCCGAGACTCTTAGCTTCACAGATACTACAGTTTTACTTGCTAACGTTGTATTTGAAAACTTAACGTTTAATGATGCCTACAACGTGACCAGCGCGTCTTACCAAGTAAAAGTTGCAGAATCTTTGGTTTTCACCGACACTCTAATATCTTCTGGTTGGACAACTATAAATGACTCACAGACTCCAAACTGGACCCAAATAAATAACCTGCAATAAGGACAAAACATGTCAAGTACATACTCACCCGACCTACGCCTACAGTTAGTAAGCACTGGAGATCAAGCTGGTGCTTGGGGTAATACAACCAATATTAACCTTGGCACGTTACTAGAAGGCGCTATTGCAGGTTGGCAACAAATAACAATATCTGCAACGCCTCAAGCCCTTACAGCTAACAACGGTTCAGCCGACCAAGCACGCTTAGCTATGCTTCAATTTACTGGAGCTTCAAGTGCGTTTACCGTGTATGCACCGCCAAACTCTAAGCAGTATGTAATCTATAACAATACGTCATACACAGCGACAATAGGTAATGCTACAACAGTTAATGGTACAACTTCTACAGGCGGTTTTACAGTTACGATACCCGCAGGAGCTACAACTCTAGTCTATACCGACGGTACTAACTTCTTATCTCAGATTAACTACTTACCCGGCAGTACAACAGTTAACGGTTCGATTACTGCAACTAATCATGTTGGACCAGGTACAGGGCTGACAGGTACAGCTTCTAGTTTGAATATTGGTGGAAACGCTAATACGTCTACGTATCTAGCAGGTGGTGGCGTGGGTTACTTACCATACCAGAGCGGTTCAAATACAACGACATTCTTAGCACCTGGTACTAACGGCTACGTACTTACTTTAGCCAGTGGCGTTCCTACTTGGGCAGCTGGGGCTAGTACTGGGGTAACTTCTATCACGGGTACAGCGAGTCAGATCACTGCATCTGCTTCCACAGGCGCAGTTACTCTTAGCCTGCCCTCAACTATTAACGTCAACATTTCAGGTAATGCAGCTACCGCTACGACAGCTACAAGCGCAACGACAGCCACAACTGCTACAACAGCCACAACTGCTACAACAGCTACAACAGCCACAACAGCTACAAGCGCAACACAAATTACTAACTCTGGTGGATGGAACATAACACCAAGTGGTACAAAGCTATACTTTAGCTATAACGGAACGAACGTAGGTTCTCTTGATTCAAGCGGCAACTTCATTGCTAAGGGCAACGTAACTGCAAACGGAACACCATAATGACTTTACCTGTATACGGAAACTCACTATCACTAAACCAAATCGCAACTGAGTTTGGCGGCACTGGAGCACTTGCACTAGAAAACTATTATGCGGGTGGTAGCTATGTTGCTTCTGGCGCTGTTGGCTATCCAACAGGAGGTAGTTCTGTAGCTATCCCGTCTAGTGGCGCTATTTCTATGGCTAACTTCTACGGTGCCTCAGCTGGACCTACATTTAACGGGTTTTATGCGCCCTTTACTATGAACGGTAGCACTACATATGCGTATATGTATTCCGTAGCTGTAAATAGCTCGGGGTTATTTGTAGCAGTTGGTTGGAGTGTTAATAATTACCCAGTATATGCGACATCTACAAACGGAAGCACTTGGACAACGCCCGCTTTAATGAATGGCAGCACCGCAGTTGCTAATATGTTTTCTGTAACTGTTAACAGTTCAGGGTTATTTGTAGCAGTTGGATACAACGGTACTTCTGGGATGTACGCAACATCTACAAACGGTAGTAACTGGACAACCCCCGCCGCTATGAATGGAAGTAGTACGCAGGCTTATATGCTTGCTGTAACTGTTAGCAGTTCAGGGCGATTTGTAGCCGTTGGCGTCGCTTCTAATTTAACTTCTCCAGTATACGCAACATCTACAGATGGAAGTACTTGGACAACGCCCGCCGCCATAAACGGTAGTACCGCGTATGCGTATATGCAGTCGATAGCAGTTAACAGTTCAGGGTTATTTGTAGCAGTTGGATACAACGGTAATTCTGGGATGTACGCAACATCTACAGATGGAAGTACTTGGACAACCCCCGCCGCTATGAATGGAAGTACTACACTTGCCACTATGCAGTCGATAACAGTTAACAGTTCAGGGCTATTTGTAGCGGTTGGTCGAGATGCTAATAGTTATCCTCTATATGCAACATCTGCAAATGGAAGCACTTGGACAACGCCCGCTTTAATGAATGGCAGCACCGCAGTTGGTAATATGCACTCAGTAGCTGTTAATAGCTCAGGGCTATTTGTAGCGGTTGGTCAGAACGCTAGTATTTATCCAGTATACGCTACGTCTACAAATGGAAGTACTTGGACAACACCTACAGTTATGAGTGGTACTAGCACAGCTGCATTTATAAATTCTGTAGCCGTCAATAGTTCAGGGCGATTTGTAGCAGTTGGTCGTACTAATGGTAGCAATTATCCCGTAGCTACATACTCATATTAATTAATATGGAACCTATAAGTATTTGCCTGGGACTTCTCTCTGCTGTCAAGCAGGGCGTAGCTATGTATAAGGAATACAAGGCAGTAGGCAAAGAAGCTTATGGGGTTATGCAAGAAATCTCAACGGGGCTTGGATCATTCTTTGAGCATAGTGAAAAAGCACAAGCAGAGATAAAAGAAAAGGAAAAGAATCCGCCAAGGGGCAAATCAATTCAGGCCCAGGCGCTAGAGAATATCATGGCGCGTAAGCAACTGCAACAAGCCGAGTATGACCTGCGACAAACATTGATATACGATACGCCCCCTGAACTGGGTGCAATGTGGGAAGAATTTCAAATCGAACGAGCTAAGTTAACAAAAGACAAGGCCAAGTTCGATGAAGCTCAAAAAAAAAGGATATTAAGGAGGCCAGAGAACTTCAGCAAAGAAAAGATGCTTGGGCCTTTAAGGTTGCACTTACTACTGCTATTCTCGCAGTTGCGCTTACTATCCTGGGGCTTATGTATTACATAAGGGATGACTACCAAAAAAGAAAATTAGATGATCCTTGGTACATAGAGTTTAAAAAGAAGTTTAACGACAATGGTAAAGAAATTGAATGTTATAAAATATTTAGGGAGACGGGGTATTTACCTAAGTACTGCACATGAATAACAATGAAAGTTGGTTCCATAAAAATTGGCGTCCAGCACTTGCTTGGGTGTATGGATTCATTTGCTTATTTGATTTTGTGTTTGGCCCCCTTGTATACTTTTGGGTACAGCAGTTTGAAACCCAAGCTGTCAATGATGCGTACCGTGAGTGGAAACCCTTAACTCTACAAGGTGGCGGTTTGTTCCATTTATCCATGTGTGCGGTATTAGGAGTAAGTGCATATGGGCGTACCCAAGAGAAAATGGGTGAGCTGGATTCCGCGCCAACACCACCACCTGCGCCACCAAAAACATTTACGCCGACAGCCTCACCCCATTTTGCTAATCCCAACGACAGGCCTGCATTATGAACAGAGCGCAGATAGAACTTATTCTTTTTGTATTAATTGGGTCTGTTTCGTATTTCTACGGGCATCATAAAGGATATGATGAATCTCAGACTGAAGTAGCTTTACAAGTAGCCAAGGCCAACGAAGCGGCAAGAGCTACAGAGCAAAGCCTTAATTCAAAAATTACTGACTTGACTACTCAACTTGTAAAGGTACAAAATGAAGCTCAAAAACAAATTGCTAAGCGTGATGCTGACATTGCCAATGGTAAGCTGCAGCTTTATGTCCGTACCAAAGGCACAGTATGTCCCACCACAAATGCCCCCGCTACCAGCGGACCTGACACCTCAACAGCCCAACTTGACCCAGCGTTTGCTCAGTCTCTTGTCAGGGTCACCGACGACGGAGACACCGCAATCCGCAAACTCAACGCCTGTATCGCAACCTACAACCAAGTAAAGGATATGATCAATGGAAGCCCAACAACTCGCTGAAGCGACAAAAATAGATATAGGACACGCCGAGGCATTACTGCCAGGCATTGAGGCTGCTATTCAAACTGCAGAACTAGATACCCCTGCACGCCTATCTGCGTTCTTAGCCCAGACTGGACATGAGTCCGGCGGGTTTAAGTTCCTTGAGGAGAATCTAAACTACAAACCTGAAACCCTATGTAGGGTTTGGCCTAGCCATTTTAACGAGGAGAACTGTCATGAGTTCGCAGGAAATCCACAAGCCATCGCCAACTTCGCATACGCAGGACGCATGGGCAACGGAGACGCAGAAACAGGAGATGGCTGGCGCTATAGAGGCCGAGGATTCCTCCAGCTTACGGGTAAGACGAATTATGAGCACGCTTCCAGTGACCTGGGATTTGATTTCATATCAGAACCTGATGCTGTCGCAACGCCTGAAGGAGCTGCCCTAACTGCCGCTTGGTTCTGGAAAAAGCACAATCTAAACCATTATGTTGATAATAATGACTTTACACAGATGACAAAGATCATAAATGGTGGGACAATAGGGCTAGAGGATCGCGTTGCTCGGTTTAACCACGCCATGTCCATTTTAGCTTGAGGTAATTGTGCCGTTACAAAAGTTACAGTTCAGACCAGGTGTTAACCGAGAATCAACTTCCCTTGGGAACGAGGGTGGTTGGTACGACTGTAACAACGTCAGATTTAGATCAGGGCAAGCTGAAAAAATAGGCGGCTGGACTTCTGATACCGGCACAACAGCATCTGCGCTTCAACCACCCGCGAATCAAAACTTTACTCCTCAAACGGTTGGGTATCCTACCGGATACAGTTGGGCTAGTAATTCTTTTTGGGGCGTATGCCGAAATATATGGTCATGGGTTAACCTAGCAGGCTACAACCTATTAGGTCTTGGTACTAACCTAAAGTATTACATACAAAATGGTCCTGGTGGTAATCTCTATGATATTACACCTTTGCGGGGTTCGCCTCCTGGTACTCCAGTTGTAGTATCGTCTGGAGCTTTCACTACGACAGTTAGTTCTAGTACAGGCTATGTAACTGTTATATGTAATGTGGCTGGACACGGTGCAACTACAAATGATTTTGTAACTATATCCAACGTATCTACTGCTATTAACGGCATCCCCGCAGCTACTCTTAATGCCGAGTTCCAACTAACCTACGTAGATACAAATACGTTCAGCATCCAAGTATATGTAACGGGTGCTGTAACAGCGGGTACGACAGGTTCATCAATTAACTTTACATTCCAAATTAATACGGGTTCCGTAATATATACAACGGCATCTGGTTGGGGCGCTGGTGCTTGGGGTGGTATAACAACCGGTGCGATTACTACGACGCTAACTACTGGCTTTAGCGCCACTGCGACTATAACGACATTGACTGTTGGGTCTAATACAAGCTTAGCGGCATCGGGTGTAGTTTGGATTGACGGAGAGCAGTTTAGCTACTCAGGTCTTAGCAGTACAACTGGCCTTACAGGTGTGACTAGGGCTTACGGTAATACTCCGCAAGTTGCACATACTTCTGGGGCTACGGTTACGCAGTACCCCGCTACTGCTACAGGTTGGGGGCAGGCGGCATCTACAGGGGTTGGAGTTGCTTTGCGCCTTTGGAGCTCTGCTAACTATGGGCAGAACTTAATCATTAACCCCGCAGGTGGGCCTATCTATTACTGGGTTAATAGCGTAACACCGACAACATTTAATAGGGCGCAAATACTATCGCCCAGCAATACAAATACTCAAGATACCGTAGCTTATTGGCAAACCGACGGCGGCACAACTTCATGTCCCACTCTTTGTAACCTGGTGCTGGTATCTGATTCATCTAACTTTGTGATTGCATTTGGCTGTAACGACCCATCTGGCTTATTGACCACTACAGCACTTGACCCGCTATTCGTACGGTGGACTGACCAGCAGAACATATTGACATGGCTACCATCTGCGACTAACCAAGCAGGTAGCTTTAGGCTTAGCCAAGGCTCCGTTATTGTTACAGCAATTCAAACACGTCAAGAGATATTAATACTTACCGATACTGCAGCGTATGTAATGCAGTACATAGGTCCTCCATATGTTTGGGGCTTTAATATCATGAGCTCTAACATTTCTGTTATGAGCCCTAACTGTGTAGTATCAGTTAACAACATCACCTACTGGATGGGCATAAACAAGTTTTACATGTACTCAGGTACAGTACAAACCCTAGGATGCTCAGTACGGCAGTACATATTCGACAACATCAACACGCAGCAAGCAGCTCAAATATACGCCGGTACAAACGAGGCTTACAACGAGATTTGGTGGTTCTTCCCATCCATCTCTGGGCCTTTAGGTACAAACACAGTTAGCAATCCAAACACAATCATGGACTCCTATGTGGTGTACAACTACTTGGACCAAACTTGGTACTACGGCAAAATGAACCGTACGACTTGGTTCTATGCTCCATTAAGAGGTACTGTTGTGTCAACAGGCTATAACGGGCAGCTGTATTACCAAGAGTCTGGCGTAGACGACGGGGCTGTTACAGGCAACGGACAGTCTGCATATCCCATCAATGCGTATGTTCAAAGTGCTGACTTCGATATTGGAGATGGTAATAACTTTAGCTACGTATGGAGAGCTGTGCCTGATATTAACTTTACTGGGTCTACCGTAAACAATCCATCGGTTAATATGACATTCCTACCCCGACAAAACCCAGGTAGTAATTACGGCTCAACTAATAATCCTGCCGTTGCAAGTGCTGATAACTACTCCAATATACGAGAGTACCCCATCCAGCAGTTTACCCAACAGATTTACGTACGGGCTCGTGGTCGTCAGATGGCTATTAAGCTGCAGTCAAATACGCTTGGAACGGCATGGCAGAACGGCCTTAACCGTTTGGATATTAGACCAGATGGGCGCAGATAATGTCTACACCCAATAATAAAAGTATAAATGTACCAGCAGCCCCGTTCTTAGCTGTTGCGCCGACTGTATATGACCAGACCTACTTTAGTCAGTTATTGAATACGCTACGGCAGTTCTTTGTGCCGTTAGTTAGCGCCGTTAGCAATATATCCACAGCCTTAAATAACATAGTAGGTATTACTGGAACAGGGCAGATTTCAAACGTATCTACTCAAAACGTGCCAGCATCATCACAAGTTGTAGTACCTATTCCTTACTCAAACACTTCGGTTGGGGTGAACAATAAGTCATTCATTGGGTTTTTAGTTGTTGGGTCTTTAAAGCATGGTACAACTACCACACGGACAACGACTACGTACTCGCTTTTTTACTTTCAAGGCGATAATACTACCCTAACCCAAATAGCTACTGCCAACGGCAGTGTAGCGGGTAACTCATTCACGGTAACAGTCGGAACATTAAACAACGTATTTGGGGTTATTATTACCAACAATGGTACTAATATTTCAGATATAAACGCTGCCATATACGGCAGTGCACTGCAGTAAGGGGAATATTATGGGATGGTTAAGCGACGTAGTTAATAAAGTAGAAAATGTTGTTACCAATCCGGTACAAGCGATTGACAATACAGTCAATACACTAAGTAAAGATGCTAGTAATATTGGAAATGCTGTAACGTCATTGGTAACAGACCCTTCATTAAATAATATTAAAAATATCACGGCTCAAACTCTTGCTAACCCTGGAGTATCGGCACTTGCTGGGGCGGCATTAGTTGCTACCGGAGTCGGGGCCCCACTTGCTGCAGCTATCGTTGGCGGTACAGACGCATTGGCTACAGGTAGTCTTAGCAAAGGTATATCGGCTGGGATTGGCGCTTATGGCGGTGCTAATATTGGGGCAGATGCTTTATCTGCTGGGCAAGCTATTAATGCGGGTACGGATGCAACGGCAGCCGCTCAAACGCCAAGTTTTGCAACTAACATTTCTAATATGGCTACGGGCATATCATCCCCAGACGCTCTAACAACCGCCGCTGGTGGGGCTGGTTCTTTGGCCTTAAGCGGACTACAAGCTGCTAATAGCTCAAATGGAAACGCTATAACTAACGCAATACTCCCTAAGAGTAATACGCCTACAACTGGAACTGGAACAGCAGTGCCTGCAGATAGCAACTATACCGCTACTGTTGGGGGTAACCCAAGTGGCATGTACTACAACCGTAACCCAATACCCGCAAGCCAACTTAATCTAATAGGTTCACAATATACGCCTGGAGAAAATCCAGATACAAGTGAGCGCACTTATTTTCAACCCTCGTACTCTACAACGCAAGGGCCAACTCCAGTAGCGACTGCATCGCCGACTACGTATACACCACAAACAAACCCTGCAAGTATATCTGCGGCTTCTGTACCCGCTGGAAATTTTACGCAGGTTGCTGGAACAAATGCATCAGTACCAAATCTTGTGGGCGCTTCTTCGATGGGTAGCATAGCCGCAGCTAATCCACAACTAGCGGCGATACTAAATGGAACTTCTACAAATACTCCCGTAACAATGGCAGCGGCGGGGGGATTACAAAACACACCTCAGGGCATGGCGGTTAACCAAACTAACCCTTCTGCACCGATGGCGTACAACTTAGAAGACGCTTACCATAGGCCGTACGCACAAAACCCAGTACCCCAACCCGTTATGAAGATGGCTGAGGGAGGTTTAGATCATCATGCGCATATGGCGGCTATCAGATCAATTGCTGAAGATAAAGGCAAAGGCTATAATTTAGGCGGTTATTCAGACGGTGGACGACTACTTCGTGGCCCAGGTGACGGCGTATCTGATTCAATCCCAGCAACGATAGGACACAGGCAACCTGCTCGGTTAGCTGATGGGGAATTTGTAGTTCCTGCAAGGCATGTGTCTGAGCTTGGTAATGGCTCAACTGAAGCTGGCGCTCGTAAACTTTACGCAATGTTAGACCGCATTCAAAATGCTCGCGCTAAAACCGTAGGCAAAAAGAAAGGGTCTATAGATTCTAAAGCAGATAAAGCATTACCTGCATAATCGGAGAACAATAAATGACAACGCTAACTACTGGCTCACCAGCAACCACAACAAGCACGACGGGGTTACAACCCTTTGCGATGCCCTATGCGCAACAGAATCTAGCTAACACTTGGGCGCTAACCCAGCAGCCGTATCAGCCCTATCAAGGGCAACAAAATGCTGCGATGACTGGGCTACAAAACCAATCGTTTGCTGCTGCACAAAACTTAGGCGTTAATCCGAATTCTATACAAGCTGGTAACACTGCGGGTCAAGCGGCAAACAACTTATTAAATACTAACTATAACCCTATTCAGGCTGGGTATCAAAGCGTAAACGCGCCTCAGTTAAATGGCTACCAAATGCAAGGGCCTGGCAACGTATATAGCCAAAACTTTAATAACTATCAAGCTGCCAACTTGATGAACCCGTATCTTCAGCAGTCTTTAGCTCCACAGCTAAACTTGCTTCAACAACAGCAAGGGATGCAAGCAGCCCAAAATGCTGGACAAGCTACACAAGCTGGGGCTTTTGGCGGTTCAAGATTTGGTATTCAAAACGCATTACAAAACCAGGCTAACCAATTAGCTACAAGTAACTTAGTAGGCAACGCTTACAACACGGCGTTTAATAACGCTCAAACACAGTTCAATACCCAAAACGCTGCTTCTATGCAAGCACAAGCAGCAAATCAAAATGCTAACCTTGCAACTAACCAAGCTAACCTTAGCGCAGCATTAGGGGTGCAATCTCTTGGCGCGCAACAAAATTTAGCTGCCCAACAGGCGAACCAAAACGCGGGGCTCACTGCGCAGCAAGCTAATATTAACCAACAGCAGTACGGTGCGGGGCTCGGTCTCCAAGCTAATCAATCTGCATCACAAGCAGCAGCTACACAAAACAATATTGGTCAAAGCCAATATAACCAGAACAACGCTAATATTTCGTTACAAAATCAATTAGGCGTACAACAACAGCAATACCAACAAGGACTGCTTAATACTCAGTATCAAAACTACCAAAATCAATTGAACTATCCTTACCAACAAGCTGCGTATATGCAGAATATGGTCAATGGATACCCAGCTACATCTTCTATTTCTACAACACAACCTAGTACTCCTTCTTATCTACAGCAAGCTGCTTCAGTTGGTACGGCTGGTCTTGGAATTAGTGCTTTACTTGGAAGTGGATTAGGAAGCACTATATCAAATGGTTGGAGTTGGTTAACCGGTAAAGAAGGCGGCATGATGGGCATGTACGCTTCTGGTGGTAGGATTGAGGGTGAGCAAGTTAAGCATATGGCTACAGGCAAGACTGCTGGTAGCAACTCACAAGCCGCGCTTATTCAAGCAATCATTGCCGACGAAGAAGAAAGTGGGCATGAAGACCGAGCTCAAGGTTTAGCACAATTACTTGGAGTTAGCGGAACAACACCTGCGGCTGCTGCACCAAATATACAAACCGCAGCGCCAAGCTCTAATGCAGGACAAGCCGGTTTAAACGCTAGTATTAGTCAATACCAAGCTCCAGCTGCATATTCAGCTACAGGGTCTACTCCACAACAAAGATCAGCTAGACCGGTTGCCGCGTCCCCTGATACAAGTGCTTCTTCCGCTTCTGGACTGCCAAGTATGCAGGACTTGATTGCTGCACAAAAAGAAGCCAGTAGAAACACAGCAACGGAACAGATAGCTCAAGACCCTAACGGCCTTGCAAATTATTTTGCGCAGGGTAAAACGCCAGAGCAACTTGCAGCGCAGCAAGCTCAGCCTGTAGCTTCCGAAGCCCAAGGTGGTTTACAGCACGTGTATCTAAGTGACGATATGGTGCCTAGCGAATATGCAACTGGGGGTATTACAGATGTTGCTAGGTTTGATGAAGGTGGTAAGACTGAAACTCCTGAGCAAACCCAGGCACGGGTTAATGCTATGCAACTATCCGACTTGCAACCTGTAAGCCCAGGTATGGGGGCAGCATCATTACCCGCCGGTCCAGATTTAACAGCGGCTCAACCTGCGCCCCAAGCTCAACCAGATCAAACTAACGTTGAGTTACAAAAACAAACGTTGTTACAAAACTTGTACAACAATCAGCAGATGCCATATCAGCAAACAGCACAAGCTGCCCCTGCGCAAACAAACCCTGCAAGTATTACTGCAGCCGCTCCTCAGGCTGCCCCACAACAAGCCCCACAAGGCTACGTCCCACCCGAATTGCAAAAGAATATATCGGACGCCGGTATAAGAACCCAGGCAGGAGCTGCAGGGTACAACATGCTTAAACAAGCATACCAAGACTTGGTGAACCAAAAATCACCTACTGCAGAAGACTGGCAAGCACACCAAGATAAAATCTATGAGCACAATAAAAAACTTATGGGTGACTCGCCTATCCCTGAGTTAATTAAAGCTAATGAAGAATCTAAGAGGCATAACGCCGATATAGAACGCATGCAGAAAGGGCTTGCACTAATCGCAGCCGCACCTGAATTCTTAGAAGGTAATCAAGCTGGACGTGGCATAGCTAAGGGTATTTCAGCAGCCGCTAAGGGTTGGGGTTCTGCAATGCTGAATAAAGAAATGGCAGACTCAGCTTTAGACAAGATGAACACAAGCCTCAAAGTTGCGCAACGTGCTGAGCAACAAGGTCAAGTTAAGCTCGCAAGTGACGCTAATAAACAATTCTTCGACGAGCAAGAGAAGTTTAATAAGTACTTAATGGAATCAAGAGTTAAGATAGCTGAAGGCGAAGGCAAAATTAGCGCAGAAGAAAAAGGGTTTAGACCTATCATTGATACGTCTGGTAAAGTTACTGCGGCTAGCTTAAGAGCATCTCAAATAAGCGATGAGTTTGAGGCTATGAAAGCCGACCCTGCTAATAAAGGTAAAACTGATATCGAACTTAAAGCTATGGCTAACGCCAGAGTCAATAGCCAGTATAGCGCTGGGTTACAAGGTAATGTTAATACCACTACTACAGCTCTTACTAAAGAACAAGAAGCTGAAAGAGAAAAGCGTAAAGACAAAATATTAGAATTTTTTAATAGTCCACTATTCCGAGGCGGTAAAGACACCAAAGCTACATATAAAAAATATGTGGACAAATACGGTGACAACGCTGGTGCTATGTATGCAAACGATCAAGCCGATGTGCTTGGAGGCAAGTCATCTGCAGCACCAGCCCCCAGTGCCGGTACACCAAGGGAAGTTCCAAGTTCGGATATACTGCCGTATGATGTGTCAAGTAAGAAAAACCCCACCGAAGCACAATACGCTAAATTAAAACCTGGGGAAACGTTTTATTGGAACGGTCAGTTACTTTCTAAGGGACAATAATGGCTGAAGATTGGGCTCCCCCAGAGGCAGCAAAGTCAAATTGGGCTCCTCCTGAAGCCAGTGCACAAAAAGCCTGGGCTCCTCCTGAAGCTACGGCTAAGCCTGTATCCGCACCCGAAAAAGG
>Ga0114951_10004241_pt1 | contig 14150 bp, 7 predicted proteins | sample AM7aDNAmetaG_FD_88677 | JGI IMG/M metagenome (GOLD analysis project Ga0114951, IMG submission 88677) | Freshwater microbial communities from Finland to study Microbial Dark Matter (Phase II) - AM7a DNA metaG | ecosystem: Environmental > Aquatic > Freshwater > Lake | place: Finland: Lake Alinen...
TGCTAGCCCTGCTCTACCCATTTTACATATACCGGAGCGGATTTGGACGCTTTGATACTGACTGCCTGAATGTTACTTTCATCTTGATATCGGCATATCTTTTTCTCCGTTTTGCACTGATTACGACATGGAAACGATATATCTATATTGGCATTGCTCTTGTAAACTACGCATTATTTATCTGGTGGTGGGATCAAACTCCGGCAGTTGTAACGGCAATCACCTTTCTTCCGTTTGCCGTAGCGCTTGTTTTCTATTACAGGCCGCATAAAAAAGAAGCCTGCATTTTTTTTGGATTAATTGGATTGGGTGTTGCGGCTGTTTTGACTTTTAAAGGACTCGATATTTTTATTGAGATGATAAAAGCAATTTTCAATCAGTTTTTGTATATCTCAAAGGATGCAAGTGGTGACTTCCCCAATATCGGCGTTACAATTAGCGAACAATCCAAACCGTCTGTTTCGACAATTATAGAATACACAACAGGGTCAATTTCAGGCTTCATTTTTGCCTTCGCTGGAATAGCATTTCTTTTTTATAAAAAATTTAAAGAATCTCTTTTTCTTGCATCCATTATTGTGCTTTCTTTTTTAGCTTTTACCGAAGCAAACCGCTTCATTATTTTTCTCGTACCATTACTGGGGCTTGGATCTGGTTACCTTATTGGAGAACTCTGGAAACTCAGAAAAAAATTTCTTCCATTTATTGTTATTTGTCCAGTGTTGTTTATATGTTTTGCCTGGCCGCTGTATTCTGAAAATGCTGCAAATTCACAATTGCCGAAGCTGTCGGCTGCCACTGTTGATGGCATGGATGCAGCCCTGCATAAAACACCAAAAAATGCCGTAATCTGGGCATGGTGGGATAATGGATATGCCTTGACATATTTTGCCCGCAGGGCCACCGTGAATGACGGATCAATTCACAGTGGAGAACGCACCTATTATAATGCATTGCCGCTGGCATTTACTGATTTCAGGCTTTCTGCAAATTTTATGCATTTTTATGTCGCACACGGCATGCAGGGGATCAATCAATTCAGTCAGGCTACAGGGTTAAGTAAAAATTCCGCAATGGACCTTGTGAAAAAAATACTCGCTGCAGGCCCAACTGATGCCCGTGCGCTCATTGATGCAGCAAAACTCAACCAAATACCGCCATACACAACAACCGATGATTGGCTTGCATTTTTCTTTCCCCCTGAACAGCGTCCGGTCTATTTATTCCTTGATACGCTGCTGTCACGAATAGCTTACTGGTGGTACTGGTTTGGCACATGGGATCCTGATAAAAAGGAAGGCATTCATCCTTACTATGAAGTGTTTACCGGCCTGCAGATGAAAGACGAAATAATTTCAGGCGGCAGGGGAATGCAGATCAATGTGCTTACCGGAGACATACAGGCCAATGGGCAGACTTTTCAACTTTCGCGATTGGGTATACAGACAAATAAAGATTCCGATGAACGAAAATACGCTGCTAACAGTAAATATTGCTTTGATTTTATTGGACCGGCTCATTATGGTGTCCTGATGGATAAAGATATTGCTGAAACTGTATTCAATAAACTGTTCATTCGTCACAGCTTTGACCGAAACTATTTTATGCCCGTCCAGATGGCAGGCATGATTTATCAATTATGGGAAGTAAAAAGCGACGTGTTTATTGCTGAAAAGAAAATGCAGTAATATGTCATGGATGACACAATCCACCTTATCAAACTTTTTTCAAATATTTTTAAAAAAGTGATCTCTCGATCTGTACCGTGCAACTTTATTTTTTTGAAATCTATTTATAAAAAATCCGTCGATCCCGCTAAGCTTGTCCTCGACCTGACCTGGGAGAGAGAGTCCGGTTTTTGAACGTTTTATGGATTCCTGCTTTTGCAGGAATGACGTGCCATGAGGTTCTTTTTATTAATTTGCACAGTACAGCTACTGAAATCCTATATTATGCAGATATATCATGCTTAAAAAAAAACAGGACCGTGAAACGCTTACCTTAATTGAGGAAGCTACGAATATTGCAGAGAAGCTTAAAATAAAAAAAATTCTTGTTATGTGCGAAAGCCTTGCTGTATGGAAAGCAGTGCTGCCTGTTTACGCAAAAAATCAATTTATTATTGTTATTCCTTCAAAAAGACTTGCAGAAAACATTACTGTTGAAACATTTGTCTGCGACTTTAATGGCGTTACCCGAAGTGACAGGCTACAATACATTCTGCGTTCAGTAATTGAATCAGGGAAAGTAAAACAGGATGAGCGCATTTTGTGCGTTTACAGCCTTTCAGGCCGCAGATTGCTTGACACGATGCGAATTGTGTGGATTGAACGGTTCTACGGTCCCATAACACACCACGACCTTAAACACATAGGCAGGAATATACCGGTTGAGCTGATTATACAGTTAGTCAACCTTGCAATTGAAATAGCCCAGGAGGGCCGAGAGGGTTCGCCAGTCGGTACTCTTTTTGTTTTGGGTGATACTGAAAAAGTACTAAAATTGTCGAAGCCAATGATATTTAACCCGTTTCGCGGTTATCCAGAAGATGAGCGCAAGATTACAGACCAGCGAGTGCAGGAAAGCGTTAAGGAGCTTTCACGAATAGATGGCGCTTTTATTATAAATGAAAATGGCGTTGTTCATGCTGCAGGCATGTACCTTTTTCCGGATGCAGATAAAATAACGCCTATTAAAGGGCTCGGTGCCCGACATGCAGCGGCATCAGCAATTTCAGAAAACACCAATGCCATAGCCGTAACAGTCTCGGAATCAACAGGAACAGTCAGAATTTTCAGCGGCGGCAAGCCCGTAAAAACAATCCGCACATACCGGCCACACACAAAAAGAAATAGCTGAGAATCGATCGTATACCAACCATGGGCAAGCGCCGTATTGCAAAGATTTAAATTATCTCATGCATGCACGATTTTTTTTTTGGGTAGGGCTTGGATTCAACTTATGCATCAGCAGCACATAAAATATCTCATAGCCCTTGATCTTGATGGCACATCAGTATCGTATTCTCCACGTCTTGCAATGGATAATGATCTTATGCATTATCTTGCAGCAGTGCAGAATATGGGGATTGTTTGGGTTATGAATTCCGATCGATATACCGATACCATGGCAGATATTGCATCACTTCTGCCCGGTGAACAAAAACCTCTTGCGCTTTTGAGTTGTCAGCGATTTATACATCTGCGACAGGATGATGATGCTTATCTGCCTGTGCAGGAATGGAATGCCGAACAGATCAAATGCCACAGGCTCCTGTGGAACAAAATAAGCCCCTTTTTCCCGCAATGGCGCTTAGAGGTTGAGTCGCAATTTGCAATACTGGACAGTGCGGTTAATGATCTGGTATTTGCCTACAGGGTGACGCCTGACCAGACCCCTGCCCTTCGACGGCTGATACATCAGTTTATCACAGACTGGCCTGATGCACAAATATCCGGAAACAATGACTGGACATTCATTCTACATGCATCATTTTCAAAAGCAAAAATACTGAAAAAATGCGCTCAACTATTGGGAGTTGCATTAAATCACGTAATAGCCATAGGAGATGGCATGAATGATATTACCATGCTGGATGGTTCAGTAACAAATTATGTCGGTTGCCCTGCTAATGCTTCACCAGACGTCCTAAGGACGGTTAGGAATGCCGGGGGCATAGTTTCAGTGGAACATGAAGCGGCAGGAACAATTGAAATTATTAAAAAGTTTCTTGATAAACTACTTTGAAAGTCTAGCGGGTCATTTTATCAGGCATCACTGCCAGAGGTGTGCAAGTTGCCGTTTCAAATATTCTTTGTCAGGATGAAAAGCATGCTCGAGAGCCTGTAAATTGATCGCCTTGAGCTCTGATTCGGTAAATCCCAGCTTTGTGACTGCCTCGACATATTCTCCGCTGAGGGTAATGGCGGAAATCGCCGGATCATCAGTGTTTATACTAATGGGCACGCCGGCATCCATGATTCGGCGTATAGGATGAACATCCACTGAGGCAATAACACCGGTATGGACATTACTGGTAAGGCATAATTCAAGAAGAATCCGTCTTTCGCGCAGCAAAGCTATTACTTCCTGATCTTCAATCGAACGCACGCCATGCCCTATACGATCGGCATTAAAATCAATAACGGCTTCGAGAACATTTTTCGGACCACAGGCCTCACCGGCATGTATTGTAAGGTTAAGGCCTGCTTTTTTTGCCACAGCAAAAAGATCGGAAAACGGCTTTGCGGAATTGACGACCTCGTCACCAGCTATATCAAGGCCATAAAAGTAACCGTGAGGGAGCTGCGACACATAGCGGACCGTGTTGCGCGCCAGTTCCAGGCCGTAGTCACGACTGATAGTAAGTATGGGTACGACAATGATGTTAAAATCACTTGCCGATTCCTTGACAGCCGCGCTTATCCACTCTATAACTTCGCATTCCTTGAATTTATTCAGACCGGCAAAATGGCTCGGACTGTATCGAAGCTCAAGATACCGCACATTATCAAGGGCTGCATCCATTACAGCTGTATAGGCAACATCTTCGATAGCCTCACGGCATGGATAAAATCCGCGATATACTTTAAACTTTTGAAGGAATGTTGAAAACCCGGGCGACTCCGAGTCCATCTGTATATGCGGACGCAATTTTTCAACAGTGTAGGCAGGAAGTGTCCCGCCATATTTTGAGGCAATTCGCACAAGTGTTTCTGCTGAAATACTGCCCTCAAGATGACGGTGCAGATCAACTTTTGGAAAAGCTCTCATGTGCTCAAAAAGTTCTTTCTTATCCATGGTTTTAAAATATAATTGGATTTCTTTTATTAAACAAGTTTTTAAATATCTCAATTGGGAGAAACAATGCATTTCATAAAAATAAATAATGTCAGACTGCTGATACTCCTTGTTATTACATGTGCACCTGTGTTTCAGCTTGGCTGCTCTTCACCGGACTCTGCCCCATATTATACAGCCATAGTTACCAGTGTATACAACGATCAAACCACAGTTGAACATTTTTCCCTGCTATACTGGTGGGAGGAACGAGGAGAAACACCATTCCTCAAACCATATAATTTAACTGCAAAAGAGCTAATAGTTGAAGTGCTGTCGCCTTCAAAAGATGACGCAGTCCGTGTAACGCTCATAACAGAGCGTATTCCATTTGATGGAATAAAAATAATTGATATTGGACTCACCAATACGGGGAAGCAAATAATAATAACCACAAAAGACGGACGCCGTATAGTGGCTACCACAAATTTTCCCAACATTCTCAAAAAAGATTCATCAGCTGGTTTTGCAGACAATACAGTTTTTGTACAAGGTAAAAAAAATGAAAACGGCATACTGGTAGATTTTAAACTTGGATTTGATTTTATTAAAAAAATTGTAATCGTAAACAAAACCGATCTTTGATCCACTGTTTTTCTATGAAGCAACCGCTTATACCTTTGGTTCTGATCTACTCCGCAGGCATTGCTGCAGCTCATTTTGACTGCATACCGATCAAATTGCTGATTAGTTCTGCCTGTGTCCTCCTACTCTGCCTGCCCGTTGCAAGTATTTCCAAAGCTGTAAAGACTTCAATACTCTGTATCTTCTGTCTTGTCTTCTGTGCTGGTTATTACAGTCTTTATCCTAAAATTCATCCCGGTACTGCCGACAATACTATAGAGCGCTATGTTGAAAAAGGCAGTGTTTCTGTTGAAGCTGTTGTTGCAGAGCCCCCGGCAGAGTCACTTAACCGCACAAAACTTTTACTGTCAGTGCGCTCAATTAATGATGAAGAATCGACTGCAGAGGTCACAGGGAACCTGCTTCTGAGCATTAAAGAAAGCAGCATCCGGTTAAATTATGGAGACCGCATCAGATTTTCATCAACACTGCATAAACCGCGCAATTTTTCAAATCCTGGTGGTTTTGATTATGTAAGACAACTTGCCTATAAAAACGTCTACACAACTGCTTTTATTGAAAACGACCAATCAATCACACTGATTAGAAACAATGAAGGTAACAGATGGATTATTTTTTCCGAACATCTCCGCAATCAAATACGCAGTTGCATTACCGATGCGACACAATCCCCCTCGCGGGACATACTGCTTGCGCTGATTATAGGGGAACAGGGCACAATTCCAGAAATCATACGTGACAGGTTCTCCGCCCTTGGTATAACGCATATTCTCTCCATTTCTGGTCTTCATGTCAGCATTTTTTCCCTGCTCACCTATTGGCTTATATTCAATCTATTGAAACTGTATCCAAGAGCTTTGCTGTATTTCCCTATAAAAAAAATTGCCGTTTTTCTTTCTATCTTCCCTGTCCTTGGGTACTGCATGATCGCCGGTATGGTAACCCCTGCTACGCGCTCTGGTCTTATGGTTGTATGCTATCTGCTTACCCTGCTGCTGGATCGACCGCAACACATGCTCCACACATTATTTGTTGCAGCTTTTGCAATTATTGCTGTTTCGCCGCAGTCGCTTTTCGAAATTTCCTTCCAGCTGTCATTTCTTGCTGTGTTTTGCCTGATCATCCTTGTTCCTGCATGGAAAAAAATAATTAATAAAAAAGAACTTGATCCTTTCAAAAGGATATCACCGCTGCAAGCAAAACTTACTGCCTATACCGGCGATTCCCTGCTATCATCGGGGGCTGCAATGCTGGGAACAGCACCGATTGTTGCATGCTACTTTCACACATTCCCCCCCTCGGGCTTTATTACTAATCTTATCATGGTACCCTTCACGGGATTTCTGCTGGTACCTCTCGGCCTTGCTGCAGCAATGATGGTTTTTATCTGGCAACCCGGAGCCATGTTGCTTTTTAAAGCTGCAGGGCTGTGCACGGATTTTTTCCTTTATCTTTCAGATATATTCTATGCTGCCCTTGGGAATGCCATTACCATTGCCGATCCTTTGTTCTGGGAGATGATTTTCTTTTATATCTTGCTATTCCTGTCAGCTGTATGCCGAACTAGGAAGCAGTGGATACTATATTGCTGTGGACTGATGTTTTTTTTCGGTGCAGAGTGCGTACAAGCCTTTTATTCCAACCGACCAAATGAATGTATGTCGGTTACATTTCTTGATGTAGGTGCAGGAGATGCAGCTGTCTTGAAATTGCCAAACAATGAAGTTGTGATTATTGATGGTGGCGGACTTATGGATGACAGCTTTGATGTTGGCAGAGCAGTTATTGCACCATACTTATATTCATGTGGAATAAAAAAAGTTGATTATATTGTCTTAACCCATCCCCACCGGGACCATGCAGGTGGATTACCCTACATTGCACGCACATTCAATACGCAGGAATTATGGTATAATGGACAGAATTCATTTCTTGCGCCATATCAGTCTCTGATGGAAACAGCATCGAAAAATAATTGCACCATCATAGCATGCAATAAATGTGCTCGGCTGCGCACCGTAGGAAATGTAACTTTTGAATTTCTCAGTCCGATGAACGAAACGATAAAAGCATCCGATGAAGACCAAACCGCAACCAACAATAATTCTTTAGTTCTTAAAATAACATATGGTGACGTGAGCTTTCTTTTTACCGGGGATATTTTAAAAGAACAAGAATCGACGCTTGTAAAGTCGGGGGCTGATTTGTCTGCAATTGTACTCAAAGTCCCTCATCATGGCGGACAAGCATCTTCAACGGATGAATTTCTCAATGCCGTACATCCCTTTATTGCCGTTGTCAGCGGCAGATCATTCGGAAAACGTCAGACACCACACCCGGAAGTTCAAGAACGATTAGATAAATTACATATCAACACTTATGTGACAGAGCACTGCGGCGCTATTACCATTAAAACAGACGGCAAAAAGGTGGAGATAAAGCAGCATAAAACTACATAGTGTCAGAACGAAAACCCCATTTTTTGAGGGATTTTGTCGTTTCCTGCGGAATCCGGACTCTTTCCAATCGTGATCATGACCAGCTACGGCAATGATCGGGTTGCGGTGGATGCCATAAAAAACAGGTGTTTTAGACTATTCACAGGCACCTGTGTGCGCTCGTGCCAAAAGTGTAGCAGCCTACTGCGCACTACCCTCTGCCTCATCCAACACTTTTCTGATTGTTTCTGTCAATGTCAATCTATTGACCGGCTTCATAAGAACAGCCTTAATTCCTATCGCTTCCGCCTCTTCATGGGAAAGCCTTGAAGCATAGCCGCTCATCAGAATAATTGGTATATCGGGCCGTATGCGGTGAATTGCGGCTGCCAATTTATGTCCCGTCATCTTCGGCATGGTCATGTCGGTAATGACCAGATCAAACCCCTTGGGCCGGTTCCTGAACATTTCCAGCGCCTCATGGGCGCTGCTCTTTGATTCGACCGTGTATCCGAGATTCTCAAGAATTTGCCGACACATGCGCACGATAGATTCTTCATCATCGACAATAAGTATATGCTCTGTTCCCGAAGTATCTGCTTCTTCATTTATAACTGCTGCTTTTGCCGCTCCCTTGATCACGGGCAGAAATACAGTAAAGTTAGTTCCCGTACCCGGCTCACTGTATACCGAAATGATGCCTGCGCATTCTTTAACTATTCCATGCACCACTGAAAGCCCCAGGCCCGTTCCCTCCGCCTTGTCCTTGGTGGTAAAAAATGGATCAAAGATCCGTTCAGAATGTTCTTTCGAAATACCACAGCCCGTATCTGAAACACTGAGTTTGAGATACCTGCCCGGATCAATGCCGAAGTGTGTTTCAATAAATTCACTGTCTAGGCTTTCTTCGGAAACGCTTATGCTTAACACACCTCCTTTTTGTTTCATGGCATGAGCTGCATTCGTACAAAGATTCATCATGATCTGATGTATCTGCGTCGGGTCTGCAAGCACAATGGCGTCGCTGCGCAGTTCCTGCTGTATCTCGATTGTCGCCGGCAGCGATGCCCGCATCAACTTCAAAACCTCTTTCACAATCCGCGATATCTGCACTGGCTCTTTATGCTGTGCCGACTCGCGGCTGAATGCAAGAATCTGTTTTACCAGGTCGCGAGCCCTGAACCCAGCCGTCAGCACTTCCTGAAGGTTATTTTCAAGGTCTTCGCCTTTTGGAGCAATGGCCAGCGATAATTCCGTATAGCCGATAACCGCTGATAAAATATTATTGAAATCATGGGCAATACCGCCGGCAAGCGTCCCTATGGCTTCCATCTTCTGCGCCTGAATTAACCTGGCTTCAAGCTGCTTTTCTTTAGTAACATCCCGGCCCATGGATACCACGCTGTGTATGACGCCATTCTCATCACGAACAGGTGTCATGGTTAGCTCCAAATCACATACTGATCCGTCTTTTTTCTTATCTTTTATGGTTCCTGACCATATTTCCCCCTTGGAAACGATTTCCCATGCTCGTCTGCTCAGATCGCTCGTGTTCATCCGGGCAAAAATGCTCTGCCCGATGAGTTCCTCCCTGGGCTGTCCGGTGAATTCTTCCAGCGCCCGATTGACATACTGAATGTTGCCGTCCGGGTCCATAATCATAACAGAATCCCGAACCTGCTCAACCGCTGTGACAAGTCTGATGCGGACTTCCTCGGCCTGTATGCGCTGCTGCAAAAGGTTCCATTCGCGCAGGCAGCGCCCCACAGTGATGGGCATGTCGGTAAATGCTGAGTGGGATTTAACCACATAGTCCAGAGCACCAGCTTTCATAGCTTCAACGGCAACCTGCTCATTGCCGTAGCTGGTCATGACTACAATGGGAAAGGGGGCTGATTCCGGCGGATACGATAAAAATTGAACTGCTTTGCCGTCGGGCAGTTGCATGTCCATAATAGCAATATCGGGCACACTGGCGGCTATGGACTCCCGGTACTCTTGCAGCGTGCTCACAATCCGTATCTCTGCGATAACGCCAGGGGTCATAAAGGCACGCCTCAGAGCCTCGGCATGCGCTTGTTCATCTTCGACAATGATGATCTTTGAATTATTTAAATCCATAGGCTTTAGGGCATACACGGGGGTCTGCCCTTATATAAATTTAATGGTTATCTCCAAAGCTGAAAGTGTAGGCAACAGCGGGATGCATACACCCAACTGGATTCCCGCCTGCGCGAAAATAACATGGTTTTATAAATCCTAAATTTGAATCATGAATCTTGAATCTTTTTAATCGGCAGCGTAAACAAAAAGCACGCCCCCCTTCCCGCCCCCTCCGACTCCACCCATATCGTGCCGCCATGCGTATCTATAATTTTTTTTACCAGCGCGAGGCCCATGCCAGAGCCTTCCATCTCCGGATTTAATTTCTCAAACAAGCCAAACAGCTTATCCTTGTGCCGTAGATCGAAACCCATGCCATTGTCGCGCACAAAGCACACAGTCTTGCCGTCCTTTGTTTCAGTACCGATTTCAATCAGCGGCTTGCTCTGCTCTCCCATGAATTTCACGGCATTGTCGATAAGGTTCTGAAACACCTCCACCAGCCGCACCCTGTCGCCGTAAAGCACTACCGGTTCTTGCGTAACCTGCACACGCACGCCGCGCTTGTCGATACGTCCAGCAACCAGGCCAATGGCCTCCTGCGCCATTTCCTGAAGTGTCGCTTCAACCGATGGATTGGTCACGCGACCTACCTTCGAGAATTTTAACAGTTCATCGAGCAACGCATTCATATTATTAGCCGCAGACGTTATAAAGACCTGATCCTGCGCAACCTGTTCCGTTATGCCTCCGGCTAAGTCCTTCGCAAGATGGCCCATAAACGTCTGTATGGTCACCATTGGGCTTTTCAGGTCGTGCGACACAGCATAGGTGAATCTCTCCAGCTCATCTTGTTTCTGCTTCAGTAACTGTTCAGCAGCCTTGCGTTCGGTGATGTCCTGAGTCGTTCCGATCATCCTTACCGGCCTGCCCTGAGTATCCCGCACCACCTTTGTCGTGCTGTGTATTGTACGTATACTCCCGTCGCTGTGCATAAACCGGTACTCAAGATCACATTCTTTACCATGCTCCAGCGCTGCCTTCATAATTTCAGCGCACTGCTGCCTGTTTTCAGGCAGCATCTTGTGCTCCATGAAATGCCAGTAACCGGAACGGGGTGTGACAGCAGGGTCTAAATCATGAACCAGGGGCATGTTCTCCGACCAGATCCCGGTTTTTGTTGCATAATCATATTCCCAGCTGCCTATGGCGGCAAGGCGCTGCGCCTCGGTAAGTAATTCCTTATTTTTTCTCAGCACATCTTCTGTCTGCTTTCTCTTTGTTATATCATGATTTGTGCCGATCAATTTAGTGGGACGGCCGGATTCATCGCGCTGCACGCGCGCATGGGCTCGCAGATTATGGATGGTACCGTCGGGCCAGACAACACGGAATTCTGTGTCGAATTCCTTTTCGCCACTCTGCGCCTGTTGAAGTTCTGATTCCGCCCGTGGGAGGTCGTCCGGATGCACGCCATCGTGCCAGGCCTCGTATGTACCTCTGAATGTATCCGGCTCGATTCCGTAGAGATACAACATCTGCTCATCCCAGATCAATTTATTGTTAACAATATCAAGCTCCCAGATGCCTATGCCGCCTGCCCGGCAGGCAAGCTGCAGGCGCTCAGTTGCCTGTCGATAAGCCTTATCAGCCAGCCTGCGCTCAGTGATAAACCGTGCCTGCTGGATATTCTGATAAGCAGCGGTAGAGAGCTGGTTCGCCAGGGTAAACAGGGCCTGGGCAACCAGCCGAAACTGTGCCTGCGACATTGATGGAACCTCGCGAAAGGCTTCGATAAAATCCGACTCGTCGGCGCCGATGGTTCGGGCGTAATCCAGCATTTTGTCTTCCGTCTGCGTTTCATCGCGCACCTGGCCGATCAGCCAGTTGGCGATATGGCGGTCCCCCACGCTGATGCTGGCCCCGGCGTCCCACAGCCCGCCGCTCAGGCACGGTTGGATTACGGGTTCCTCTGGGTTGTATCGCCCGATCATGGCATCGGAACGGATGCAGTTGAGGCGCCCCTTTTCAGTGCAGCGGATAATTTTTTCGCAGAGACGACAAAAGTTGCTCGGCCGGGTAATGGGCGTGCCGTCGGTCTGGGTGATAAGGGATGCCACGCCCGTTGCAGCGGCAAATTCATCCTGAATGCGCTGGATGGCGGGAAGTTCAAACAAATCATCGAATGCGATGCCCTCAGGCTTATCAAGCGGGCTGGTGAGCGCCACCAAACGCTTCTGGAGCGCTAACTCCAGCCGCTTGCGCTCGGTGATATCGCGGGCAATGCCGGCAGTTCCAATAATAGTGCCTATGTCGTTAAATAAGGGTGTTTTGATTGTTTCCATGGCAATTGATTCACCCTTACGGGTTATCATATATTCCTCAAAAACGCTGCGCTGGCCGGATTTTAAGACTTCAAGATCATGTGTCCGGTATGTAGTAGCCAGCTCAGGGGACGAGAATTCAAAATCGGTTTTGCCTGCTATGTTCTCGGAAGGATGCCCTGCCCACTGTGCGAAGGCTTCATTCACGGCAATATATTTACCATCAACATCCTTGAGCCAGGCCAAGTCCGGAATACTATTAAGTATCGCCTTCTGCAGGTATTCGCTGTCCTTCAGCGCCTCCTCGGCCCGCTTGCGATCAGTGATATCGTGGAGGGTTACAAATACCTGGTAGGGTTTGTTTTCTCCCGGTAAAAATAGGGGTAGGGCATTGGCTATCAACCATATATAATCGTTGATTTGGGGATTAAAAAGTCCGCATACTAAGTCATGCACCGGCTGTCCTGTTCGAAAAGCAGCCATGGAGGGGTGCTCTTCAGGAAGCAACAACGATCCGTCTTCACGGATAACCCGCCAGGCCGGGCAGTGGGAATTTCTGGTATAAAATTCCTCCCAGGTCAGGCCGAAAATCCGCAATCCTGCGGGGTTGATGTCAAGAAGACTGCCGTCGGCAGCCTGGTAAAAAGCGCCTTGTGTCATGCTCTGAAAAAGCGTCCGGTATCTTTTTTCACTCTCGCACAGAGCACTCTCGGCCTGCTTGCGCCCGGTGATGTCCCGCACGATGCTGAGCATCGCATAGCCGACAGGCAGGCGCACCAGACACACTGTCATTTCCGCGGGGAAACTGCTGCCGTCCTTGCGCACCTGGTTGATCTCAAAATTGATCTGCTCGCCTGCAAATACTTGGTCCCATAGCCGAGGCTTTCCGTCCCTGAACGCCTCGGGGTCTATGTCTGCAATGTTACTGGCAAGTAGTTCCTCATGAGTATAGCCCAGGTTTGTACATGCCTTCTGGTTGGCATCCAGTATCCTACCGGTTGAGTCGTTTATAATAATGGCGTCAGCCGCCTGATTCAGAATGTCTCGATACCGCTGCTCGCTCAGGCCCAGGGCTACCTGATTCCCCCGAACCTCGCGAAACATCCGAGTCATGAGAATGATACCTAGAAAAAAAAACAGCGAAATGATCAGCGTTAATATCTCTGCAGTGGCAAGCTCTCTGCCTGCCTCCATAAACTGTTCAATCGTGGCGGTGCGTCGCACAACGATCAAAAGTGATGAAAGTGCAATAAGCAGCCACGGCAGCCTGCGGGGCGCGTGACGCACCTGTAACAAAGCGATAACGCCCGCTATAGCCTGTAGCAGGATGCCTAAGATGTAAATAGTCGTGTTCATGCTGTTCACCCCTCCGGCCCGGCCAAGGAGACAAGGCCTTGTTTTGATCTTCAATCATGAATGTTTTTACCCAAAACTCAAGGCAGGTTTAAAACAAGATCCAATGCCCCTACGTTGTAAACCTCACCGTTTTTCACGCTGAACCCTAAAACCCGCCCCCTGAATTTTAGATTATTTTTTGAACTTTGGACTTTGCAATTGAATCAGTTAAGTACGATAAATATATAAATACCTATAAAGATTTTAATAGCACAATCTTGATAGATTCAAGTCGATTTTATTCGAGTTTTTAAATAAATATATTTCTTCTGCTTGGTTTTAAAGATGGTGAGGACACCATCAACCGCAAAAAAGAAAGTTATAATATTATCTTACGTTGGGTTCACTGTGTAACGGGGTTAGGGGGTGGGGCTATATTTGCGAGTCGGGTTATCTCCAAAGCTGAAGTTGAATGCGGTAGCAATTCCCTTGCGCTATCTGGATTCCCGCGTGTGCTGGATGACAA